>OGYS01001054.1_pt1 | contig 17269 bp, 20 predicted proteins | sample 1576611 | NCBI WGS metagenome assembly OGYS01 (sample SAMEA3541571, study PRJEB24748) | human gut metagenome | biome: human gut; feature: human-associated habitat; material: faeces | place: China | collected 2012
TCCTGCCGCTCATTGTGTGGGTTATTGACCACCGTTTTTGCACGCACCACATTAAAATAGACAAGATACCCCATCAGGGCAAGAAACAGGATCACAAAAAAGTAGGTGACTCTAGCGAACTCTTTGTTGCGGGCGCGCTTTTTCTTTTCTCGGCGCTTGTCCTGCCGGTCTGCTTCTTTTCGCTCTCTGCGAGGCATCTGCCGTTTTTCGCGCTCTCTTTTTAACCTCTCCTCTGCCTCTCTCTGCTCGTAACCTTTCCTTCTTTTTTCTTTCAAGATTCTCTTCCTCGTCTTCTCTTAAAATATAAAGTCCCTGAATAATTGCAAACATGATCAATGTACTGAGTATAGAACTTCCTCCGTAACTGACAAGCGGAAGTGTCACTCCAGTAGATGGAATGAATTTTGTTACTCCTCCAATATTCAAGAACACCTGAAAAATGTAACAAGTTCCAAGCCCCAGTGCTACCAGTTTATAAAACATATTGCGAAGCTGCATCGCAATGTTTAAAAACATCACATAACAACTAACACATACCAACGTCATGCATAATCCGAAAATCAGCCCCATCTCTTCGCAGATTGCAGAAAAGATAAAATCTGACGATGCAACAGGAATCGTATCTGGCTGCCCCTGGAACAGTCCCATACCGAACCAGCTTCCTGTTCCAATTGCAAATAAAGACTGTGCAACCTGATATCCGCTTCCGCTATATGAAGCAATCGGATCTTTCCAGGCGACCACACGGTTCCTAACGTGATTAAACAAGTAATAAGCCCCCACTGAAGCTACACTTCCGGCTCCTAGTCCTGCCAATACATATAAGGGCTGTCTGGTTGCCACATACAGCATAACCAAGTACACTACAAAAATAATCAGTGCAGCTCCAAGATCCTTTGACGCAACCAAAATCAATACATGAAACGCTGCTAGTGCTGTCGTCACAACGATATCTTTAAATGCCATGGACTGTTTAAAACTGGAAGCCACAAAAAATACAAATACAATTTTCACAAGCTCAGACGGCTGAACGTTAATTCCTGCCACCTGAAAACCAAGCTTTGCTCCATAAGACACAGAACCAATTACAACGACAAGAGCCAGAGATACAATACCAATAATTGCATAAACCTTTCTCCATTCCGAAAGCTTTTTCACCTTTCGGATCACGACTGGTACTACCAGACTGATCGCCACACCACCTGCTGCAATAACGAACTGTTTTACTGCATTGGAATAACTTAGCCTCGTTAACATGATCATACCGATGCATAATAGCATACACATATTATTTACGACCAATCTGGACACTCTCGGATAAATAATCGTATATAGCAATATAGTAGTTGCAAACAGTACTACCTGCATCAGGTAAAATGCAAGAAGCTTGATATCCTCCTGTTCCAAGTACATGACCAAATATGCAATAATATGTATCATGAACATCAACACATTCTGCTGCCTTAAAAGACTCTTCTTTTTATCCGGATCTTGATATCCAAAAATTCTGAAACACAAGAACGTGTACGAAGTCATCAATATGATCATCAGATATTTTGACAATTCAACAATAATGTTTACCAATTTTTCACCTACTTTACTCCCCGCTTAAAATGTCCTCTGGTAAAACTGATATCTGGCATCGGTATCTCTTTATCCTCCAGAAAAACATTTTTATAACTTTCTAAGATTTGTTCCATCTCCCGTTCTTTTTCTAATGTAAAATTCAGACGGATTCCAGATGGTTCCAGGCTCCTGATTTCATTTTTCTGATCCAAAAGAACAATCGGAGCTGAATTATATATTATATTATAACAGTATTTACAGTAATTTTTAACAGGAAATTTATTTCCAAGGCGATCTGTAATATATAACATACTATCTTTTCCAAGACAGTCCTCCGTCGTCCTTCTGATACAGTTCGCTGTAATCATTACAGGCTGATACCCGTAGACAATCAGATTACCTCCCGTAGACAGTTCACTAAGCTCCCGGAAATTCAATTCAACGGAAGACGTATACTGATCAATTCCAAGTTCTGACAATTCTTTTATTGCCCTGTTATTCCATCCGTACAAATTATAATCTGACAGAATCTCCCCTTTATATCCTTTTGATTTCATCCATTCTAAAGCTTCCCAGTTCCGAACAAGAACACCTTCATAATACTGGCCAATCTTCTCAAAATATACCTTGTAAATATTCATTGCTCTTTCCCTGAAAATGTATGGCATCGCCAGACAGATCTTTGATTCATGTTTTTTATCTCTCATGTTTAAGCGGTATTCTTCTAACATGTCGATAACTGTTTCATCAAATGCGATTGCATCAGATATAAAGATGCGATCAACATATTCCCTGGCTAAAGCCAGCTTTAACTGTTCCACTGTCTCTACTGAAATCTGAATCTCATAATTTCTTCTGCTATTTTCAAACTTATTATCAGACATGTCTTCTGCCTGAATCTCCGACCAGATCATATGCCGGCGATATTCTTCTGTAATCTGCACTTCCAGATCCGAGAGCGCTGCTCTACGTAGTTCATTCAGACTCTGCATCGGAAGAAACAGATTTCCAGACACATCGATATACACCTCTTCAAATACAAACGGAGTATTTCCGGTTTTCCGTATCTGCTTTTCGATCCGTTCTGCCGCAAGGGGTTGATTTTTTGCAGTCTGGACCATATCTCCTGTCACAGTTACCGTCATTTCCGGTCTGTCATGCAGCCATACAGTCAGTTCTGAGGCAGTGCCTTCTGCAAGATTTAGGGTTCCGTCAATTTTTTCCTGTAATATGTAATCCATTTTTTCTTTCTTCGGTTCCGTCTCTTTTCCGGGACGCTTCAAAGAAAGCATCTCTTTTCCGTTCTGCTTTCTGTAGTACCCATCACAGTACCCTCTTCGGCGGTAACAATTTTCCAGCTTTTCTTTGTCCTCCTTTGTGACATGAAACCCTTTTTTCCCTTTTTGCAGATAAATATCTGTATATTTCCGATACATCTGCGTCACCGTATATACATAATCCGGCTGTTTCATGCGCCCTTCAATCTTAAAAGAATCAATTCCGGCCTCAACAAGTTCGGGTATCATATCGATCGTACAAAGATCTTTCATGCTCATTAGATCTGCAGATTTTCGATTTTCAACTCGATATGGAAGTCTGCATGGCTGCGCACATTCCCCGCGGTTTCCACTCCGTCCGCCAATCATACTGCTCATTAAGCACTGTCCGGAATAGCAGTAACACAAAGCACCATGCACAAAACATTCTATCTCCAGACCAGTTGCATTTTTCATATTCTTAATTTCTTCCAGAGACAACTCTCTTGCCGGCACAATTCTCTCTGCTCCCATTCTCTGAAAAAGTTGTGCGCTCAGTGTTTGTGTCACAGTTGCCTGAGTACTTACATGAAGCGGAAGATCTGGAAATGCTTCCCGGATCAGGCGCATAGCCCCGATATCCTGCACAATCACTGCATCCAGCCCTTGTTCGTAATATGGGCGGAGATAATCTACAAGTTCTCCCAGTTCCTGCTCTTTTAATAACGTATTGACTGTCATATATAATTTACGTCCGTGCAGATGCACATAGTCAATTGCTTCCAACATGCGTTCCTCATTCAGATTATCCGCATGCGCCCTTGCCCCGAAACGGCTCCCTCCTATATATATCGCATCTGCTCCGGCACAGACCGCTGCTTCCAGGCATTCCCATGAACCCGCCGGTGCAAGTATCTCAACTTCTCTTTTCATTCTGATTTCGTCCTTAAATTAATTATTATTCAAAAATACCAGGATTCAGGAGTTTTTAATTCTCTGTCATTTTCTATGATTTTTCTGTCATTCTAGTATCTTTATCTTTAAAAAGGGCCGTCAATCCGACAGCCCCTCTCATATTCTAATTCTCTTTATTATTCTTAATCTCTGTCTCCAGTTGAACAATCTTCATCTGAAGTTCCTTGTTCTCTTCCTTTAACTTGTCCAATGCTTTATCCGCATTCTCTAATTTGATCTGTACAGATATCAGTTCATGCTTCAGATCATACATCTCTTTATCTTTCGCTTCAATATCACTTTCCAGTGTACCACCCTGTTTTCGTGCTTTAAAATAATCATCCGCAATATTAAGTGCCAGCAGAACACTTCTTGTCTCTGCACTCTGCTTACGATATCCCTCACTACTGCTGCATTCGTCAATCTTATGATTCAAATATGTAGATACCTTCTGCAGATATTCTTCACTTTCAAATCCACTTAAAGTGAATACTTTTCCTCCAATTAAAACTTCTGTAAAATTCTTTGATGATGCCATAAAAGCCTCCCACAAACTCTGCTATTTCTTATGAATATAATTTATTATAAACTAAACTGTCATAAAAACCAACTATTTTTCATGATTTTGCTTCAAAATCCCTAAATGTGCATACGCAAGATCTGTCACGATCCGCCCTCTCGGTGTTCTCTGAATAAATCCATTCTTCAATAAATATGGCTCGTACACATCCTCTATTGTTCCTGAATCCTCACTCAAAGAAGCCGCCAGAGTATCCAGTCCAACAGGACCGCCATCAAATCTTTCTATGATCGTCATTAAAAGATTCCGGTCTGTCTGATCTAGTCCACACTTATCTACGTCAAGAAGATCCAGTGCATAATTCGCCACATCTTCTGTAATATATCCATCATACTTCACCTGAGCAAAATCTCTCACACGTTTCAAAAGACGATTTGCAAGTCTCGGCGTCCCCCTGGAACGTCTCGCAAGTGCAGTAGCTCCGGCATCATCTATCCCTACATCAAGAACCTTTGCTGACCGGGCAATAATTCTCTTAAGTTCTTCAACTGTATAAAACTCCAATCGGTGAATCACACCAAATCGGTCTCTGAGCGGTGCCGTCAGCATGCCGACACGAGTTGTTGCTCCCACCAATGTAAACTTCGGAAGATCCAGTCGAATGGATCTGGCACTTGCTCCCTTTCCAATCATAATATCTATCGCATAATCTTCCATAGCCGGATAAAGAACTTCTTCCACCTGACGATTCAAACGATGAATTTCATCTACAAAAAGTACATCTCCCTCCTGCAGATTATTGAGGATTGCTGCCATCTCACCCGGCTTTTCGATTGCCGGTCCAGATGTAATCTTAATATTCACATGCATCTCATTAGCAATAATTCCGGCCAGTGTTGTTTTACCAAGGCCTGGAGGGCCATAAAAAAGTACATGATCCAGGGCTTCCCCCCTCTCTCTTGCCGCAGTAATGTATACTTTTAAAATCTCTTTTGCTTTTTCCTGTCCAATATAATCATCTAAAAGCTGGGGCCTTAGGTGACTTTCAATCTTGACATCCTCTTCCAGATTCTCTGTTGTTATAATTCTCCTGCTCATATCTCTCCCCTTGCAGTAATCAGAACATGAACTTCAATGCTCGTTTAAGCAATTCTTCCACCTGCATATCTGGTGTGATTTCCACCTGTTTCACAGCTTTCAGTGCTTCTGTATTGCCATATCCCAATGCAACCAGCGCCTGAACCGCTTCGCTTTGAATCTCTCCTCCTGTTGACATCTGGGCTTTTAAAGCACCTTCTTCTGTTATTGTATGTTCCAGAGCATCTTCGATGCTCAACTTATCCTTAAGTTCCACAATCAACTTCTGCGCTGTTTTTTTCCCGATCCCAGGTGCGGATGAAATGGCTTTCACATCATCAGCCATAACTGCAAACCTTAGATCATCTGGTGACAATACCGACAGAATTGCCTGACCTCCTTTAGGTCCGATTCCACTGACTCCGATCAGTAACTTAAATACATTCAAATCATCTACTGTCAGAAATCCAAACAGCTGCATTGAATCTTCCTTGACATTCAAATAAGTATGTATCTTCACTTCACTTCCAACCGGTGGAAGCTTACTCATAGATTGCGCTGACATATAAATTCCATATCCTACGCCTCCTACATCTACAATTACTTTATCTTCATATTGAGCAGCCAGCTCACCTCGTATATACGATATCATAGTACCTCCTCTGCTCCTTCTACTCTAAAAACATAATATCGCTTATTCTCCTAAGCACCTGATCTGCAACAACACCGATCAAAAATCCCGTAATCAGTCCGGCAACAAGAAGCACCGGCATATAATATGACATTGCAAATGTCTCAACAACAATCATTGCAACAACCAGTTGTCCAATATTGTGACAGACACCGCCTGCAATACTGATTCCAATAACACTGAATCCTCCTGCCTTTTTCAAAAGTGCCATCACAGTTAAACTAAGTAATCCACCTGCCAGACTATACGCAATACTAAAATAATTTCCAAACAAAACACCGCTTAAAAGGACACGTACTATAGATAATACATACACTTCCCTAAGCGGTATCTTATAAAGTGCAATCACGATAATCAGATTAGCCAACCCAAGCTTGACTCCCGGGATTCCAAACGAAATCGGAACAAGCGTTTCAATATAGCTAAAAATCAATGCAAGCGCTGTAAATACTCCAAAATATGCTACGCGGTTTTTCACTTTTATGTCTCCTCCTACTATATCAGGCCGCTTTTTCTTATTCTTTATCCTCTGTGGCACTTAATGCTACTGCTTCACGGACACTAATTCTGAACTTTAATTACTTACCGCATCATACTGGCTGTTCTGATGGCTGTCAACTTCCACAATAATCTTATTCGGCAGGCAGATAATACTTTCTTTATTCTTAGAAACCGCCTTCTGCTTCACGCAGAGCTGATCCGGGCAATCCGCACGGATCATATCAGCTTCTCCATTCTTGATCTTCAAAACATTGCTTCCATTATTCAGCACGATCTCCCGATCATCTGCCAGACTATATACGCCTTCTATCTTTCCATTCACCTTTACAGTAATGTAATCTGCGCTTTTCTCTCCAATAATCCTATGTAACAACACACACGATCCCGCCACTACCAGGATGATGATCATTAGTACAATATCTTTTTTCTTCAATCTATTTTTCATCTTGGCTACCTCTCTACGGATATTTTAGCACAGTACTTCTATCTACGCAACCACATGTTCGATTGTTTCTTTCACCAGAATCACTTTCTTAAACTCAAGGCAGCTAGTGTCAAGCGTCTGAAAGAACAATAGCATTGCATATCTCATATTTCATGTTATAATTACCATAGTTATAAATACTTGAAAATGGAGATTATTATGAAACTAAAACAAATGATTGCTGTTCTAAGTTCAGTTGCCATGCTCTTATGTGGCTGCAGTTCTGCGAATGCAAAAGACCAGACTTATTCCGACACACTTTACGATACAGTTGTAAAGGTCCAGATTCTGGATCCTGTAAACAAGAATGTCATGAGCGGATTAAAAAGTCTTTGTCAAAAATACAATACCATGTTTTCTATGTATGTAGAAGGCAGTGACATTTACAATATCAATCATGCCCAAGGCATGCCGGTAGATGTTTCCTCTGATACTGCGACACTTATCAAAAAAGGTATCTACTACGGCGATTTATCCAATGGATCTTTTGATATCACGATTGGATCTGTTTCCCAATTATGGGATTTTACTTCTGGTTCCGGAACTGTTCCAGATGCAGACGCAATTGCCTCTGCGCTCAGTCACGTAAATTACAAAAATATCAGTGTATCTGATAACACCGTCCAGCTTTTGGATCCAAACGCTTCCATTGATGTAGGTGCTATTGCCAAAGGATATATTGCGGATCGTATCAAAGATTATCTGAAAAAAAATGGTGTAAAACATGCAGTCATAGATTTGGGGGGAAATATCCTTCTGCTCGGATCCAAGACCGACGGCTCCAAATATAACATCGGAATCCAGAAACCCTTTGGCGAGACAGGAGAACCGATCACTTCCATCAAAGTAGCAAATAAATCTGTTGTTACAACCGGGATTTACCAGCGTTACTTTGAGGCAGATGGGAAAATTTACCATCACATTCTTGATCCTCGCACAGGTTATCCATGTGAGAATACATTGTACAGTGATACAATCATTACTGATTCTTCCCTGACAGCTGATGCTTTGAGTACGGTATGTTATCTCATGGGATATGAAGCTGCCAACGATCTGATCGATCAGTTAGAAAATGTAGATGCATTGTTTATTACAAATGACAACGAAATTCACTACACAAAGAATTTTCTTCGATAATTCCGGCAAATACTTATTTTCATCTTTCAGATTTGTAAGAAGCTTTTAATAATATGGTGCAGATTCAATAACACATTTCCATAATAATAACTCATTGGCGGGTTTCCGGGAAAATACCGGAGCATCCGCCAGATATAAAACAAAATCATCAATATTCCAAGCATGGCAAGAATTTTCCATGCTTTTTTTGTATCAGAAATTCCCAATATATATCTTCGTATTCCGAACCACAGAATAAAAATCATAAAAAGATATACAAATGGATGCATCTGCCAAGCTCCCGCAAAATCCAGATGCAAAAGACGTATAAATGCTCTCGTCATGCCACAACCCGGACACGGAAGTCCGGTAATCAGCACAGCCGGACAGATTGTAATAAAAAATTTCCTAAGCAACACAAAATAGGCGAATACTGAAAGTATCGCCCATTTTGCATGTTTCACATCTTTAAAAAATATCGTTTTTCCAATTTTTAATCTTTGTTTCAGATTACGTTTTTTCTCCATCTTCCACTTTAATTCTTTCTAGAGAATAACTTTCTTCGGACATTTTGCCGCACATGCACCGCATCCGGTACATTTTTCCGGATCAATATGCGCAACATTATCCAGAACCTTAACAGCATCAAACTGGCATGCTTTTTCACACATCTTGCAGCCAATGCATCCAACTTTACATGCCTTCATGACATCTTTACCCTTGTCTTTAGAATTACATTTTACAAGATGTTTCATGTCATATGGCACAATCTCAATCAATTTACGAGGACACGCGGCAACACATTTTCCACAAGCTTTACAAGCTTCTTTATCAACCACAGCAACACCATCAACAATGTGGATTGCATCAAACGGACAGGCTTTCACACACGTTCCTTCTCCAAGACATCCATATGTACAAGTCTTTGGCCCGCCATTCTGCATCATATTGACCATGACACAGTCACCAATTCCATGATATTCGTAATCTGTTGCTGCCTGCTCACATGTTCCACCACATTTTACAAATGCTACTTCATGGATCTGCTCGCCTGCAGACACTCCCATAATCTCACCAATCTTGGCTGCGACTGGTGCACCTCCGACCGGACAGCTTCCAACTTCCGCTTCTCCCTTTGCAATTGCTGCAGCAAGGCCGGAGCATCCGGCATATCCACAACCGCCACAGTTATTTCCCGGAAGCACTCCAAGAATTGCCTCTTCTCTCTCATCTACTTCAACCGCAAATTTCTTTCCGGCAAGTCCAAGGAATACACCAATGAACAAGCCAGTACCACCTACGATAACAGCAGCAATAATAACAGCTGTAATATTCATTGTCTATCCCTCCTATATCAGTCCTGAAAATCCACAAAACGCAATTGCCATAAGACATGCTGTAAGCAAGACAATTGGCGTCCCCTGGAAGGACTCTGAAATATCATTGTACTCAATCTTCTCACGAATACCTGCCATAATTACGATTGCAATCAAAAATCCAACAGATGTTCCAACACCATTTACAACGCCTTCTAAAATTGTATAATCTTTCTGGACATTTGTAAGTGCTACACCAAGAACCGCACAGTTTGTTGTGATCAGTGGAAGATATACTCCAAGTGCCTGATAAAGTGATGGCATCGCTTTTTTCAGAAACATCTCAACAAACTGAACGAGTGCTGCAATAAATAATATAAATACAATCGTCTGCAGATATTCAAATCCTAATGGAACAAGAATAAATTTATAAATCAAACTTGTCAACAGGGAAGAAAGTGTAATAACAAACACAACTGCTCCTCCCATACCTGTAGCTGTCTCAACTTTTTTGGATACTCCAAGGAATGGACAAATTCCAAGAAACTGGCTGAGTACAACGTTATTTACAATAGCTGAACCGATTGCAATAATCAGTAATTCTGATAATGTCTTCATACTCTGCACTCCTCCTATTCTTCATCGCCTGTTGGAAATACTTTTCCGCTACATCCGGCACATCCGGCACAGTCTGAGCAGCATCCTTGAGGCTCTGCGATTTTCTTGCCTTTCTTTTCAGCATTTTTTCTGATTTTATTCATACCTGCAACCAAGAATGCAAGAACAAGGAATGCTCCTGGTGGCAGGATAAAGATTGTTACCGGGACATAACCGCCCTGTCCGGCTGCAAGATCTGCAAGCGGCAGAATCTGTTTTCCGAAAATTGCTCCTGTTCCGATGAACTCACGAACAATACCAATGCATGCAAGTCCAAATGTAAATCCAAGTCCCATACCAATTCCATCAAAGATAGAAGGAAGAACCGGGTTCTTGGAAGCATAGCTCTCAGCACGTCCAAGAATGATACAGTTTACTACAATCAGTGGAATGTAAAGTCCAAGTGCATCATAAAGACTCGGCACAAATCCTTCTAACAGGAACTGAACAATTGTTACAAATGAAGCAACAACTACAATGAACGCCGGCATTCTGACTGAATCCGGTATGATCTTACGTAGCATGGAAATCAACATATTGGAAAGGACCAGTACAACTGTTGTTGAAAGTCCCATACCAACTCCATTGATTGCAGATGTCGTAACCGCAAGTGTCGGACACATACCAAGCATCAGAACAAAAGTAGGGTTCTCTTTAATCAGTCCATTATAAACTCTTTCCGTACATTTATTCATCTTTAATTACCTCCCTGTCCAAATGCATTCTGATAATAGCCAAGGGCCGCATTGACAGCTCCGGTCACTGCTCTTGAAGTGATTGTCGCACCACTTAAAGCATCTATCTGCTCACCGTCTCCTCCATCTTTTGACACAGCAAACTTTGTCGGATTCTTTCCTACATACTGTTCATAGAAAGATGGTTCTTTTGCTTTCATACCAAGACCTGCAGTCTCACTGAGAGAAAGGAAGGAAACACCTGTCACAGTACCATCAGACTGGATACCAACACTAACCTGAATATCTCCACCATATCCGTCCTTATCGGTTGTTGTGATGACATATCCTGTATCACCAACTGTACAGACTTCGTCAATAGTTGCATTAACACCAAGATCACTGATTGCCTGCTTTGCAGCCTTCTGATCTACATCTGTCTCTTTAAACTCATCAAGCTTTGCATCTGGAAATACAGCCTGCCAAGCTTCTTTTTTCGCCTTTTCCTGCGCCTGGGCGATTGGATTCAGAGTTATCTCATGAACGAGACCAAGTCCAAGTCCTGCAATCAAAGTGATAGCAGTCAGAATCAATGTGTTTTTCAAAATCTTATTCATTATTTCTCTCCTCCTTTACCAAATGGTTTTGGGAGAGTAACTCTCTCGATCAATGGTACAATTAAGTTACTGATAATGATTGCATAGGAAACTCCCTCTGCGGAACCGCCGAACAGACGGAAGAGTCCAGTCAGAATTCCAAGCAAGATTCCATATACATATTGTCCCTTTGGCGTGATCGGACATGTTACATAATCCGTTGCCATGAACCATGCACCAAGCATCAGTCCACCGCCACACAGATGTGCTGTAATATACTGTGCATCAAAAAATCCTACAGCCGGATTCTGGAAATGTCCAAAAATACCAATAAAGATAACGAATGTCACAATATATGTACCAGGGATACGAAGATCAATAATTCCCATTAAAATTAAGAAGATTGCTCCAATGATAATTGCAATCACTGAAGTCTCACCGATTGTTCCAGGAATTGTTCCGATCAGCATGTCCATAGAATTAACAGCTTTTCCTGACTTCAGAAGCGCCAGTGGTGTTGCTCCTGTTACTCCGTCATAGACGAATGTCGTCATCTGACTTGTAAAAGAAATCAAAAGGAAACATCTTGCTCCAAGTGCCGGGTTCATAAAGTTCTGTCCCAGACCTCCAAAAAGCTGTTTTACAATCAAGATACCAAATACACTTCCAAGTGCACCCATCCACCATGGTGCTGTAGGTGGCATATTAAGCCCCAGAAGCAGTCCTGTTACAACAGCACTGTAATCCCCGATTGTAATTTTTTTGTGCATTAATTTTTCATAAATATATTCTGTCAGTACTGCAGATGCTGTCGTACTGATGAGCATAATGAGCGCCGGAACTCCAAAATTATATATACCGAACGCAGATGCAGGCAGCAGTGCAATTACTACCATGAGCATAATCTTGCTGGTTGTCATATTATCACGGATATGTGGTGATGATGACATTTTTAATGTTTGATCGCTCACGTTGATTCACCTCTTATTCTTTCTTATTTCTTCTTGCGATTTGCAAGTGCTGTTTTTCTCATAGAACCGATTGCCTGCTTCAACTGACGCTTAGCCGGGCAGACATAACTACAAGATCCACATTCCATGCATTCCAGGCCTTCGTGTTTCGTAAACGCTTCTTCATCATGGTGTTCCGCATAATCTGCAAGTCTTGATGGAATCAGACGACTTGGACAGACCTCCACACATCTTCCACAATTAATACATGCTGTCGGCTCGTACTGTGCAACTTCATCCTTTGTGAAGCAGAGAATGGATGAAGAAGTCTTTGTTACCGGAACATCCACTGTAAACATAGAAAATCCCATCATCGGACCTCCGGAAATAATCTTCTCCGGATCAACCTTATAGCCTCCAGCTGCTTCAATCAATTCTGCCTGATTCATACCAAATGGCGCTTTGAAGTTGCCAGGTTCATGAACTGCATCTCCACTGACTGTTACAATTCTATCCATAGATGGCTCACCTTTTGCAACTGCACGGTAAATTGCTGAAATCGTAGCAACATTGTCTACAACACAACCAGCATCAGCCGGAAGCATTGATGAATTAATCGCACGTCCAGTTGTTGCATAAATGAGCTGACGCTCACCCCCCTGTGGGTACTTTGTCTGGAGTTTCAGCACTTCCATACGTGGCTCATCTTTTGTCAGTTCTTTTAATTTTTCAATACAGTCCGGTTTATTATCTTCTACTCCAAAAAGACCTTTTGCATTATCAAACAGTCGAAGAATTATCTTCATACCTTCTACTAACTCCTCGCCATGCTCCAAAATCTGTCTGTAATCTGCTGTAATATAAGGCTCACACTCAGCACAATTGGCAATGATATAATCGATCTTATCCGGTTCTTTTGGAGATAATTTTACCTTTGTTGGAAATCCAGCTCCACCCATACCGACAATTCCGGCATCTCCGATTGCATTCAGAATTTCTTCTTTTGACATCTCTGACACTGCCTTTGGTGTACTGTACTCAACTTCCTCATACTCTCCGTCATTTTCAATCACAATGCTGTTGACTTTGGAGCCAGCCGGAGTGAAACGCGGTTCAATAACTTTTACGGTTCCAGAAACTGATGCGTAAATTGGCGCTGATACAAAACCACCGGCTTCCGCAATCATCTGTCCTCTAAGGACATGGTCACCTTTTGCCACAATCGGTACTGCCGGTGCACCGATATGCTGTGACATCGGATATACCAAATCACCTTTCGGCTGTACCTGGACAATTGCTTTATCTTTTGCCAGAGCTTTGCCGTCATTCGGATGAACTCCACCTTTAAATGTTAACAATGACATCCTTTTATCCTTCCTTCCTAATTTATCTTTTTATACTATACTAGAAAATATCTGATTTTTCCAGTGTTAGCTTCGATTTTCTTGTACATTATGTAATACAGCTCGTTCTTTTATTAACAAAGTAAAGGGGCGAAAGTTCTACAACTTTCCGCCCCTTATTATTTGTATCTTATAATCTATTACTCAGCGTCAGCTGTCTCTTCATCAGCTGCCTCAAGAGCTTTCATGCTAAGGCTGATCTTCTTCTCTGCTTCATTCAGATCAACAATCTTAGCTGTTACTTCTTCTCCAACTTTCAGTACATCTGACGGTTTGTCAACATGTGCTTTTGAAATCTGAGATACATGAAGTAATGCATCTACTCCAGGCGCAAGTTCTACAAATGCACCGAAGTCTGTCATTCTTGCAACTTTACCTGTAATTACTGTTCCAACAGCATAATCTTCTGCAGCATTAGCCCATGGATTAGACTCTGGGAATTTCAGGCTAAGAGCAATCTTTGTATCGTGAATATCTTTTACAAGAACCTTTAACTCATCGCCAACTTTAAATACTTTCTTCGGATTCTCAACACGTCCCCAGGACATCTCTGAAATATGAAGAAGTCCGTCAACTCCACCAAGATCGATAAATGCACCAAAATCAGTAACATTCTTAACAACACCTTCTACTGTATCACCAACATGAAGCTTCTCAAACAGCTCTTTCTGTTTTTCAGCTTTCTCAGCAACAAGAAGCTGTCTTCTGTCACCGATTACACGGTTTCTTCTTGGATTGAACTCGCTGATCACAAATTCAATTTCCTGATCCTGATATTTGCTCAAATCTTTCTCATAAGTATCTGACACAAGGCTTGCAGGAATAAATACTCTTGCTTCATCAACTACTACACTGAGACCTCCACCAAGGATCTGTGTGACAGGAGCTTTCAGAACTTCATGGTTCTCATAAGCCTCTTTTAATCTTTCATTACCTTTCTCGGCAGCTAATCTCTTATATGTCAGCAACACCTGTCCTTCTCCGTCGTTTACTTTCAGAACCTTCACTGTCATAGGGTCACCTACGGATACCATAGTAGTAAGATCTGCATTGCTGTCGTTCGTGTACTCACTTCTTGTAATGATACCATCTGCTTTGTAACCAATATTTAAAACGATCTCATCTGGTTTAACATCGATGACAGTACCGTCTACTACCTCTCCGTTTCTAATTGTTTTTAAAGACTCTTCCAACATCTGTTCAAAAGTTAATTCTGACATTATTTTGAACCTCCTCAATTATTTTATTGGGCGTGGATGCCCCTGCTGTAATACCTACTGTTTCCACGGACCTTAATTGATTCATATTCAAATCGCCAAGTGTCTGTATATAGTACGTATCCGCACATGCATTGCTGCAGATTTCAAATAACTTTTGGGTATTTGAGCTTCTCTTGTCTCCGATGACAATCATCGCATCCACCCGCTTTGCAATGTCATAAGCCTCTTCCTGACGCTCTTTCGTTGCATTACAAATCGTATTTAAAACAATAATATCATAACGCTTTTCAGAAATAATTTCAACTAAATCTTTAAATTTATTGTAATTAAATGTCGTCTGTGCTACTACACAAACTTTTTCACTCTCCGGGACCAGTTCAAATGCCCTTGCTTCCTCTTCTGTCTGAATGATCGTAGCCGGGCCTTGCGCCCATCCTTCAATTCCCATAACTTCTGGATGTTCACGGTTTCCTATAATTACAATATGATATCCGTCCCGGCTTTTTTCTTCCACGATCCTATGTATTTTCTTCACAAATGGACAGGTTGCATCTACATAACGTACTCCGTTTTCATCCAGAAGATCACAGATTCTCTTTGGAACGCCGTGGGAACGGATGATCACGATTCCTGATTTTATCTGCTTGAGTTCTTCTTCTGACAGGATTACTTCAACTCCCTTTTTCTCCATGTCTTTGATGACTTCTTCATTGTGAATGATCGGACCATAAGTGTAGATCTTCTCTGCCGAATTTTCTTCAATTTGCTTATATACCGTATCCACAGCTCTCTGTACACCAAAGCAGAAGCCTGCCGATTTCGCCAGTTCTACCTGCATGCTCATCCCACCTTTTCTTTTTCTCACACGATATTATCTGTGATTGCTTTTACAACCTCTTCGATTGTCATATCTGAGCTATCGATCAACACTGCATCTTCCGCCTGTCTGAGAGGTGCAATTTTTCTTGTACAATCGCGTTCATCGCGTTCTTTGATATCTTTCTTAATTTCTTCCAAATCACATGAAACACCTTTTTCTTCCAGTTCTTTATATCTACGGAGCGCTCTCGTCTCCACACTTGCTGTCAGGAAAATCTTCACATCCGCTTCAGGCAACACACAGGTTCCAATATCCCTTCCATCCATCACAACGTCCTGAGTTCTTGCAAGTTCTTTCTGAAGATTCAGCAAATGTGCCCTCACCTCCGGAACCGCGGATACTTTAGAAGCCATATTTCCAACCTCTTCATTTCGAAGCCTGGAAGTAATATTTTCGCCATTCAGATACACTTGCTGTTCACCTTGTTCATACTGTATTTTCACTTCTGCACCTTCACATGCCGCGGCAATAGCATCCAGATTCTCCGGATTAATTTTTTTGTCCAAAAAATAGACAGCAAGCGCGCGATACATTGCTCCCGTATCTACATATATATATCCTTTTTCTTTCGCAACCCGTTTGGCAATCGTACTTTTTCCTGCACCAGCCGGGCCATCAATTGCAACATTATAACCCATATTTTCTCCTTCTTAATCTGCTTTATATTTCTTTTAATTACTGGATTACATTTCCTGCCGCATATCCGGTCGACCAGGCAATCTGCAGATTAAAACCTCCGGTCAATGCATCCAGATCCAGTACTTCTCCCGCAAAATATAACCCTTTTACAAACTTTGATTCCATCGTTCCAGGATCAATTTCTTTCACATTAACTCCGCCTTTTGTAATAATCGCTTCCGGATAGTCGCGAAGTCCGGTAAGCGTCATACGAAAATGCTTGATCAAATGAACAAACTGTTTCCGTTCTTCTTTCTCTATACTGTTAACCTTTTTCTCCGGATCAATCCCGCCAAGTTCCAGCATGACCGGAATTAATTTAGTTGGAAACAGCTTTGTGATTGCATTTTTAAATTGCCGGTTATAATCTTTATCTCCTCAGCCGTGCGCTCGCCAATCAGAAGGTTGTGCTTCTTCCTCATATAGCGCACCAGTGCCTCGTCAAAGTCATCGCCTGCAATCTTGATGGATGTGCTGACAACCGGCCCCCCCAGGGAAATAACCGCAATGTCGGCTGTACCGCCTCCGATATCCACAATCATATTACCGCAGGCCTTTCCGATATCAATACCAGCGCCGATGGCCGCAGCAACCGGCTCCTCGATAATGGCCACTTCCCTTACAACCTATTATATGGCCCTCGCAGTTGCGGAAAGTTACGGCTGTACAGAAGAGAACAGTACAATTATCCCAATGAGTTCCAGTGAGCAGGCAGATGCTTTGAAGGATG
>OGYS01001055.1_pt1 | contig 17258 bp, 11 predicted proteins | sample 1576611 | NCBI WGS metagenome assembly OGYS01 (sample SAMEA3541571, study PRJEB24748) | human gut metagenome | biome: human gut; feature: human-associated habitat; material: faeces | place: China | collected 2012
GCTTCCTTCACTGCTTTTTTCGCACCCAGGTTGATGATATTGTTACCAAGCGCACGTCCCATCAGAAACTCCATAGAAAGGTAATATACCTTCTTTGCGCCTGTCTCGTCAAACTGCTTCTGGGTTGCAATCCAGTCGTCGATAATCACATCCTTGATCGCATAGGACACAGCCTGGAATATCTGCTGCGGTGTCGCCTCGTCGATCGTTCTGCGGTACTGGTTCTTTACATTTTCGATAATACTCTTTTTAAACTCTTCTTTGCTGATCTCGCGCATCCTGTCCTCCTAATATTCGTAGTATCACGGTTTCCCGCCAGGCACATCAGTCAGTCGTTTTCTCAACACCAAACATACCTTTTTCGCCATTGATATCCCACTCTTTTGTGTGTCCGCCCATGGTGCCAATCAGGATATTATCAGCCAGAACCTCTTTCTTGATTTCCTCTGTATGGTTCTTTAAAATTTCTGCAAGTTTATCATTTCCGTCCTGGAAGACGTTGATATGGTTCATTACCTCAAAACCGGCTTCCTTACGCATCGTCTGAATCTTACTGATGATCTCGCGGACAAAGCCCTCTTCGATGAGTTCCGGTGTCAGATTAGTATCCAGAACAACGGTAACGAAATTGTCACCCTCAGATACAAAGCCCGGTACCTGTGCCATGTCAATCAGAAGATCTTCTTTTGCCAGCTCTACCTTTGTACCGTCCTGCGTCTCAAAGCTTAAAAGGTCGGTTTCATTTAAGGTATCCATCGCCTGATTTCCGTCCAGACCTGCAAGAATCTCTTTGATCTCGTTTACATACTTGCCATACTTGCGTCCAACGGTACGAAGCTGCGGCTTGAAGCTGTAGGAGGTAAATGCGCGGACATCATCCGTGAACTCTACCTTCTTCACATTCAGCTCATCCTGGATGATTTCCTGATAGAACGCCGGCAGAGCGGTCTCTGCCTTCACGAACATACGTCCGATCGGCTGACGGTTCTTGATGTTAGCAGTATTTCTTGCTGCACGACCCAGAACGACAACCTTCAGGACTTCTTCCATTTTCGCTTCCAGATCCTTGTCGATGTGCGCCTCATTTGCAACCGGGAAGTCGCACAGATGGATGCTCTCCGGTGCCTCTTTATCCAGACTGCGAACCAGATTCTGGTAAATGTCTTCGGTCATGAACGGAATCATCGGAGCCGCTACCTTCGCTACAGTTACCAGTGCGGTGTAGAGTGTCATGTACGCATTGATCTTATCCTGCTCCATGCCCTTTGCCCAGAAACGCTCACGGCTTCTTCTGACATACCAGTTACTCATATCATCGACGAAATCCTGGAGCGCTCTTGCAGCCTCCGGAATGCGGTAGTTGCCCAGATCGTCGTCCACCTCTTTGATGAGGCTGTTTAACTTAGACAGCAGCCATTTGTCCATAACCGGAAGTTTATCGTATTCCAGCGTATATTTGGTTGCGTCAAAATTATCAATATTCGCATAGAGTACAAAGAATGCATAGGTATTCCAGAGAGTACCCATGAAACGTCTCTGTCCCTCGATAACGGCTTTTCCGTGGAAACGGTTCGGCAGCCACGGTGCACTGTTAATGTAGAAATACCAGCGGATCGCGTCAGCGCCGTAAGTCTGCAGTGCATCGAACGGGTCAACCGCGTTGCCCTTGGACTTACTCATCTTCTGTCCGTTCTCATCCTGGACATGCCCCAGAACGATAACATTCTTGTACGGCGCCTTGTTAAAGATCAGGGTCGAGATAGCTAACAGGGAGTAGAACCATCCACGCGTCTGATCAACCGCCTCGGAGATGAAATCTGCCGGGAACTGCTGCTCAAACAGTTCTTTATTTTCAAATGGATAATGATGCTGTGCAAATGGCATGGAACCGGAATCAAACCAGCAGTCGATAACCTCCGGTACACGGTGCATCTGTTTGCCGCACTTCGGGCAGGTGATCGTCACATCATCGATGAATGGGCGGTGAAGCTCAACCTCTCCATTTGCCTCCTGATCCATCTCTTTTGCATATTTTTTCACAACGTCCGTGTAGTTCGGGCTCATAGATTTTAATTCTGCCTGGCTTCCGATCGCGTGCTGGCAGCCGCACTCGCACTCCCAGATATTTAATGGAGTACCCCAGTAACGGTTACGGCTCACACCCCAGTCTTGGACATTCTCCAGCCAGTCGCCGAAACGCCCTTTACCGATGCTCTCCGGAATCCAGTTGATCGTGTTGTTGTTGCGGATCAGATCATCCTTGACTGCGGTCATCTTGATGAACCAGGATTCACGTGCATAGTAGATAAGTGGTGTATCGCAGCGCCAGCAGTGCGGGTAGCTATGCTCAAATACCGGTGCAGAGAACAGAAGTCCGCTTTCTCTTAATGCTTTCAGAACCTCCGGATCGGCTTTCTTGCAGAACATACCAGCCCACGGAGTCTCCTTCGTCATCTCGCCCTTGCCGTCTACCAACTGTACGAACGGAAGGTCATATTTTCTGCCGACCTTGGAGTCATCCTCACCAAATGCCGGCGCGATGTGTACGACACCGGTACCATCGGTCAGTGTTACATAATTATCGCAGACAATGTAGAATGCTTTCTTATGCTGTTTTTCACAGATTGCTACGGCATAGTCAAATAATGGCTCATACTCTTTATATTCCAGATCTTTTCCGACAAAGGTTTCCAGGACATCGTAAGTGCCCTCGCCCAGAACGGTATCACACAGCGCCTGCGCCATATAATAAACCGTGCCATCCTCTTTCATTTTTACCTTTACATATGTCTCGTCCGGGTTTACACAGAGCGCAACGTTGGACGGAAGTGTCCACGGGGTGGTCGTCCATGCAAGAATGTATGCATCTTCGCCCTTTACCGGGAACTTAGCGATCGCAGAACGCTCTTTGACGTCTTTATATCCCTGTGCCACCTCATGGCTGGACAGCGGGGTGCCGCAGCGCGGGCAGTACGGTACGATCTTGAAGCCCTTATAAAGAAGTCCCTTATTCCAGATTTCTTTTAATGCCCACCACTCAGACTCAATGAAGCTGTTGTGGTAGGTAACATACGGATGCTCCATGTCAGCCCAGAAACCAACGGTGTTGGAGAATTTCTCCCACATTCCTTTGTATTTCCAGACACTCTCTTTACAGTGCTCGATGAACGGCTCCAGTCCATACTGCTCAATCTGCTCCTTGCCGTCCAGTCCCAGCATCTTCTCTACTTCCAGCTCAACCGGAAGACCGTGGGTATCCCATCCAGCCTTTCTCGGAACCATGTAGCCCTTCATCGCGCGGTATCTCGGAATCATATCCTTGATAACACGGGTCAGCACGTGTCCGATGTGCGGCTTGCCGTTTGCGGTAGGCGGTCCGTCATAGAATGTATAGGTCGGTAGGGCCTTAGGGTGGTCGATACTCTTCTTAAAAATCTGCTCATCTTCCCAGAACTTCTCAATGTTCTTTTCACGTTCCACGAAATTCATGTTTGCCGGAACTTTGTTGTACATGATAAATTCCTCCTAAAAATATGAAATAAAAATGGACCCATCCTGTAACAGGACAAGGGCCCACTTGCTTTTAACCACCTATTACTGCATACCTTTATATGCGCTCCCTATAACGGAGGAAACCGTCGGTACTTACTGAATTTTCCTTCCGGGCGCTGTCAAAAACGGCGCTCAGACTTCCAAAAATGGTTCAGCCCGAAGCTCCGGAGTGATCTTCGCATCCGCCTTACTCACAGCAGGCTCTCACCGTCCCTGCCTCGCTCCCGCTTTCCGTGCGGCGCTACTGTCTCCATCATTGCTTTTCCTATCATAATTAGTAATCAAATCACTAACATGGACATTGTATCTTTTTTCCAGATGGTTGTCAAGGAATGTTTCGGATATGATTCACATGTTATAAAATTATCATTATTTTGCCATTCCCCTGATTTTATGGTATAGTATATAAAATATGTCTGTATTTACTTTAAAAAACAGACACAGACATTCATTGCAAATATAAACAATGAAGTATACTATATATAAAAAGAAGGGCGTGCCCGCAGCCGTCTTTCGCAACAAAGGAGAATATTATGGAGCCAAGAAACCTTACCCTATTGACCGACCTGTATGAACTGACGATGATGCAGGGCTATTTCCGGGAGAAAGATGCCAACGAAACCGTCATTTTTGATGCGTTCTACCGCACAAACCCGGATGGAAATGCGTTTTCCATCTGCGCCGGCTTAGAGCAGGTCATTGACTATGTGAAAAATCTTCACTTCGATGATGCCGACATCGAATACTTACGCGGACTCGGCATTTTTGATGAAGATTTCCTCGAATATCTTCACAATTTCAAATTTTCGGGTGACATCTACGCAATCCCGGAAGGCACCGTTGTCTTTCCGCGTGAGCCCCTCGTCAAGGTCATCGCGCCGATCATGGAAGCACAGCTGGTTGAGACTGCCATCTTAAATATCATCAACCACCAGAGCCTGATCGCGACCAAAACATCCCGTATCGTCTTCGCCGCACGCGGGGACGGAATCATGGAGTTTGGGCTTCGCCGCGCGCAGGGTGCTGACGCCGGTACCTATGGCGCCCGCGCTGCCATGATCGCCGGCTGTATCGGCACTTCCAATGTACTGGCCGGAAAACTATTTGACGTTCCGGTCAAGGGAACCCACGCACACAGCTGGATCATGAGTTTCCCGGATGAGCTGACTGCGTTCCGCGCTTATGCAAAGCTCTATCCGAGTGCCTGCATCCTGTTAGCCGATACCTATGACACCCTGGGTTCCGGTGTTCCGAACGCGATCCGCGTCTTCCAGGAGATGCGCGACGCCGGTATCCCGCTGACTTTCTACGGCATCCGCCTCGACAGCGGCGACCTTGCATATATTTCCAAGAAAGCCCGCAAGATGCTGGATGACGCCGGATTCCCGGATGCAGTCATCTCCGCCTCCAACGATCTGGATGAATACCTGATCGACAGCCTGAAGATTCAGGGCGCTGCCATCACGTCCTGGGGTGTCGGCACAAACCTCATTACCTCCAAGGACTGCCCTTCCTTCGGCGGCGTTTATAAGCTGGCTGCCATCATGGACCGTCACACAGGCAAATTTATCCCGAAGATCAAGCTTTCGGAAAATACAGAAAAGGTTACCAATCCGGGCAACAAGACCATCCAGCGAATCTATGACAAGGAGACTGGCAAGATTATCGCAGATCTGATCTGTCTCGTGGATGAAGAGTTCGATGAGAAGAATTCCCTTCTGCTCTTCGATCCGATCGAGACATGGAAAAAGACACACCTCGCGCCGGGCACCTACACCATGCGCGAACTTCTCGTTCCAATCTTCAAAAACGGCGAATGCGTTTACGAGTCTCCAAAGGTTATGGACATCCGCGAATACTGCAAGAAAGAACAGGAGACGCTGTGGGATGAGTCCCGCCGTCTGGTAAACCCGCATGAGATTCATGTGGATCTCTCCAACGAGCTGTGGCATATGAAGGCACAGCTGTTAGACAGCTATCATTATACAAGCAACTAGTAGATAAAATACGAGTAAATACCATGTTCAGGCAAGTTTATTGCTACCGGACATGGTATTTTTTTCTTTAACGCTTCCATAAAATTTGCAAAATAAAAACGAATGTGTCTCCAAGGAAATTCCTATTACACAAAAACTGCCGCCAAATACATCCGGCTGCCAGCCCTCTTCTTTGAAAAGTCCAGCCCGCCATTGTATTCCAGCGACAGTTTTTATATGAATCGTATCTTTATTTTTTTAAAATCTATATCAAATATGATATTAATTACTCATCCCAGTTATGGTAAGTAGCCTGTACGTCATCATCCTCATCCAGAAGATCCAGGATTCTCTGCATCTTTTTGATGGATTCCTCATCGGTAAGCTCTACCCAGTTCTGCGGAATCATGGTAACGTCTGCTTCCATCATCGGAACGCCAGCCTTCTCCAGCGCCTCGCGGACTGCAGAGAAATCTTCCGGTGCGGTGATCACTTCGTAGCTGTCCTCCTCCTCGGAGAAATCCTCAGCTCCTGCATCCAGTGCAAGCATCATCAGCTCATCCGGATCCATCTCGCACTCTTCTTTGTCGATGATGATCTGACCTTTTTTATCAAACATGAAGGACACGCTGCCCGGAGTACCTACGTTTCCGCCGCCCTTGGTAAATGCGCTGCGGACATTCGCTGCGGTACGGTTCTTGTTGTCGGTCAGGGTATCTACGATGATAGCGACGCCATTCGGACCATATCCCTCGTATGTAAGATTCTCGTAATTGACAGAGTTTGCATCTCCGGCTGCTTTCTTGATACCACGATCGATGGTATCGTTCGGCATATTGTTCGCTTTTGCTTTTGCAATCACATCACGCAGACGGCTGTTGTTTGCCGGATCCGAACCACCTTCCTTAACAGCTACGGCAATCTCACGACCGATAACGGTAAAGATTTTTCCCTTTGCTGCGTCATTTCTCTCTTTTTTGTGCTTAATATTGGCGAACTTTGAATGTCCTGACATAAAATAACACTCCTCTTTCTATCTTCTTTGTTGTATCTTTTCGCTCATCAGCTTTTATATCACGCCGATTTCGGCACTAAAAAGCTGCATCTTAGCTATTTTAACACCATTCTGTATGCTTGACAAGGGGTTCGCGGCTGATTTTATGTATCCAGTTCCAGACTGACCTTCAGCGCACGGTCCACTTCCTGTAAAAGCGCCCCGTCGATATGACAGATTTTCTCTTTCAGCCGCTGCTTATCGATCGTGCGGAGTTGTTCCAGTAAAATAACCGAATCCCTCACCATCGCACAGCGGCGCGTGTTTAATTCCACATGCGTCGGCAGCTTGGCTTTGTTCATCTTTGATGTGATCGCCGCGCAGATCACGGTCGGGCTGTGCTTGTTGCCGATATCATTCTGGATGACCAGCACCGGGCGGACGCCGCCCTGCTCTGAGCCGATGACCGGTCTTAAATCTGCGTAATAAATATCTCCTCGTCTGATAATCACTCGATTCACACTCCGTCCAAACTATTTTAAGATATAAATAACTGCTTTGTACTTTCACAGCTCCACAGTCCGTTTATACCGTTAGTATGGACAGATTTACACCGCCTATACGCGGGTCGTCCCATAAATGCATCCGGCAGTCCAGGTTCCCGGCTTTGCCGAAGCTATCTACTTTATCTTATGAATCCTTTTTCTAAATGGTTCAAACACCGGCTTTACTCCATAAAATCCTCATACCGATCATCATTATAATCCTTTTTCCCGACGATCTTTCCACCTCTCACGTACACGCGCGGCACACGTTTTCCAAGCACGCATGGGATCTCATAGTGGAAACCGCCACTCCATTCCGCCAGCTCTTCCATCGTGATCTCGTCGTCCCCGTCGCGTCCGACCAGCGTTACCCGCGCGTCCTCAGCAGCCTCCGGGATATCGGTCACATCGATCATGCACTGATCCATGCAGACGCGTCCCAGAATCGGTGCGCGGTGTCCATGAATTAGGACATAACCCTTTCCAGAGAGATTTCTCGGATAGCCATCGCCGTATCCGGCGCCAATCGTCGCGATCCGCATCGGACGGTCCGTCACAAAGGTTCCGCCGTAGCTGATCGGCGTGCCCGGCTCCACTTCCTTAACATAGGTAATAAAGCTGCGGATCTCCATCGCCGGATAAATCTTCCTGTTCCGCTCTACCTCATCCGACGGATACAGACCGTATACCGTGATACCGGCTCTCGCCGCATCCAGTCCCATCCGCGGCAGTTCCATGATCGCCGCGCTGTTCGCACAGTGGCACATCGGAATATGAACGCCTGCAGCTTCCAGACCTTCATGGAATTTCTGGTACCGCTCATACTGTAAATGGGTAAATGCCTTATCCGCCTCGTCAGCACGCGCAAAATGTGTAAACATTCCCTCGATCTCAATGCCCGGAAGCTTTGCAATCCGCTCTATCTCTTTCAGGCTATTTTCATCCGGGTGAAATCCGATTCGTCCCATGCCGGTATCGAGCGCAATATGCATTTTTGCCGTCTTTCCCATCGAAACCGCAAGTTTTGAGAGCAGCTCTGCCTTATCTTCCTCAAAGATCGCTGGACGGATATCGTCCTCAATCAATTCCACAAAATGGCGCGGGTGCGTGCTGCCAAGCACCAGAATCGGTTTGTCAATGCCGTGGCGGCGCAGGTTCTGTCCTTCCTCCAAGGTTGCCACCGCATAGCCCCAGACAAACGGCGCGATCGTCTTCGCCACCGGGACAGCCCCGTGACCGTAACCATCCGTCTTAACCACGCCGATCATCTTCGTTTTTTCCGGAAGATTTTCGCGCATCGCCTCCATATTTTTCACAATCGCATCCAGGTCAATCCGCGCATAAATCCGGGTATATGGTTCTTCTGCCATTGTATATGCTTTTTCCATCTTTTTGTCTTCCTTTTTATTTTCAATCTATCTTTTCAAGCAGACAGTCCGCGATATCTCTTGCCAGCACGGAATGCTCTCCCTTTTTACAGGCAGCTGCCGCCCCGGCTCTTCCGTGCAGGAACACGCCGAGCGCCGCCGCCTCATCCTCTGAAAATCCCAGCGCCAGAAGCCCGGCAATCACACCTGTCAGCACATCGCCGGAACCGCCCTTTGCCATCGCGGCGCAGCCGCCGTCGCCGATATACACATTGCCATCGCGCCCCGCCGTCACCGTCACGGCATCCTTGAGCACGCAGGTCACGCCTTTTTCTTCGCCATACCGCACCGCTGACTCGACCAGATCCCGTTTCAGATCCTCAATCGAGCGTCCCGTCAGACGCGCCATCTCTCCCAGATGCGGAGTAACGATCACATTTTCCGTAAAATACCCGGACAAATGCGGATGCTGTGCGACAGCATTTAATCCATCCGCATCCACAATGATCGGCACATAGGCGGAAAGCAGCACGTTCTGCACCAGACTTGCGACATGGGCTTCCTTTCCCAGTCCCGGTCCCAGTACGATCGCGCTCGCCCAGCCGCACTCCTGTTCCACCAGACTCTTAAAACCTGCCGGATCCGTCTGTGCCTGTTCCGGATCATACGGCGTCAGGATCGCCTCTGGAAGGAGATTTTGCAGAATCGGCACATTTGCCCGGACGGTCAGGATCTTCACAAGTCCCGCGCCCATCCGGTACGCAGCCAGGGCGCTCAAATACGCTGCGCCGCACATCCCCTCCGAACCGGCTGCAATCAGGATTTTTCCATACGTTCCCTTGTTGGCGTCTGCCCGCCGTTTCGGGATCTGGCTCCGATCCTCCGGATCATAGGCAAAATAGGTATGCCCTTCATATTTTGTATACGCCGGAAACCCGATGTCGGCAATCACAATCTCGCCGCACAGCTTCCGTCCCGGATAGAACACCATTCCCAGCTTCTCATAGCCGAAAGTAACGGTCAGATCCGCCTCAGCTGCCTCGCCAAGCGCCGCCCCCGTCTCTGAGCTGACGCCGGACGGAATATCAACCGCAACTACCGCCTTTGGCTCCTGCTCCCGCATAAAACGGATCGCCTCGGCAAATTCACCGCCGACCTCTCTGGAAAGACCCACGCCAAAGATCGCATCCACCATGATCTCCACATGCCCCGGCACATAATTTTCAAACGCCTCCACCGGGATCCCCAGATTCCGGTCAATCGCCACCTGACAGGTCATCTCCCCCGTCCAGTGTGCCTTGTCACCGACCGTGAGCACCGTCGGAAGCGCGCCACGCAGAAAGAGAATCCTAGCCAGCGCCGCGCCGTCCGCACCGTTATTGCCCGTTCCGCAAAATACCAGAAGCCTCTGCCCTGAAAGCTTCCCATACCGTTTTTCCATCTCGTCTGCAACCGCCAGCGCCGCTCGCTCCATCAGTACCAGAGAGGGTATCCCCACTTTCCGGATTGCATATCCATCTATCTCTTTCATCTGTTTTCCTGTCACCAGACGTCTCATTTCCATTCCCCCTCTCCGACTGCGTAAGCGGATGCAAGACTGCCTGTATTCGTGATCGACACGTGAATCCGGGTGATTTTCAGGCTGTCCGCAAGTTTCTTCGCTCCCCCGTGAAGCTGCACCCACGGTTTTCCAAACTCGTCCCGGAGCACTTCTATATCCAGCAGTCCAAAGCCCCGAAAGCCTGTTCCAAACACCTTCGAGACTGCCTCTTTTACCGCAAAATCGCCGGCGAGCCGGGACGCATTTTCCCCAGCCTGCCGACGCTCTTCTTCTGTATATACACGCACCAAAAAAGCCTCTTTTTCACAGGCTTTTTTGATTCGCTCTATCTCTACCAGATCCGTACCAATTCCGACGATCATTTTATTTCTCCAGCACCAGCTGCCTCTTCCTGCTTTCTCTGCGCTTCTTCTCTCGCTTTCTGATCCTGCATGCTGCATACGCGGTAAGAAAGGCGCATCAGGCTCTCCGACAGATGGACATTTTCCACCACAACATCATCTGGAACCTGTAAATCTGTATGGGCAAAATTCCAGATCGCCTTGATTCCGGCTTTGACAAGCCGATCCGCAATCTCCGGTGCTTTCGACTTCGGAATCGTCAGCGCTGCGATCTGCACTTCATTGTCCTTGATAAACTGCTCCAAATCTTCAATACCGCGTATCTCCACTCCTCGGACTACCAGACCGACCAGACGCGGATTCACATCAAACATGCCTTTGATTAAAAAACCACGCCGCTCAAAATTCGTATAATTCGCGATCGCCTGACCCAGATTTCCCGCACCGATAATAATCAGGTTATGCTGACGGTCAATTCCCAGAATCCGGGCAATCTCCGAATATAAATACTTTACATTATAACCATATCCCTGCTGACCAAATCCGCCGAAATTGTTCAGATCCTGACGAATCTGGGACGCTGTCACCTTCATGCGGATACTCAAATCATTCGATGAGATTCTCTCTACTCCCTCCTCGAGCAATTCGCCCAAGTAACGATAGTATCTGGGTAGCCTAGAAATGACCGCTTTAGATATCTCTTTCTGTTCCACGGCTTTCTTCCACCTTTCTTTCCTCTAACGTTGTCCATATGGTTTACGCAAACCTTCGGACAATCTGATAAATTTATTATAGTCATATGATAAATAATTGTCAATTTTTTTATTTCATATGAGGGATTTTACATTGTATTTCGCAAAATTTTCTGACCAGAAACAGCCATTAACCGTTCTCATTCTTGCATTGCTTCTTTATTTATATTATAATTTAAGATTGACGGTATATTTTTTAACCGAAATACATGGATACAACCACAGGAGGAATCTATGATTTTATCTTGCAGCAATATTTCAAAAGCATTCGGTACGGAGGAAATCCTCAAACACGTATCGTTTCATGTAGAAGATCACGAAAAAGCCGCCATCGTCGGCATCAACGGAGCCGGTAAATCGACTCTTTTAAAAATAATTGTCGGAGAACTCGCAGCGGACGAGGGCTCCGTGACCATCGCCAAGGGCAAAACCCTCGGTTACCTGGCACAGCACCAGGATCTGCACAGCCAGACCACCATTTATGACTCTCTTCTGGAGGTCAAACGTCCGATTCTGGAAATGGAACAGCAGATCCGCACGCTGGAACTCCAGATGAAGCACGCCGAGGGCGAAAAGCTCGAGACGATGCTCAACACTTACAGCCGCTTAAACCATGAATTTGAACTTTTAAACGGCTACGCATGGCAGAGCGAGATCACCGGTGTCTTAAAGGGACTCGGCTTTGTCGAGGAAGAATTTTCCAAACCGGTTTCCGAACTTTCAGGCGGTCAGAAAACGCGCGTCTCCCTCGGTAAGCTCCTGCTCTCCAAACCGGACATCATCCTTTTGGACGAGCCGACCAACCACCTCGACATGGAATCCATCGCGTGGCTGGAAACCTATCTGATGAACTACGCCGGGACGGTCATCATCGTCGCCCACGACCGCTATTTTCTGGACCGCGTCGTGACCAAGATCGTCGAGCTGGACGGCGGCATCGCCACCTCTTTCCAGGGCAATTACACCGCCTACAGCGAGAAAAAAGCGATCATCCGCGCCGGTGTGCTCAAGGCTTACCTAAACCAACAGCAGGAGATCCGCCATCAGGAGGAGGTTATCACCAAACTCAAATCCTTTAACCGTGAGAAATCCATCAAGCGTGCCGAGAGCCGTGAAAAAATGCTTTCCAAGATGGATCTTCTGGAAAAACCGACCGAAATCAACGACGCGATGCATATTACGCTGGAACCGTGCGTTACCAGCGGAAATGACGTTCTCTCCGTCCGTGAGCTTGCCAAGAGTTTCGACGGCATGACACTCTTCACGGATCTGAACTTTGAGGTAAAACGCGGCGAGCGCATCGCCATCATCGGCAACAACGGAACCGGCAAGACCACAATTCTCAAGATGATCAACGGTCTTCTGACCCCGGACAACGGCGAGATCCGGTTAGGTTCCAAGGTGCATATTGGTTACTACGATCAGGAACACCAGGTTCTGCACATGGATAAGACGCTCTTTGACGAGCTGCAGGACACCTACCCGGATATGAACAACACGCAGATCCGAAATGTGCTGGCGGCATTTCTCTTCACCGGCGACGATGTCTTTAAGCGCATCCGCGATCTGAGCGGCGGCGAACGCGGACGTGTTTCCCTGGCGAAGCTGATGCTCTCGGAGGCGAACTTCCTGATCCTCGATGAGCCGACCAACCATCTGGATATCGCCTCGAAGGAGATTCTGGAAAACGCGCTGGTTCATTACACCGGAACCGTTCTATACGTCTCCCATGACCGATATTTCATCAACAAAACTGCGACCCGGATTCTCGATCTGACGATGGGAACACTGATTAATTATATTGGAAACTACGATTATTATCTGGAAAAGAAGGAGACGCAGGAGAAAGCCTATCTGGCTTCCGCCGCACAGGCAGCCAGCCGCTCTGCAAAATCTTCCGGAGCCGGAAACACAGGGACTTCCAGTCATCCGACCGCTGCGGCAGGCGCAAATCCGACTGCTCTTTCTGGAAATGGCACTGATACCTCTGCTGCTTCGTCCGCTTCTGCCGTGACCGCTGCAGTTCAGGCGGCAGCCAGCGCTTCCTCCGGCAAATTGGACTGGAAACAGCAGAAGGAAGAACAGACGCGGCTTCGTAAGAAACAGAATGAATTGAAACGCGTCGAGGAAGAAATCCACACCCTTGAAACCCGCGATCAGGAGATCGATGCGCTTCTCTGCGATGAGACTGTCTTTTCCGATGTTCCGCGTTTGATGGAACTGAATAAAGAGAAGGAAGAACTGAATGCAAAGTTAGAGGGATTGTATGAGAAGTGGGAGGAATTGGCAGAGTAGTGGTTACTGTTCACGCATACGCGCCCAGTAACGGAATTTGCCGCGGCTTTGCATTTACATACGGCAAATTCCTGCTGCCACCACGTTTTCTTACGGCACTTCCGATGCCGGACCACTCTTAGCCTTTAAAGATTCATCCCCAGCCGGTCCGGCTCCATTTCCGGCAAATTCCGGATCAGAGTTCATCTCGACCCCTTCGGCTTCGTCTGGTTTTTGTCCTTCCTGCCAGAATCCTAACTTTACGACATATTTGTATAATTCCGGACTGTTTTTTCGAATGTCAGCTCGGACATCTTCGTCACAGCAGGCGGCGAAAAAGCTGCCGAACTGCATCTCCGGCTTATCGTCAAAGTAGGATGGAAGCGGCTGCACCAGTCCACTGCCAGCCAGATATCGCTCGAAATCCGTCAGGGCACGTGAGGTTTCTTCGTCGCTTAGTTCCGACGCAGCGAACTCGCCGAATGCCATCGCAAGTCCCTGCGGTTTAGAAAATTTGATTTTCTTGTAATGCACATCTGTATCATAATTGATAAAATAGATACCCTGCTCTGTTTTCGGCGCTGAGAAGTATGCCTTGTCTGTGTAGTACATCAGCTCCCAGCCTGATTCTGCAAATCGTTTGATCCACTCTCTTGGCACGCCTGCCAGTTCTTTCGTAATCTGTTCTTTTTCACTGTCCGACGGACGCCGTTTTCCCATCAAACGCACATCATGCGTCCGGTCGCGCAGTCCATTTGCATCGTAGTAGTTGAGTTCCACGTACTGATCCGCCGCCATCTGACCATTGTCAAAGAAATAATATTTATGCCCGTTTACCATCCGGTTTCCGCCGCTGAACATAACACATTTGGAATCAAACCAATACCAGGCATTTCCTGCCTGATACCAGCCGGTCGTCAGTGCCCCATCCTCGTTTGCATGATACCACTGATCCGTCTCTTCCTCATAAATCCAGCCAGTCATCATCGCGCCGCTCTCGGCGAAATAATAACGGTTTGTGCCGATTTTCCGGAGTCCCCGCTGCATATAGCTGCTTTTTCCCAGATAATACCAGTGACCATTCGATTTCAGCCAGGACGCTTTCAAAAAGCTGCCATCCGTCAGGCGGTACTGCCAGTCCTCGCCGTCTCCGACCCACTCGCCCTCATACAGATACATTTCTTTATTTTCAAAACCAGCCGCGCCACTTTCTGTCGCCGATGCCTCTGTCTCTGTTATATCATTGGCATTATTTTCGGTGCCGAACCTGTAAACTTGATTTTCTTCCTTGCCCTGCGCCGGGGTGTCCGCAAACGCATCGTTACCTGCCGCCAGCGCTGTCCCACAAACAAACAGGGATATTAAAAAGGATGCTGCCCACATAAATTTTTTCTTCCAATTCATCGTGTGCCTCCCCTTTCTTGTTCATAATTAAGCAAAAAAATGTAAACAGTTGCCACATCTCTTCTTATTTTACCGCACCGCAAATGAAAAGTATAGAAAAAAATTCTTACATCCTTTATAATAATAAAATAAAAGACAGTTCATCAAAGACGGCAATATCCAATCTGCCTTTGAAACAATATAAAAATAATTACAAATTCCAATCACTCTTTTTTATAGAGTTATAAAATTAGAAAGGATACCATATATGAAATCAAAACGCATTTTGGCGCTGACAGGTGCTGTTATCCTAATCGCCCTCTACGTCTCTTCCATCATCTTCGCCCTGATGGATAGTCCACTGGCAGAAAATCTGCTGCTGGCATCGCTGTTCTGCACGATCGTTATACCGGCGGTGCTCTACGGGTATGCGGTGGCACTGCGATATTTTAAAAAGAAAAAATAACGTTCAAAAAGCAAACGACTGTCTATTTCTAACACAATACGCAGTCGTTCGCTTCTTTCATTCTTCTATACTGACTGCCTCCGCAGTCTCCTGTCATTTTTTCATCATCCTGCCACTGTAACCGCATTCTCCCGGACATCATTAATCGCTTTCATAAGCGCTGTTCTCGTTCTCACATCAAACAGCTTTAAAAAACTAATTGGCTTATCAAACGGAGGCTTCTGCAAAACAGCCACATTCTCCATATACCCATTCTGCTCCATATGATTAATAATCTTATGAACAAAATTAATCTGCCGTTGGTTCAATGACTGATCGTTAATAAACTCTGAAAATGCCACTGACCGGACGCTGTGGAGAAGTCTTGTCATCCCAGAAATACGTTTCAAATCCATTCGTCGTAAACATCATCGGTCTGCGGCCAAACTTCCGCTCTAAACAGTCCGCATACAGCATAACCTGTTTCCGACCAACATTCGGATCCTTGCTGGTGCGCTTCGCTTCCACCACCGCCATAGGGCTGCCATCCTTTCCAAACAGGACATAATCACAATATCCCGCTTCACAATAAACGGCAGCTTCCCCCATGTATTATAATCAACCGAGAAACGGAAACTCGGCTCATGAATCAGGGACTGCAAATTGTCCTTGTACGGCATTTGCATCGTATTATCCGCAGAATAGACCCATTTTACCGCCAATTCCAATGCCTTTCTGCATCCTACCGCGCACATTGCAGGAGCGGATGCATATACCCGTTCCACTTCCATCACCGCTGGCGCAAATAATGCATATTCTTTTGTATTCTGTGACATACTTCCTCCACTTAGCTAACGCTTGAAGTGGGGGCTTCTCGTTCGATTGCCCTATTGGGCAAAGCATAGGCGAGCTATCCCCGTGTGTCCCACGGTTCTGTTATTATGAGCGGAACTGTTTCGTATCTACGCAGTCCCAACCAAAATCTATGTTCTTTGGGGAAAATCAGGAGATTTTTCTTTCTGCATCAAGTTCAACTCCCAATATTCTCAAGCCTTCCCTGCAAATATTGATAGCTGCATTCTCATCACGGTTCATCTGATTTCCGCAAGTGCAGCTATACATACGGTCTTCCAGTTTCAGCTCTTTTTTGAGTTTTCCGCAGCAGCTGCAGATTTTTGAACTGGGATACCACTTATCGATACGAACCAGTTTCTTACCGGCACGTTCTAATTTGTAGGAAAGAAAATCAGTAAACATTCCCCATCCATTATCATGAACACTCTTTCCAAACCTTGAATCCTGGCTCATTTCTTTCATGTTCAAAGATTCTATGCACACAAGATCATAAAAATTGGTTATCTTTCTGGATTCCTTGTGCAGATAATCTTTCCGCTGACGTGCAATATGAGCATGGAGTCTGGCTATTTTCTTTTTCTGTTTCATGTAACGGCTACTCCCCTTTTTGCAATGACTCAACCTGCGCTGCTCCCTTGCAAGTTTTTCCTGGGATTTTCGGAAAAAATGAGGATAATCTGCATGAGTTCCAGTGGAATCTACATACAATTCATTCATGGAAAAATCAAGCCCGATTGCGGTTTTTACTGGCCTGATTTTATGTTCCGGTTTTTCTGCCGCATACAGTAATGATACATAATATTTGTCATCTGCTTCCTGGCTGACGGTGGCGCCCTTCAAAGTATAACTATCATCGATACTCCGATGCTGTTTTATGCGGATCCAACCTGCTTTCGGAAGTTTCAGTTTACCACTCTGCAAAGTAATATTTCCATTTACGCAGTTTGTCGTATAACTTCTTACCGGATTCTTTTTTGACTTGAACTTCGGAAAACCAACCGAAGAATCCCGAAAGAAGTTCTTATAGGCTGTCTGCAGATGCAGCTGTGCATTACACAATGCCAGACTGTCTACCTCCTTCAGCCACGGAAACTCTGCCTTATACTTTGCAGGCGTAACCTTTAATACTTTTCCGGTTTTCTCATAATATTCTATCTTCTCTGCCAGCATCCGGTTATACACGAAACGCACACAACCAAATGTCCTTGCAAAT
>OGYS01001064.1_pt1 | contig 17087 bp, 12 predicted proteins | sample 1576611 | NCBI WGS metagenome assembly OGYS01 (sample SAMEA3541571, study PRJEB24748) | human gut metagenome | biome: human gut; feature: human-associated habitat; material: faeces | place: China | collected 2012
TCAACTCATGTAAATGCACGCCCTTCACCGTTCCCAATGTGCCTACAGGCATAAAGATGGGGGTTTCTATTTGCCCGTGGTCAGTTGTTATCAATCCGGCACGGGCATTCGATTTGGGGTCTGTATATTGTAAGTCAAAAGTCATATTTATTTCTTTTCTTCTGTTTTTTGATTGGTAATATTAAAATCAATGGCATCGTTTACTTTTTCATTGGTGAGAGCCAAAGCCAATACTTCCTTAATATCCGTGACATAATGGAATGTCAGTCCTTCTAGATACATCGGCTGAATTTCTTCAATGTTCTTGCGGTTTTCCTCACATAAAATGATGTCTTTGATTCCGGCGCGTTTAGCGGCTAGGATCTTTTCTTTGATACCGCCTACGGGCAGGACTTTTCCACGTAATGTGATCTCGCCTGTCATTGCCAGATTTGCTTTCACTTTACGCTGGGTGAGGGCGGATGCCAATGAAGTCACCATGGTGATACCGGCTGACGGACCATCTTTAGGGATGGCTCCTTCAGGTACATGGATGTGGATATTCCAATTGTCAAAGATATCTTCCTGTAAATTCAGCAGTTTGGTATGTGCCTTGAGATATTCCAAAGCCAGCATGGCCGACTCTTTCATTACGTCACCCAAGTTCCCGGTCAATGTCAGTTTACCGCCTTTTCCTTTGCTTAAACTGGTTTCTACAAACAAAATTTCACCTCCGACAGCTGTCCACGCCAGCCCTGTGACAACACCGGCGTATTCATTTCCTTGGTATTTGTCGCGGCTATATTCTGGCGTGCCCAGATATTTGCGTACATCGGCAGGTTTTATTTCATGCATCACTTCATAGCCGTCACGTGCAAATTCCAACGCTATTTTACGCATTACCTTGTTTATCTTCTTCTCAAGTTCGCGCACCCCGCTTTCACGAGTATAATTTTCTACAATACATTCCAAGGCAGCTTTAGAGAACTTCACATATTCTTTTTTAATGCCGTTGGCTTCCAGTTCTTTGGGAACAAGATGCCGGCGGGCTATTTCTACTTTTTCTTCTGTGATATATCCGCTGACCTCTATCAACTCCATACGGTCCAGCAGAGCAGGAGGGATGGTGCTCAAATTGTTTGCCGTAGCGATGAACATTACTTTAGACAAGTCGTAATCTACATCCAAATAGTTATCGTGGAAAGTGTTGTTCTGTTCGGGATCAAGCACTTCCAGCATAGCGGAACTGGGATCTCCGCGGTGGTCACTGCCCAGTTTGTCTATTTCGTCCAAAATGATAACCGGATTAGAGGACTCGGCTTTTATCAAACTTTTGATGATACGGCCCGGCATGGCACCGATATAAGTTTTACGATGGCCACGGATCTCGGCTTCGTCATGCACACCACCCAATGACATACGTACATATTTACGTTTCAATGATGCCGCTATGGAACGTCCTAAAGAAGTTTTACCGACTCCCGGAGGACCATAAAGGCAGATGATGGGTGATTTCATATCACCTTTTAGTTTCAGCACTGCTAAATGTTCAAGGATACGCTCCTTTACTTTCTCTAGTCCGTAGTGGTCTTTGTTCAATGTCTTTTCGGCATTACTTATATTCAGGTTGTCAGTGGTAAAGACATTCCAAGGTAATCCTAACAGGGTTTGCAAATAGGTAAGTTGCACATTGAAATCCGGTGATTGGGAATTTGTCCTTTCCAATTTGGAAACTTCTTTTTCAAAGAGTTCTGCCATTTCCGGACTCCATTTCTTGGTTTTTCCTTTTTGGCGGAGTTCATCTATTTCATCTTCCTGTCCGGCACCCAGTTCATCCTGTATGTTTTTAATTTGTTGCTGCAAGAAATATTCGCGTTGCTGACGGTCAATATCTTCGCGTGTACGCATTTGAATGCTTTGTTTGATATCAGCCAATTGTACTTCACGATTTAAGATCTTGACCAGCATATACAGGCGGCTTTGCAAATCGCCAGCTTTTAGCAATTTTATCTTTTCTTCTACCGGAATAGGGAAGTTTGCACAAATGAAATTTACCAAAATTTCCGGATTGTCCAAGTTCTTGATTGCAAAAACCGTATCCGGACTCATCTTCTCGGAAGCCTCTATGAACTTACTCGTCAAATCCTTGCAGGTGTCAATCAATGCTTTGAATTCGTCCGTTTCCAGTTGGTCATTTGCCTCCGGAATAGGAGTCACCATCCCTTTCAAATATGGAGACGTTTTGGTGATACTGTCCAAATGTACTTTGGGCCCGTTTGACTGCATAATTACTGTGGTATTTCCACCTGGCATTTCGAATACACGGAGAATCTTCCCGATAACTCCTACATGGTACACATCATTAAAACCGGGATCGTCCATATCTCCCTGTATCTGACAAACTACCGCTATGGGAAGTTTTTTCTTGTATGCAGCATTTATCAATTTCAATGTGCTGGGGCGTCCAATGGTCACAGGCATTACTACAGATGGAAACATTACCATGTTGCGTAAAGGCATAACAGGTATTTCTTTATTAAATTCCATAGCAGTTACTTCATCCGGATCCGTTTGGATTTCAGCTAACATAGAGATGTCATCGTTATCAGTATTCAACAAAATATCCTCTTTCTTATTCCTCTTCATAATTTATTCCTCTTGTGTTAAATTGAGCCCAATGCCCAAAACGGGGACAAAGTTAATCATTCCTTGTCGAATAAGGAAAATTCATGGGAACTAATTGAGTTTTAAAAATCAAATATTTCCTAATAATTGGAGTAATTAAATGGATTTTCCTATTTTTGACAGCTAATTTAATAAATATAGTATGCCAAATCCTTATTTTTCTTTTAAGCAATTTACTGTTTATCATGATAGATGTGCCATGAAGGTTGGTACGGACGGAGTTTTATTGGGAGCTTGGGCCGATGTGGTTTCCGCCCGTAATATTTTAGATATTGGTACTGGAACCGGATTGATTTCTTTGATGATGGCACAGCGGTGCAATGCCCGGATAAGAGCGGTTGATATAGATGCGGATGCTGTGGAACAGGCTCGTGGAAATGTGGCGGCATCTCCGTGGCAGGATAGGATAGAAGTGGAGTTGCAGGATATTTGTCATTTTACATCGGAAACACTCTTTGATGTCATTGTTTCCAATCCTCCTTATTTTACCGATTCATTGAAATGCCCAGGGAAACAGCGTAATATCGCCCGGCATACAGATTTTCTTGATTTTGACAAATTAGCAGGATCTGCAGCCCGTTTGCTTCATCCCGAAGGCGTTTTTTCTGTGATTATTCCTGCTGATGGTAAAGAATCTTTTTTGATGGCTGCCACTCGTTACGGATTACATCTCTCACATCAGACTTTCATTCATACAAAACCTGGATCGGAGCCCAAACGGGTGCTGCTTGCTTTCAAATTCTCTGTGGATAAGTGTGTTATAGACGATTTGACCATCGAATTATCACGTCATGTGTATAGTGAAGAATATATAGCCTTGACTAAAGAATTCTATCTGAACATGTAGAGAGCGGATTATTCTGAACATCATAAAGAAACTGTTTTTATTTGCAGAGTCTTTACTGATGTTCAGAAAAAAGATATTTTTTATTGTTTTTTGGATAGACGACGCAATAAACTTTTGTTAAGTTCAAATAAATGGCTGTGCCGGAAAGCAAAAGTTTCAGCTTTAGGTTTCATACCACTGAATATTTCGGATATTTGCTGTAAGAGACTAAAAGGTTCGTTCTCTTTTTTTTTATCAGAAACAATGATGTTGAGTCCGTGTGGAATCAATTCTACCTCAATATCTTTTCCTCCCATGATCGGATCTCCGTCATAATGCATAACTCCGGGTTTTGAACGATGTATTTTAATCTTTTTAGTACGGAATGTCTTGATCCGGCTGTTTTGGTCTATGGTTTTGTTGAAAAGTTGAAAAGATAAAGAAGGAACATCCAGCACTGTGAACGGCTCTAATATTGTGACATCCATCAACCCATCGGTTAACGAGGCCTGTGGAGCAATATATGCGTTGTTCCCATATTGGGAGGCATTGCCGCAGGCTATCAGGAAAGCTTTGTATTTTACCGTTCCTTCTTCATTTTCTATTTCATAAGTTTCAGGTTTGTAACTCAGACTTTCATGCAAGGTATTTTCCAGATAGGTTAGTAGTCCGCGTTTACCTGAATCAGCAAACTTTAAGCTGACAAACGCGTCAAAACCTACTCCGCATGTGCAGAAAAAGGGTATATTGTTTATTTTTCCGTAATCAATACAGGCAACAGAACTTTCGTTTATAATGTCAATAGCAGCCTTGGGTTCCAAAGGAATTTGTAAATGCCGTGCCAGTCCGTTTCCCGATCCGCAAGGTATAATGCCTAATGCCGTATCCGTATGTATCAATGCACGTCCTATTTCGTTTATAGTTCCATCTCCTCCAATAGCCACTACTATATCTACTTTCTCTTTGGCAGCTGTAGCCGCAATCTTTTCAGCATGGCCGGCATATTGTGTTTTGACAATCGTATAATCATAAAGTGTACGGTTTATACGTTCGTCAATCCATTTTAATATGGCTCTTTTCCCCTGTGTCCCCGAGATAGGATTAACGACAAATACAATTTTCTTTTTCGTGGTCATACTTTTACTTTGGTAGTTTAGCTCTTTATTAAACGCAAAAGTAATACATTTTGTTTATAACTGCCCTAAATCCTAAAAGTTTTGATGCCCCTAAATATTTTTTTTGAAAAAAAGTACAATCGGTTGTAGAATTTACTATCTTTGCAGCCTGTTTTGACGGGAACACCTTGAAAACAGAATGTATTAGTGAGTTTATATACATTATTTTAAAGTAGGCCGACGAGGCTTACATATACAATAGGATATGGGATTATTACAAGACAAGTTAAGTAAATTCAGATTGCCTCAACTATACATGGAAAGAGGCGTTTACCCTTATTTTCGTGAGATAGACAGCCATCAGGATACAGAGGTTATCATGGATGGTAAAAAGGTGCTGATGTTTGGCTCCAACTCATATATGGGGTTAACCTACGATGAACGGATTATTGAAGCAGCTGTTGCTGCAACCCGTAAATATGGTACAGGTTGTGCAGGTTCACGCTTCTTGAATGGTACGCTTGACCTGCACGTTCAGTTAGAAAAGGAATTGGCGGAATTCGTAGGGAAAGATGATGCATTGGTTTATTCTACCGGTTTTACTGTAAATGAGGGTGTGGTATCTTGCCTGACAGACCGCAATGACTACATTATCTGTGATGACCGTGACCATGCTTCCATCGTAGACGGACGTCGCCTTTCTTTCTCCACCCAGTTGAAATACAAGCACAATGATATGGAAGCCCTTGAGAAAGAACTTCAGAAGTGTAAACCGGAATCTGTGAAACTGATTGTGGTGGACGGGGTTTTCTCTATGGAAGGTGATTTGGCTAACTTGCCTGAGATTGTTCGTTTGAAAGACAAATACAATGCAAGTATCATGGTGGATGAAGCACACGGCTTGGGTGTGTTCGGTCGTGACGGGCGAGGTGTCTGTGATCACTTCGGACTGACAGATCAGGTAGATGTTATTATGGGTACATTCTCAAAGTCACTGGCTTCTATCGGTGGTTTTGTTGCTGCGGATAAAGATACAATCAACTGGTTGCGTCACAACTCACGTTCATATATATTCTCTGCAAGTAATACTCCTGCTGCAACAGCTGCTGCACGTGCTGCACTTCATATCCTCAAGAGTGAGCCCGAACGTCGTGAGAATTTGTGGAAGATTACAAATTATGCTTTGGATTGTTTCCGTCAGGCCGGTTTTGAAATCGGTGATACTGAAAGTCCGATTATTCCACTTTATGTTCGTGATACGGATAAGACATTCGAAGTGACTAAACTGGCATTTGACGAGGGTATATTTATTAATCCTGTTATTCCACCGGCTTGTGCACCACAAGATACTTTGGTGCGTGTTGCTTTGATGGCTACTCATACAAAGGAACAAGTTGACTATGCTGTGGATAAACTGACTAAATGCTTTAAGAAGTTGGAAATCATAAAGTAAGATATCACAGGTTGCCTTTACAAAGGCAACCTGTTTTTTTATTATGTATTATTGTCTATCTTTGTATCCGCTTTACTTGAAAAGGACATGAATCGGATAAAAGGTATTTTATATGCAGCAGTGTCTTCTGCGACTTTCGGATTGGCACCGTTTTTTTCCATAAGCTTGTTGGCTATTGGATATTCTTCTTTCGAAGTGCTGACTTATCGTTGGGGAGTTGCTACAGTTGTCTTGCTTGTTTTTGCTTTTCTTACCAAATGTGATTTTCACATAGGGTATAAAGATTTTAAAACAATTTTCGGACTGAGCTTGCTGCGTGCGCTTACTTCGTTCAGTCTTGTCATAGCTTATCAGAATATTGCAAGTGGTGTTGCTTCTATCATCCATTTTATGTATCCGCTGGCTGTTGCAGTAACAATGGCTGTTTTCTTTAGAGAAAAAAAGTCTATTGTGACTTTCGCTGCTATCGTTTTATCATTAGTAGGAGCATCTTTATTATCTTCCGGAAATATAGAATATAATGGTGGAAATAGAATGATGGGATTGATAGCGGCCTGCATATCGGTTTTCTCTTATGCCGGTTATATAATAGGTATAAGAAAAACCAGAGCAGTGGAAGTTAATTCTACGGTATTAACTTGTTATGTGATGGGGCTGGGAGCCTTGTTCTTTTTGCTGGGAGGACTTTTCTATGATGAGGGGGTCCGTTTGGAAACCAATGTAATCACTTGGCTCTATATCGGAGGACTGGCACTTCCTGCAACTGCGATCTCTAATATTACGTTGGTGAAGGCTGTAAAATTGGCAGGACCGACGTTGACTTCCTTATTGGGTGCATTGGAACCTCTTACGGCAGTCTTGGTAGGGGTATTTGTATTCAAAGAACTCTTTACTACATACAGTGCTTTGGGCATAATCCTTGTTGTGATTTCTGTAAGCTTGGTTCTTTTTCAGCAAAAGAGAACATATACATAGACGTTTGCTATTCAGCTTTTAGGCTGTTTACCGGATTAGTGCGTGCACTGAGATAACTATGTATTGTTATCGTAATGGTTGTAATTACCAATACAATAAGAACAGGGGTCAGGAAATTCCATTGTGTGGCTGAAATTCGATAAGCAAATTGCTCCAGCCAATGTTGCATTAATAACCACGTTATCGGAATAGCGATGATGTATGCTACTAGTATTTGCCATAGAAACGAACGGTTTAGTAACCATACTATTTCCCAATTGGAAGCACCGTGCACTTTACGGATTGCAATTTCACGGGTACGATGACGTACAGCGTACCATGAAATACCGAACAGGCCAAAACAGGTCAGGGCCAATGCAATAAATGAGTAGCTGATAAGGATTCGGGAGAGTATAATTACTTTGTTATTACGCAACATAAATTCTTTATGCATATCTACATATTTGAAACCTCTGTCACCATTCATTTCCTTCCATAATTTTTCAATAGATACCAATGTTTCTTTATAATATTCAGGAATGAGTTTTATTTGTATGAATGTTCCTTTCTGAATTAAATCTTGTTCTGTTCCAATAGATATTTGTTGACCACCGATTTCCTCTTCCAGGGAGTTTAATGGGAAGTTCTTGAAAATACCTGCAATAGTACTTAATGAATCCGAGAATTTATCAAATTCATTTAGTTTATGACCTATGTGGGAAACATCTATGTTCAGCAGACGCGCAAGCTTTTCATTGATAAAAGCCGGATGAGTATATTCCCGACAGGCTTGGGAGGGAGATACTCCGGCAATTTGCCGGATATGCATGGTTTGGAAGAAAGTTGTGTCGGTAGGGATGTGTGCTATAGAATTATGTTGGATACTACCGTCTGTTTGTCGGATAGGAAGTTCACGAAGCCAACAGTAAAGTACAGAACTCATGGAAAGACTTATAGACTCTATTCCATCCATTTGTTTCAGTTCCTGATAGAGCGGAAACAGAGGAAGGGTGCCACTCCCTATTTCTATTGTATTTTCGTAATGGTATGCACGGGATTTGATTAAATCCATTTGTTTTTGTGCAAGAGTGGTTGCATACACTAACCCGATTGAAAATATAAACTGGATGGTAACAAGCAACCATATAAATTGTTGCTTTTTCTTTCCTGTATAAGCTTGCCGATACTTGCTCAAAGTCTGTTGAGAGAGTTTATGGCTGATATACAGACCAGGAATGACAGCCATGAGGAAAATGAAGGATAAAAGTAAAGGTAGAACTTGCCGGCTGAAAAAGAAAGAGAAGGAAAGGCGGGTAGACAACAGGTTGTTAAACCACGGCAGCATGTCATTAATAAGCAATAATGATAACAGGAATGCAAATAAAACGGTAAGTGCTGCATCAAGAAATAACTGACTGCGGATTTCTTTTGATTTTGCTCCCATCAGCTTTTCTATATGTATCATTTTAAGTTGCTGCAGGGTACGTGAGAGAGTCAGATTTGTATAGTTGAAACAAGCGATGATAAGCACAAGCAGGGCCGAAATCAGACTGATATATAGTAATAATACATCACAATGTTGGAAAAAAGCCAACTGTTGCTGCTTGCTGTCTTTTCCTGTATTAAAGTATAGTTCTTTTATCGGATCAATATAATATCGTGAATCCGGTACTAATGCTGGAATCTTGTCTTTTTTAATTTTTTCCTGTAAAGCTAAGGGAGATGCACCTGGTTGTAGTTTCAATAATACAGGACCACCCCATGATTTGTCGGATAGTCCTGTCAGCAAATCAAAATGCAGAAAAGATTGTGGACGATCTTCTAATATAGCTGCTACTTTATAACTTTTACTTTGTCCTTCTTTATTGATTATTTCCAAGATTTCTCCAATACCGGAATGATTTCCGAAAAGTTGGTGGGCAAATCTTTTGTTTACAGCAACTTTGTCCGGAGTCGTGAGGACTTCTTCCAGGCTGCCTTCTGAAGTTGTATAAGGAAAAAATTGATTTAAAGTAGAGTCGGCACTGATAAAAAGAAACTGTTTGATATCTGTTCCATTATATTTGCAAAGATTACCAGACATTCCGTTTACACGCAGAATATCTGTAATTTCAGCATATTTTTCTTTTATCTGTGTGGCTGCGTCTGAGGTAGAGTAGGCTACTTTAATACCTTCTTCCATTGGAGAGTCTTGACGTAATAGATAAATGAGGTTACGGTCGGTATTATATTTTTCCACATTATATTCATGGATAAAAAAAGTCATAAGCAGATTGGTGCATCCTAATCCAGCTGTAAGACTGAATAGCGAAATCAGAAAAAAAAGTTTGTTTCGCCACCAGTTGCGGGCAATAAGTTTGATGTTTAAGAAGACGTTCATTGTTATAATATCCTTTTGTTATTATAGAGGTGGTTTAACCACCTCTATAATAAATTGACTTATATTTTTATTTCATTCACCACCTGCCCGTCAAACAAATTAATGGTTCTCCCTGCATAGCCGGAATCGTGTTGGGAGTGGGTAACCATAACAATTGTTGTTCCTTCTTTATTCAGTTCGGTCAGAAGTTCCATTACTTCCTTGCCGTTTTTGGAATCCAGATTGCCGGTAGGCTCATCTGCTAGAATCAGTTTCGGGTTTGCTACTACAGCACGGGCTATTGCAACACGTTGTTGCTGTCCGCCGGATAGTTGTTGTGGGAAATGTTTTACCCGATGGGCAATAGCCATACGGTTCATGGCATCTTCTACCCGGCGTTTGCGTTCTGCCGCCGGAATCCCCATATACAATAAGGGTAACTCGATATTTTCGAATACATTCAATTCATCAATCAGGTTAAAGCTCTGGAACACGAATCCGATGACCCCTTTACGTAAATTGGTGCGTTGTGCTTCGGTAAATTTGGAAACGTCTGTTCCGTTCAGTTCGTAAGTGCCTCCCGTAGGATTGTCCAAAAGGCCGAGGATATTCAGCAGGGTGGACTTTCCACAACCGGATGGTCCCATGATGGCTACAAATTCGCCTGCTTTGATTTCTAGATTGACATTGTTCAATGCCCATGTTTCGACTTCTTCTGTTTTGAAGATTTTCTGTAAGTTTACTGTTTTGATCATAATCTTATATTTTATAAAGTTATTCGTTCTTGATTACTTTTGCAGGGTTAATTCGTGCAATTCCCAGAATACGGAATAATACCGTGAGGGCCGTAATAAATGTTATTCCGATGAAAATTCCTGCCCAATATATGATACCGTCATTAAAGAATACAATATATGCTTTTTTCCATATTTGTATGACTATATAAATTAATGGAAATGCAATAATTGCGGAAACAGTCAGCAGTTTTATATAAAGGCGGGCAAACAATAAAATAATCTGTTTCAATCCTGCTCCATTTACCTTCCGGATAGCTACTTCCTTTTGTCTGCGTTCCGTATCCAATGTGATGGTCGAATAAACTCCCAACAAAGTAATGAGCAGGCTGACGATAGAAAAGAATAGAATAATCCCTTTCAATTTATTTTCTATTGCTTGTGCTTCATATATATCTTCCTGCAATGTAGTGACATGAGGATGAATACTTTCCGGGAGTGTTTCTTTCAATGTCTTTTCTATCATTTTTTTTATATCAGCCGTTTCCCCCGGCTCGCATTTCAGATAGCAATGACCTACATAATAATTGAAGTCGCTGGGTAAGAATACAAATCCAGGACTTTGATTATATACATCGGCGATAAAATCGTCACATACACCGCAAATGGTATAGCTTTCCGAGTAATTGTATAAAATAGTTCCTAACAGATCTTTTTTCTGGCGTTCCGCCCATGTTTTGTCTACTACCAAATCCTCTTTGGCTTTTAATGTGTGTCCCGATAGTAAAGGTATGTTCATGAATTGGAAGAAGTTAGTGGAAACATTCATGACATTTACTTCAAAACTGCTTTCCGGGTTACCTTTTTCCATTTGCATCCCAGTACCTGATATACCTTTCAGATAACTGATGTCTGCCAATAATTTGTCTTGTACACCGGAAAATTTGGATATACGTTCTATTAAAGCCAGTTTCTCTTCATTCTTCATAAACATATAATCTATGGAGAAACTTAGTATATTGGCTTTTTCTTTTTCAGTCAATGTGTTGAATAGGGTAGATTCCGTTTTCTCCGCTTGCATATAAAGAGCTACGGTAAATGCGACAAAAACCCAGCATATAAAAAATTGGATACCTAACAGAATATTCCGCATTCCATGTTTATGACGTTTTATCTCACTGCCATGAATCTCTGTCTGGATGGGTGTGTAATGTATGCGCAATACAGTTATAAAGCATAATATCATACATAAAAATAAGATGAATACCATATACTCTGCGGTCTGTATAAACAAGAGGTTCTTTTCAATGATAAGAACGTAATTAAATAAATTGAAATTCAAATAGGGACTGATTATTTCAATCAAGCAGAACGTAAACAAGAAAGCGATGAATGCAATGATGACAGACTGGACAAAGAGTTGGTAAAAAAGTTGCTGGTTTCCACTGCCCATAACTTTGCGTATCCCGTATTCACGGTTACGATTCAAAAAAGTTCCCATAAGAAAATGGAAGAAATTAAGAAGTCCGGTCAGTAAAATCAACAGGCCTACTATCATGGTTATTCCTGCAAAATAAGGAGCAATGGACTTATCCCAAAATTTCTTTCCAAAGGGCGAGGCGGTTATAGCTGTTTCTTCGTCATATATGTGGTGCTTCATATTTATGGAGCGAAAACGGGCTTCTAATTTTCGAGCTGTTTTACCCGGACGTAGCAGGGCAAAACCAAAACCTCCAGTCATATTATTACGACCGTTGAATTGCAATGTTCCTTCACTGTCATTCAAAGTCAGCATATCCAGTTTCTCAAGAAAACTCAGGCTGGTATTCAGGGGAATATCTTCTATCACGGCTTGAATGGTATAGACTATGCCTCCAGTACGAGGAGTGGTATCTGGTGCTGTAAAAAGACGTTGTGTCAATATCATACGTTTGCCTATGGGATTTTCTGATTCACCGAAAATCCTTTTTGCTGAAGAGCGGGTCAGTATGATGGCATTGGGGGTGTTGGAGGCTACTTCCCATGATCCCTGTAGTATTCGGGGAGTGAATACTTTCCTAAAAAGAGAGTCTACTTCCATTGTCATCAAATGATCGTATGGCAATTCTTTCCCTTCTTTTATCTCTACGTTGTAACTCCGCTCTCGGGGATAAACGGTAAAGGTAAAATCTTGAACCTCATCGAATCTAAGTTTGCGCAATTCTTCAATCGTTGTTGCCGGAATACCAGAATACAAATCTCCCCGTGTTGTACATAAATTTATGTCTGCTATGAGTTCTTTATTGGAAAAGCAAGAATCTACTTCGCTGATGAACCGGCTACAATAAAGACAGATACTAAAACATAATATCCCGACGGATAGCCCTACGATAGATATCAGATTTTGTATCTTATTTTTCAATAAGTGGCGCATTGCCATTTTTATATAATGCCTTAACATATTTCCGTTGTTTTATAAAATTATTCTGTTTTCATGATTTGTGTCGGATTAATATATGCCGCCTTTTGTATTTGGTATGCTAAGGTGCCCAGTGATATGATTATTACCAACAGCAATGATATGATAAAAATGTCTATACTGACAGGTGCCCTTACTGCAAAATCTTGAGTATAGGTATTTATCAGATAATAAGCCAAAGGAATAGCTATGACAAATGCTATAATTAAAACGGTTATATATTTGCGGAATAACAGTCGGTAAAGGTCTTTGGCACTTGCACCGTTCACTTTACGAATCGCTATTTCCCGATATCGTTGGCGAATGTCAAAAAGAGAAATCCCTAACAGGCCAAGACTGGAAATAATAATAGCCATACCTGCAAAAATAGAATAAATAGTGGCTGTTTGGCGGTCTTATGTATACATCGCTTTGATATCATCTTCCAGGAAAGTATATTCAAAGTCTTCACTTCCATAGACTTTATATTCCAAATTACGTAAGAAATCAATCACTTCTTTCTTTTTGCCGGGTGTATAAGCTATCTGATAAAGATCACCACTGAACCGTGCTCCGACAGGATAGATAGTAGGCTTGATTCCAGATGTCAAATGTCCTTCAAAATAATCCTCTACTACTGCAACGATAGGTTGAAGAGAAGCGTTAGCATTAGCCCTTTTTTGATTTTCTTCAATCACTCCAGCGCCATTGATTGAAGTATAGCCTAATGCTTTCAGTGCGGCTTTGTTTACAACAAAAACAGTGCGCCGGTTTTCTTTATTTATATCGGGTATCTCACCTTCAATTACTTTTATATCATATAATTTGAAAAATGCAGGAGTGGCGTAATGAATATTCAGAAACACCTTTTCTCCTTTATTGTTCAGATAGTTTGTACCAAAGGTAGGAGTAAGGATATTTTCATTGCTAGGTTCGTACAATTCAATAAAAGGACATGCATTAAGTTCATTATCCAATTGCATGACACGTTGGCGACGTTGTTGCATACTTTCATAAGTATAACTGCTAAAATCTTTCGATTCATATACTAAATTTACATTCATTATGTTTTTAGTACGAAAGCCGGGTTCGGTATTTAACAACATTCCAAGTTGTCGATTAAAATAAAGTGATAATACCACTAACAAAAAAGTTATAATATACTGTGCCCCTAGAAAGAACATACGAAAATGTTTGGAATGACTTTGGACACCGATAGAGCGAATGGAAAGAATGGGGGAGGTGTAATTGTATTTAATGTATGGATAAATAGAAGTTATTACTGGTAACAATAATAAAATACTTGCCGAAAGCCATCCGTCGAAAGCCGTATAAGAAAAGTGAATGTCGAACAAATATTCAGTAGGGGCAGACATTATTTCAATAATAAGCCAGGATACTAATAAGGCGCTCAGAACTAGTAATGTATTTTCAATCCATATATTGGCAAACAATGTTTTGCCGCATACACCAAATACTTTCTTCAATCCATATTCTTTTCCGCGGCGTAATAATGCTACCAGGTAAAGATTAATAAAATTCAAGATGCCGGTGAGGAGCAATAACAGGCATACGCCCGACAAAATAATTAAGTGGGAATGGTTTCCCGAAAGAAACATAGCAGGTTCACGGTCTGTTAAAGAACCGTCCCAGTAAATATCCTTCACAGAAATTAAAGAAAATGTATGTGTGCGAGTATCATATTTAGGGTCATTTATATACCGTGGGACGCTACCTGTCTTATTTATGGCATTTATATCTGTACCGGGTAGGAAACGATAGAGCTCTGTATTCATCCTTTCCCAATGTTGGGATAATTTAGAAGAGAGGATGATATCAAAGTTAATTGTAGTTTTACACTCAGGTTCTCCTACAATGCCTTCTACGGTAATATCTTTGCCATTGCTATAACGTAGTACTTTACCTATCGGATTTTCATTACCGAAAATCTTACAGGCGTATTTTTCTGTTAATAATGCCGACTGAGGTGTTGTGAGAGATAGCTTTCCTTGCACTATAGGATAATGAAATAACTGGAAAAATACACTGTCGGTAACGAGGCTACGTGCCGGAATACGGTTGGTACCGGAAATGACATAGTCCTTTTCCAATGGAATATAGGTGGTCATAGCTTCTACGAAACGATTGTCGATAGAAATGGTATCATAGTTATATTGTTTCAGTCCACTCAGTCCCCGGTTACCTTCTGTATTGGTACAGATAGCATACGGCTGAAAAGAAATATCCTTCAACAGCTTATTTCTCTGATTCAAAATCCGATTATAGCTGGAAAGGTTGGACAGATACAGTTTGTTGAGTTGACATAACTCCAAATCCATGAACCTCCGGCGTTCACCGGGACCGTTTTTAATAATATTTAAGTCCTCCGGTGAGAAAAACACCAGATTCAGAATCCCAAAAAGCTCCCCGGCCTTTTTAATGGGAATCCCGTCAATGGCAATTCCCTTGGCCTTTGTCTTTTTCAGATGCATGTCAATTCTCCGGGAAATCCCGTTTTTGTTCACATACATACGGATATGGGATTCATCCGAGTCAAACTTTATCATCTCTCTGTCCTTGCTGCCTCTGTGAGATTTTGTGGTTCCGCACAGATAGACAGCTTCCAGAATATTGGTCTTTCCCTGGGCATTGTCACCATAGAGAATGTTGGTTCCCTGATTCAGTTCCATATGCAGTTCTTCATAATTACGGTAATTCTTAAGCTCTATGGACTCAATGACCATGGATGTTCTCTCTTCATGATTATTTTATGATCTTTATAGTCTGGCCCTGATAGGCAACCACATCTCCGTCTACCAGTTTCTTTCCCCTCTGATAAGCAGTTTCACCGTTTACAGATACCAAGCCATCCTCAATCGCATATTTGGCATCTACACCGGATTCTACAAAGCCCGCTGCCTTTAAGGCCTGTCCCAGCTTGATATAATCTTCTCTTAATTTAATTGTTTCCATTGTTTTCCTTTCCAAGCACAGGAGCACCAGAGAAATGTCTTTCACCGGCGCACATGCTGATGTATATTTATGCATTTAAACAGAAGCTGCGTTAAAATTTACAGGAAGAATCAGATAAATATATGTCTCTTCCTCATCCTTGATAAAGCAGGGGGACTTGGGATTCATCATATAAATATTGATTTCCTCATCCTCAATGGCGCGGAGAGCGTCAATAAGGAACTTGGGATTAAAGCCGATCATAATATCCTTTCCAGTCTTGTGGATCAAAAGCTCCGCATTCATGGAGCCAAAGCTGGAATTTAACTTTAATTCCATGGTATTGTCATTTACCTGAAGGATCAGGGGCTTTTTATCATTTTCACGGATCAGGATCGTTGCCCGCTCAATACAATCCAAAAATTCTCTCCGGTTTACAGAAAATTTCGTCTCGTAATCACTGGAAAGCATCTGATTAATACGGAAATACTCGCCTTCAATGAGGCGGGAAACCACGATCGTATCGTCAAATTCAAATAAAATATGGTTGGAGCTGAAGAAAATCCGAACCTCTTTTTCATTGTCTCCCCCAAGGATCTTGCTGATCTCGCTTAAGGTTTTTCCGGGAACGATGACCTTAGTGGGTTCATAGTGATCCTTTAAGGTAACATTTTGGATGGAAATACGGTGGCCGTCCAGTGAAACCACTTTCAGTTGGTTTTCATTTACCTCAAAAAGCTCTCCTCCCATCATTTTATTGCTGTCATTGGGAGAAATGGAGAAAATAGTCTGCTGGATCACTTCCTTTAAGGTGAATTGAGAAAGGGTGATATATTTATCACGTTCAATATAGGGAATATAGGTAAATTCCTCCCCGTCCCGTCCCTGAATATTAAAAACAGAATTTTCACATCGGATAATGGTATTCAGCTTTTGATCGGATTCAATGGTAATGGTTGAATTCTGGCTGGATAAACGACGGGTGATTTCAGAAAAAAGCTTAGCATCCAAAGCAATTTTACCGTGTTCCAGGATCTGGCCTTCTACCTTTGTTTCGATACCTAGTTCCATATCGTTTCCTGTCAGACGGATTTCATTGGAAGAAGCGTCGATCAGGATACACTCTAAAATAGACATGGTTGTCTTGGATGGAACGGCTTTCATAACGATGTTGATGCCATTTACAATGGCGTCCTTCTGGAATTGCAGCTTCATGATTGTTGATAACTTCCTTTCTGAATGAAGTAAAAAAGGCGGAACCTAAATAGATAAAGATATAGTTAATTTCCGCCGTAATCGTAGTAGGGGCTGTGGGTTTGTGTAAAAGTGTGTAAATCCCGTAAAAATGGGGATAAATCACTGTGGAAGAGACTGTGGAAAGAATCCACAAAACCTGGGAGTAAGTTAAGATTTATCCACAGGCGGTTAAAAATGAATTTGAGCCTCAAAAATACCCAAAGGTTATCAACCATTTATCCACAGTGATTCCACGTCTTATTGTGGATTGATCTTCTTCTTTAATATATCGATCGTATTTCGTACAAATGCCATGTAAGAATCCTATCATCAGGTAATTTAAATCTTTTAGCTATA
>OGYS01001069.1_pt1 | contig 17003 bp, 14 predicted proteins | sample 1576611 | NCBI WGS metagenome assembly OGYS01 (sample SAMEA3541571, study PRJEB24748) | human gut metagenome | biome: human gut; feature: human-associated habitat; material: faeces | place: China | collected 2012
TGGTTCCAGAAATTCCTCTTCTGAAATATTTCTTCAGAAAGTCAGACCAAAGTACACAATCATATCGGCTGGGATAGAGAATTCATATGGGCATCCGCACAGAGAAACTATTGAAAGATTAGAAAAAACCGGCAGCCGGATCTTAGCTACGGCAAATTGTGGAGGAATTGAAATCACGGTTGAATTCGGTGGGAAAATTCAGTATACTCTTAAGGAAGGGAGCGAAACGACAGCTTATGAAGAATCTGAATGAAGATTTGAAAACAGGGAATATCAAGCAGGCATATCTTTTGTATGGAGAAGAGGCTTATCTGAAAAAGCAGTACCGTGACAGATTGACAAAAGCTGTGCTTCCGGAAGGTGATACAGTGAACTATGCGCATTATGAAGGCAAGGGAATCAATGTACCGGAGATTATAGATCTGGCAGAGACAATGCCATTTTTTGCAGAAAAGCGTCTCATTGTGATTGAAGATTCTGGCTTATTTAAGAATGCAGATGCAAAGTTTGCAGATTATATTAAGAGCATGCCGGAAACGGTCTGCTTTGTATTTGTGGAGAGTGAAGTTGACAAGCGGAGTAAGATGTATAAGGCTGTAAAGGATACTGGAAGAGTGGTCGAGCTTGGAAGACAGGATGAGAAGACATTGCTTTTGTGGCTTGCTGGTAATATAAAGCGTGAAGGCAGGCAGATTAAGCAGTCCACTGCAGAATACATGTTGTCCCGAACTGGAACCGACATGGAGAATCTGGAGCGGGAGATGGAAAAGCTGTTTTCTTATACGCTTGGAAGAAATGAGATTACGGTGGCGGATATTGATGCAATCTGTACGACGCAGATCACGAATAAGATATTTGATATGATTGAAGCAGTTGCAACAAGGCAGCAAAGGAAAGCTTTGGATTATTATTATGATCTGTTGGCGTTAAAAGAACCTCCGATGAGGATTTTATATTTGCTGGCGAGACAATTCCGTCTGCTTTTGCAGGTGAAAGATCTGATGAACCAGGGAGCAGACAAAAGCACCATCGCAAAAAAAGCGGGACTTCATCCATTTGTGGCAGGAAAATACATGCAACAGAGCAGAAGCTTTACAATGAGAGAACTAAAAGGTATCATGGAAGAAGCGGCAGATACAGAAGAAGCTGTAAAGACCGGACGGCTCAGTGATACAATGAGTGTAGAGTTGTTCATTGTGAAGTATAGTGCACCAAAGAAGTAGCGCATTAGCATTGTGGAGTGCATTGCACGAAACAATCTGCAGGTATCATAGTTGGGGCTTTTGACTCCAACATCATTATAATAGAAAAAAGTTTAAGATAAAGAGATAAAGAGGTAGAAGATAAGTGGCAGGAATAGATCAAAGTAAAATTCGCAATTTTTGTATTGTGGCTCATATTGACCATGGTAAATCAACATTGGCAGACCGTATCATTGAACAGACAGGGCTTCTGACGAGCCGCGAGATGCAGGCACAGGTGCTTGACAATATGGATCTGGAGCGCGAGCGCGGAATCACGATCAAGGCTCAGGCAGTCCGTACAGTATATAAGGCAAAAGACGGAGAAGAGTATATCTTTAACCTGATCGACACACCGGGACATGTAGATTTTAACTATGAAGTATCAAGAAGTCTGGCAGCGTGTGATGGTGCGATTTTAGTCGTAGACGCAGCTCAGGGAGTAGAGGCTCAGACACTGGCCAATGTATATCTGGCGTTGGATCATGATCTGGATGTAATGCCTGTTATTAATAAGATTGATCTTCCAAGTGCAGAGCCGGACCGTGTCATTGAAGAGATTGAAGATATCATTGGAATCGAAGCACATGATGCGCCACTTATTTCTGCAAAGACAGGGCTGAATGTAGATCAGGTTCTGGAGCAGATCGTGGAAAAGATCCCGGCACCGGGCGGAGATCCGAAAGCACCATTGAAGGCATTGATTTTTGATTCACTATATGATTCTTATAAAGGGGTTATCGTATTTTGCAGACTCCGTGAAGGTACCGTGAAAAAAGGTACGAAGATCCGTATGATGGCGACAGGAGCAGAGGCAGATGTCGTTGAAGTCGGATATTTTGGAGCCGGACAATTCATTCCATGCGATGAGCTGGAAGCAGGTATGGTAGGCTATATTACTGCCAGCTTGAAGAATGTCGGAGATACCCGTGTAGGAGATACGATCACAGATGCAGCGAATCCTTGCGAGGAGCCGTTGCCGGGATATAAGAAAGTGAATCCGATGGTTTACTGTGGACTGTATCCTGCGGATGGGGCAAAGTATCCGGATCTTCGGGATGCTCTTGAGAAGCTTCAATTAAATGATGCGTCCCTGCAGTTTGAGCCGGAGACTTCCATTGCTCTTGGATTTGGATTTCGCTGTGGCTTTTTGGGACTTCTCCATCTGGAGATTATTCAGGAGCGTCTGGAGAGAGAGTATAATCTTGATCTTGTTACAACAGCACCGGGAGTTATTTATAAAGTATACAAGACGAACGGAGATGTCATAGAACTGACAAACCCGTCTAATCTTCCGGATCCTTCTGAGATTGAATATATGGAAGAGCCGATGGTAAAGGCTGAGATTATGGTAACATCCGAATTTATCGGTACGATTATGGATCTATGTCAGGAGAGACGAGGAGAGTATCTTGGCATGGAATATATTGAAGAGACCCGTGCAGTTCTGCATTACAGACTGCCGCTCAACGAGATTATCTACGATTTCTTTGATGCATTGAAGTCCAGATCCAGAGGATATGCTTCTTTTGATTATGAGATGGACGGATACCAGAGATCTGAACTTGTGAAACTGGATATTCTGGTCAATAAAGAAGAAGTAGACGCTCTTTCCTTTATCGTCCATGCAGATACTGCATATGAACGTGGAAGAAAGATGTGCGAGAAGCTTAAAGAAGAGATCCCAAGACAGCTCTTTGAAATCCCGATTCAGGCGGCTATTGGTGGGAAGATTATTGCCCGTGAGACTGTAAGAGCAATGCGAAAAGATGTGCTTGCAAAATGTTACGGTGGTGATATCAGCCGTAAGAGAAAGCTTCTTGAAAAACAGAAAGAAGGAAAGAAGCGTATGCGTCAGGTTGGTAATGTAGAGATTCCTCAGAAAGCATTTATGAGTGTACTGAAGTTGGATGACAAATAATGAGATTATTAGAATTATATATTCATATACCATTTTGTAAAAAAAAATGTAAATATTGCGATTTCCTCTCAGGTCCGTCAACGGCGGATGAGAGGGAATCTTATGTGAAAAGCCTTTGTCAGGATATTCGCTCATACGCGCACCTGGCGAAGGCTTGCCGTGTTATCAGTATCTTTGTCGGTGGGGGAACGCCTTCTACTTTGACAGCTTTTCAGATGCAGCAGATATTTTCAGCAGTCCGTGATACATTTGTTGTAGAAGAAAATGCAGAGATCACAGTTGAGATGAATCCTGGAACTGTAGACAGGGAAAAGCTTTCCGGTTATAAAAAATGTGGAATTAACCGATTAAGCATTGGCCTGCAATCCACAAAAAATAGAGAACTTCAGATACTGGGTCGTATTCATACATATGAAGAATTTCTTGAAACATATCATATGGCAAGAGCAGAAGGATTTGAGAATATTAATGTTGATCTGATGTCAGCAATTCCGGGACAAAGTCTTACTGACTGGGAGGAAAACTTAAAAACAGTGGCAGAGCTTGCCCCGGAACACATTTCTGCATATAGTCTGATCGTGGAGGAAGGTACTCCATTTTATGAGGAGTATGGGGAAGGGCGTCATGCAGACGAATTACCTGATGAAGAGACAGAGCGTAAGATGTATTGGAGAACGAAAGAAATACTTTCAAAATACGGATATGAAAGATATGAGATTTCTAATTATGCAAAGCCTGGATATGCTTGCAGACATAATATCGGATACTGGGAGCGAACAGAATATCTAGGGATTGGAACCGGAGCTGCATCACTGATCAATAACAGTAGATTTAATTATGGAGAAGAGCCGGAAAAGTTAACTGTATCTGCACAGATGGAAGAGACGATGTTCCTTGGCTTGCGTATGATGAAAGGTGTATCAAAAATAGAATTTCTTAAGATGTATGGTGAGAGCATGGAGAACGTTTATGGAAATGTGATAAGAGACATGGAACAGAAAGGACTTCTGGAAGAAGGAGAAGACTTTGTGAAACTTACAGATCGTGGAATCGATGTCAGCAACTATGTTATGAGTGAGTTTTTATTGTAAAGATTATTCTTGGATTTGTTGATTTGATAACATAAAAACGATAAAAGAAAGTTTTTAAATTATATAGCAATAAAAAAGTTTACATAAAACAGCAACGACACAGGGGAAAAGATGGAGACTAAGAAAAAGAAAATAGGTTTTATTCTAAATCCATATGCTGGAATTGGTGGAAAAGCCGGTCTAAAAGGAAGTGACAATTACAAAAAAATAGAAAAGCTTTTGCTGGAAGGCTGTGAAAGAACAGCCCCCAAGAGAGCAGAAAGCTGTATGAGCAAAATTGCAGATCTTACCGCAAGTTTAGTTGCAGGAGATAAAGGATCGGTGGGAGAGAAAAATTTTTCAATCCTAAGTGCACCAGGGGATATGGGAGAAGCTTTGCTTAAGAAACTTAAAATCCCATGTGATGTGGTGTTATGTCCAAAAGCTGACACAAGCAGCGCAGAAGATACGAAGCTTTGTGCACAAATTATGAAAGAACAGGGGGTGGATCTTCTCGTGTTTTGTGGAGGAGATGGGACTGCAAGGGACATTTGTGAAGCTGTTGGTACGGATGTGACGGTTCTTGGAATCCCGGCAGGAGTGAAGATGTATTCTGCGTGTTATGCCTGTAATCCATATCAGGCAGGTGAGATGTTGGCAGGGTGGCTTGAAGGAAAAGAGATGTCTTATGAAATGAGGGAAGTTCTTGATATTGAAGAGAAGGATTTAGATTCCAGAAACGTAAGCCCCCAATTGTACGGATTTTTGGAAGTATTAAGTGATGGAAAACATTTACAAAAGGCAAAAGAATTGGATTTGGGGTCAGGCGAGTCCGCAACTATAATAGCGAGGGCAGCAATCTTGCGAATGGAAAAGGACTGGGTTTATATTATCGGCCCGGGAGGAACGACCTGGAAGATAAAAGAGTTATTGTGTGAAAATGACGAGCAGGAGGATACTGGGAAAAAGAACGTACATGGAACTGTCCGTGGAGTGGATGTGATCAGAAATGGTAAAATCATACTTCGAGATGCGAATGAAAGAGAATTGTGGGCCTGCCGCATCTATTATAAATCAATTCATACAGTCATATAAAAATTCTGGTGACCTGTATTGGTGGAAATGGTTTTTTGTTAGGAAGAGGAAATCAGCAGATTAGTCCACGGGTAATCAGAAAAGTAGGAAAAGAACAGATTGAAATTGTAGCAACAAAAGAAAAACTGGCAGGACTTGGCGGGCAGCCGATGCATGTAGATACAGGCGATGCAGATGCAGATGAGTATTTAAAGGGGTATTATAAAATTATATTCAAAAATTCTGATTCTGCTATTTACAAGGTTGGATAAAGAAAGAATCTGCAAATAGCCTTTGGTAAAGATGAATATTATGGAATATTTAAAGAAGTCGACAAATGGTCGGCTTCTTATTTTATTTTTTGCAAAATATTGCAAAAATATCAAAAAATTAACAAAATAACTTGACGTAACCACTGTTTGAAGACTAATGTATGTGTTGTAGGTGAAATAAATAAAAATGTTTAGATAATTAATAAGTGAACTGCCATGAAAGGAGTGATTCTTGTGGAAAACAGTTTTGTACATCCATATATGCCTAATAGTGTACCAGAGAATAAGAAGGCAATGTTGGATGAATTGGGGATCAACAGCGTAGAAGATATTTACAAAAGTATAATTCCAGATGAATTGCTGTATAAAGAACGATTAGATATTCCGGAACCGATCAGAAGTGAATATGAACTGAAAAGACATGTGATGGGAATTTTGAATCGTGATATTACAACGGAAGAATATACGAGCTTTCTTGGAGCCGGGTGTTACAAACATCAGGTGCCGGCAATTTGCGATGAGATAAATTCCAGAGGTGAGTTTCTGACTGCTTACTGCGGAGATACATATTCTGATCATGGTAAGATGCAGGCAATCTTTGAATACACAAGCATGATGGGAGAACTTCTGGACACAGATGTTGTAAGTTATACAACTTATGACGGCGGTCAGGCAGTGGCATCTTCACTTCGTATGGCAGTCAGAGCAGTCAGAGAAAAAGGAATGGCTGGAAAAGTGATTCTTGTTCCGAAGACTATGAATCCGGAAATATATTCACAGGTCGTACAGTATTGTAGAAATGTGGCAGAAGTAAGAAAAATAGCTTATGAACCAGAGACAGGACTTATGGATTTGGAAGAGTTGAAAGAACAGTTGGCAAAGAAAAATGTTGCGGCTGTATTTTTTGAAAATCCAACTTATCTTGGTAACTTTGAGACAAGAGGAGAAGAAATTGCAAAACTGGCACATGATGCAGGAGCTTATTGTGTTGTACAGACAGAGGTGGCAGCGCTTGGAATTATGGAGAGCCCGGTAAATCAGGGTGCTGATATTGTATGTGGAGATATACAGCCTCTTGGAATGCACATTCAGTTCGGCGGTGGTCAGGCAGGATTTATTGCATGTAATCAGAATATGGATCTGGTAGAACAATTTCCAACTTATATGTACGGAATTACAGAGACAGAGAAAGAAGATACATATGGATGGGGAAGAGCGATGAATTATCGAAGCTCTCATGGAAGCCGTGAGAATGCAAAAGAGTATTTTGGAACAGAAACAGGTCTCTGGGCAATTACGGCAGGTGTGTACCTGGCAAGTATGGGGCCGCAGGGCATGTACGAACTCGGTGAGACGATTATTCAGAATGCAGCATATCTGGAGGATATTTTAGATGAGATTCCGAAAGTTCGGGCAAAGAGATTTGAGAATGCGAAGTTTCAGGAGTTTGTAATAGATTTTAACCAGACTGGAAAGACGGTTGAAGAAATTAATAAAGAATTGTTAAAAGAGAACATATTTGGCGGAAAAGACTTAAGTCATGATTTCCCAGAGCTTGGGCAATGTGCACTTTATTGTGTATCAGAGATTACGACATTAGAAGAGATGGAGCATCTTCGTGATGCCCTCAAGCGGATTGTAAAGGGGGAATAGTGATGGGATATTATAAGACAAATCGAGATTTCCACGAAGCGAGATGGGATGAACCTATTATTATGAAACTTGGCAATCCAGGTGAACGGGGCGTCCTGGTTCCAAAGGCAGATGAAAAAGTTACAAAAGCAACAGGAACCGTAGAAACGCTGCTTCCAGAGAATCTGATTCGAAAAAAAGCACCGAAACTTCCGGAAATGTCTCAGATGCAGGTACTCAGACATTATATGAGATTATCTCAGGAGACGATTGGAACAGATTTTAATATTGATATCGGGCTTGGAACCTGTACTATGAAGTATAGTCCTAAGATACACGAACAATTGGTGAAATCTGAAAAATTAAGCGAAGTTCATCCATATCAGGACGAGTCGACTATTCAGGGAATCCTGGAAATTATGTATCGGGATGAACAGTACATCAAGGCAATTTCGGGTATGGATAAAGTAAGCTTACAGCCAGGAGGCGGTACCCAGGCAATCTTTGCAAATGTAGAGACAATTCGTGCTTATCATGAATCCAGAGGTGAGGGTGAACAGCGAAATGAGATTATTACGACCATTTTATCGCATCCGGGCAATCCAGGTGCCGCTGCAACGCTTGGATATAAGGTAATCACTTTATATCCAGATGAAAACGGTGTGCCAGATATAGATGCTCTAAAAGCAGCCGTTTCTGAACATACAGCCGCACTTATGATCACCAATCCGGAAGATACCGGAATCTACAATGAGAAAATTAAAGAATTTGTAGATATTGTTCATGCAGTTGGAGGCTTATGCGTATATGACCAGGCAAACTTAAATGGACTGTTCGGAATTACAAGAGCGCGAGATGCAGGATTTGATATGTGTCATTATAATCTGCACAAATCCTTTTCTTCACCGCACGGATGTCAGGGACCGGCAGCCGGAGCACAGTGCGTATGTGAGAAGCTTGCAAAGTTTGTTGCAGCACCGACAGTAGAATTTGACGGAGAAAAATATTATCTGGATTACAATCGTCCGGATAGCATTGGAAAGTTAAGAAAATTTTATGGAGTGCCTGCGGTTCTTGTGAGAACCTATGCATATATTCGAACTCTCGGCCCGGATGGAATGAAACAGATTGCAGAAATGTCGATTTTAAATAATAATTATATGTTGAAAAAACTTTTGGAGATAAAAGGAATTTCCTTGCCATATGCGAAAGGAAAATACAGATTAGAACAGGCAAGACTGAGCTGGAAAGAATTGACGGACGAGACAGGCGTAACGACAGATGATATCTGCAGACGAATCGTGGATTATGGTTTTCAAGATTATTTTACAAGTCATCATCCAAGAATCATTCCAGAACCTTTTACACCAGAGCCTGTAGAATCTTACTCAAAGGATGATATTGATGAATTTGTAGATGCATATCGTCAGATTGCAGAAGAAGCATATACTACGCCACAAGTTGTAAAAGAAGCACCGCATCATGCGGCACTCGGATCCAGAATCCAGGAAGATGGTCTTACCGAGTGGAAAAAATTTGCAACAACATGGCGTGCATATATAAAAATGAAAAAAGATTCTTAATCCGATGAAACAGGAGGGTGGTGAAAAAATAATCGGTATGTGAGATGTCTTGAAAGTGTCAGAAGGGAGAAGATAGAATGATTTTTGATGGACATGGAGATGTGTGGACAGATGTAACTTGCCGTGCAGTAGATCACGGAGAAAGAGATATTTTTCGTAAGCATCATCTGCATAAGTTCCAGGAAGGTGGTGTTACAGGAGGAATTTTCGTAATCTGGATCGATCCACCATATGATAGTGATCCAGTGAAACGATCCAAACAGATTGTAAAGAGTATTAAGCAGGAAATGGAAGATTCTGCAGATATTCTGAATTTTGTGAAGAAGTATGATGATTTTGAAAAAGGCACAAAAGAAGGAAAATTAAATATCGTAACCGGAATGGAAGGGTTAAGCCAGATTGGGGAAGACATTGATATGATTAACTATTTTTATGATGAAGTAGGTGTCAGACATGCAATGCTTACCTGGAATGAATTAAACGCATTGGCAACCGGATGGCCGGTGGATGTAACAAGGGGACTTACAGAAGCAGGAAAGAAAGCCGTAAAGCGGATTCAGGATCTTGGAATGGTGATGGATGTATCACATCTAAATGACAAATGTTTCTGGGGCGTCATTGATCTGGCGCAGGGACCGATTATTGCATCACATTCCAATGCACGTAGTGTATGTCCGGCAATGCGTAACCTGACAGATGACATGTTGAAGGCGATTGCTAAGACTGGTGGTCTGGTGGGAATGAACAGTATGAGAGAGTTTATTTCTGAAAAGCGCGATGAACAAAATGTCGAGCATTTGGCAGACCATGTCGAGTATATTGCTGATCTGATCGGAATCGATCATATTGGTCTTGGATTTGACTTTGATGACTACCTTGGAGGAGAGGCGCTTAAGACATTTAGTGATCATGTCGATTCACCGAGTGGCGACGGTATTTCTAATGAGGCAGAAGCAAAGAATATCCTGGCAGTATTAAAGAAGAGGGGATACAGTCAGGAAGATCTTGACAAGATTGGCTATAAGAATTTTTATCGAGTATTCAAAGAAGTATGGAAATAAAGAATACGAAAAAGTAACTTGTTTATAGGATTGAGAAAGGCAGGAATTCATATGAAAACATTAATTAGTGCGGATAATACGTGGGCGTTGTTTGCAATATTAGTAGTCGTCGCAGCATTAGCTATCTGGATGGAGCAGAAGTACAAATGGGCAGGAAAAGTAACAGGTTGTGTTATTGCTTTGATTGGAGCTATGATTCTTTCTAACATCCGGGTAATTCCGACAGATGCACCGGCATATGATTTTGTATGGTCATATGTTGTACCACTTGCAGTACCACTTCTTTTGTTTAATGCAAATGTGAAGAAAATCTGGAAAGAAAGTGGACGTGTGCTTGTAATTTATCTGATCAGCGGTATTGGTACACTGGTCGGTGGTATTGTAGCATTTTATCTGTTACATAACCAGATTGCAGATTTGCACAAGATAGCAGCTATGATGGTTGGTTCATACACAGGAGGAAGTGTAAACATGGTAGCAATGTCTGACGCATTTGGAGCAAGCGGAGACATGGTATCTTCTTCAGTGGTAGCAGATAACCTTTTGATGGCACTTTATTTCTTTGTACTGATTGCAATTCCAACAATTAAATTCTTCTTGAAGAAATTTAAACATCCATATATTGATGAAGTAGAAGCAAGAAAAGCAAGTGGTGAAAGTGAAAACCAGGCAGCAAGTTACTGGAAAGCAAAACCGGTCGCACTGATCGATATCGCAGAGGCACTTGCGATTGCATTTGCAATCGTAGCAATTTCTACAGCAATTGCAGATTTCTTTGCAGGATTGATTCCAACAAGTAATTTTGGACTGTCATTATTAAACGGTCTTCTTGGAAACAAATATTTGATCATGCCTACATTGACCATGTTATTGGCAACAATTAAACCAGAATTTATGGGAAATATTGGTGGCGCACAGGAAATTGGTACATTCCTGATTCATATCTTCTTTGCAGTAATCGGTGTTCCGGCATCTATCTACCTGATCGTGACACAGGCACCATTACTCCTTGTATTCTGTGCAATCATCGTTGGTATGAACATGATCGTCTCCTTTGTATTTGGTAAGATTTTCAAATTCAGCCTGGAAGAGATCTGTATTGCATCGAATGCAAATATAGGTGGACCTACAACAGCCGCAGCGCTTGCAATTGCAAAAGGATGGCAGGCAATGGTAGTTCCGGCACTTCTGGTCGGTACTCTTGGATATGTCATTGGTAACTACTATGGAATCTTTATAGGCACATTCCTTGGAAGATAATGATAATACAAATCCGGGCTAAATAAAAAGAGAATGAACTGTATTTGCAATGAAAATTAAAATACAGTTCATTCTTTTTTTGGGGATATACCTATAATAATTCGGCCATTAGATTGGCGTATATCTTTTCATTCTTTTGTGTCCAGTTTGCTGCAATTGCCATTGCTTCAGATTCCGTTGGAACAGTGAGCGTCAGGTCGATTAAAGGAGCATCACGTTCCAGTATCTGACAGCGGACACAATATTCCATGTTGGGATTTCGATAATAGTCAGCTTTTATGGCAACTTCATTTTTCAGTTCATATTGTTTATTACTGAGAAAACTGTTAATATCTTCCTGGATTGCAGGTGAAATATCATTTTTAAAGTAATGAATTGTTTCCTCGCCTTCTTCTGTCAGGTGATAAAATGTTCTTGTGTGCGTGGACTCTTCACGAATAAATCCAGAATCCAAAAGCTCTGAAAGAGCCTGTTGCAATTTAAAATATGTCGTGTAGCCTTCGTTTAAAATGAATTCTGAAATCTGGGAATTAGTCAGTGGGAAATCCACCTTATCCAGCATATACAGAATGATCAGTTTATAAAGTTTAAATGCTTCTGCCATAATTTACAACTCCTTTCCCTGCCAGATGTCGTGAATCTTGAACCAGGACTGCATCTGGTTTAAGACATGTCGTTTGTTTGTGCTCCAGGTAGGAGCAATCAGAAGATCTTTTGGACCGTCCCCGGTGAGCCGATGAATGACGATATCCGGACTCAGATTGCAGATACAGGAACTTAAGACTTCAAAATATTCTTCCATGGAATAAACAGAAAATCTGCCTGTCAGGTAATCGTCCGCGAGATCTGTGTATTTCAGAACATGTAAAAGCTGTAGCTTGATTCCCTGAATGTGGTGATCATTCAGATAATGCATAGTCTCAAGATTCCGCTTGATATCTTCTCCTGGAAGTCCGAGAATCGTGTGTACGATTACCGGAATACCCAGTTGACGAAGTCTCTTTAATGCATGTTCAAATACCGGAAGATCATAGCCGCGCCGGATGTAAGATGCCGTATCTTCATGAATTGTCTGAAGTCCAAGTTCAATCCAGACAGGTTTGATCTGATTTAATTCATGAAGAAGATTTAAAATATCTTCGCCGAGACAGTCCGGTCTTGTTGCAACAGAAAGAATTCTGATATCCGGGTGCATGATTGCCTCAGTAAATATTTTACGAAGGTAGTCTACAGGTGCATAAGTGTTCGTATATGCTTGAAAGTATGCAATATAAGAACCGCCTCCATATTTGGCGGCGACTTTGGATTTTCCATGTTCAATCTGTTCACGAATCGTCTCGGAAGGTGATTCGGCAAAATCACCAGAACCACCCTGGCTGCAAAAAATACAGCCACGGGTTCCGCATGTTCCATCCCGGTTCGGACAAGTCATGCCTCCGTTCAGTGATAGTTTATATAATTTGCTGCCATAGGTGTTTTTGAGATAATAGTCCAGAGAATGGTATCTCTTTTCGCCCCAGTAAACAGCCATTAAATCAATTCCTTCACAGCTTCGCTTACAACGTCTGCAACGCGAGGGTCGAAAGCTTCCGGAAGAATATTGTTTTCGTTCAGTTCTTCATCCGGAACAAGGCTTGCGATTGCTTTTGCAGTTGCAAGTTTCATCTCTTCTGTAATCTTAGTTGCGCGTCCTTCCAGAGCGCCTTTGAAGATTCCAGGGAAAGCAACGACATTGTTGACCTGGTTTGGGAAGTCTGAACGTCCGGTTCCAACAACTTTTGCTCCGGCTTCTTTTGCGAGGTCTGGCATGATCTCTGGTACAGGGTTGGCCATTGCAAAGAGGATAGCATCTTTGTTCATGGAAGCGACCATTTCTTTTGTGACAATATTCGGAGCAGATACACCGACAAAGATGTCTGCACCATTCAATGCATCAGCAAGGGTTCCTTTTTTGCCTTCCAGATTTGTTACTTCGACCATCTTTTTTTGCATCCAATTCAGATTCTGAGAATCTTTTCCGAGGATTCCACTGATATCGCACATTGTAATATGAGAAAATCCGTATGTGAGAAGCAGTTTTGTGATTGCAACACCGGCACTTCCGGCACCATTTACAACGACTTTACAGGTCTCTTTGTCTTTTCCTGTTACTTTTAATGCATTAATGATTCCGGCAAGAACCACAATGGCAGTTCCGTGCTGATCGTCGTGGAAAACAGGAATGTCGAGAAGCTCTTTCAGACGTTCCTCAATTTCAAAGCATCTTGGAGCACTGATGTCTTCTAAGTTAATGCCTCCGAAAGCAGGAGCAATATTTACAACAGTTTTGATGATCTCTTCAGTATCCTGAGTGTCCAGGCAGATCGGCACAGCATTGACACCACCGAATTCTTTGAAAAGGACAGCTTTTCCTTCCATAACAGGCATGGCAGCCAGCGGTCCTATATTGCCAAGTCCAAGCACGGCACTTCCGTCAGATACAACAGCAATTGTGTTGGATTTGATTGTATATTTGTATGCGGCTTCTTTATCTTCAGCGATAACTTTGCATGGCTCAGCAACACCCGGTGTGTAAGCAATTGCCAGATCTTCGCGAGTCTTTACATGAGACTTTGCGATGGTTTCAAGTTTGCCGTTCCATTCTTCGTGCATTTTCAGAGCTTTTTCTTGATTTGTCACGTTAAATACCACCTTTTTCTACTATATTTTGTATATGGGGATTTGAACAAGGTCACCCCTTGTATACCATCATATCATTTTAAGATTACCAAATCAAGAAATGTCTTTGAAAAAAGGCTTTTAAAAGCGAAACATTTGTAGTATAATAAACTTTAGTTTCAGATGAAGTCTATTCTGACAAAGAATCCCGTGATGACACATAAGCCTATAATTGAAAGGAATATAAAGCGATGATGAAAGAAAAATATGAAACATTACCGTTGACGACGTTAAAAGAACTTGCAAAAGCAAGAGGCCTGAAAGGTATTTCTACAATGAAAAAGGCCCAGGTAATCGAATTGATGTTACAGGAAGATGAAAAAGAACAGGAAAAAGAAAAACAGGAAAAGCGTGAGACAGTAAAAGAGATGTCTGCGAATACCGGAGATAAAGAAATCCATGATATTGACCGCCTGGACAGTGGAATTGTTGCACGCGGAATTCTGGAGGTTATGCCAGATGGATTCGGATTTATCCGAAGTGATAATTATCTTCCAGGAGATAATGATATCTATATTTCGCCGTCTCAGATCCGTAGATTCAATCTGAAGACTGGAGATATTTTGGAGGGACATACTCGTATTAAGACACAGCAGGAGAAGTTCAGCGCACTGTTATATTTGACTAAAGTGAATGATATAGATCCAATGGAACTTCTCACACGTAGCAGCTTCGAGAAGATGACACCGATTTTTCCAAATGAGAGAATGCGTCTGGAGTGTGGCAAGACAAGCACGTCTATGAGAATTATGGACTTGCTTTCTCCAATTGGTAAAGGTCAGAGAGGAATGATCGTATCACCTCCGAAAGCCGGTAAAACAACACTTTTAAAAGAAGTTGCATTGTCTGTTCTTAAGAATAATCCGGAAGTGCATCTTCTGATTCTTCTGATTGATGAACGTCCGGAGGAAGTTACGGATATTAAAGAGACCATTCAAGGAGACAATGTAGAGATTATTTACTCTACATTTGATGAGCTTCCAGAGCATCATAAGAGAGTATCTGAAATGGTCATCGAACGTGCAAAGCGTCTTGTAGAACATAAGAAAGATGTTATGATCTTGCTTGACAGCATCACACGTCTTGCAAGAGCGTATAACCTGACTGTTTCACCATCCGGAAGAACACTTTCCGGTGGTCTTGATCCTGCAGCGCTTCATATGCCAAAGCGTTTCTTTGGTGCTGCAAGAAATATGCGTGAGGGTGGAAGCCTTACAATTCTCGCTACAGCACTGGTAGATACAGGAAGCAAGATGGACGATGTTGTATATGAGGAGTTTAAAGGAACAGGTAACATGGAACTGGTACTTGACCGTAAGCTTTCTGAAAAAAGAATGTTCCCTGCTATTGATATACCGAAGTCAAGCACTCGTAGAGAAGATCTGCTTCTTAACAAAGATGAGCAGGAAGCTGTGGAGATCATGCGCCGTGCACTCAATGGAATGCGTGCGGAAGAGGCGGTGGAGAGTATCCTGAATATGTTCTCCAATACAAAGAACAACAATGAGTTGATTGAAATGGTAAAAAAGAAAAAAATATTATAGACAAGCTGGCAATCGTGTGGTACAATAAGAAAGCTGTTTAGAAAATATTCGCGTTTGACGCAACTAAAATAAACGCAACAATAATAAAGAAGAGGTGAAAATCATGAAAGAAGGAATACATCCAGCATACTATCAGGCAACTGTAACTTGCAACTGTGGTAACACATTCGTAACAGGATCTACAAAAGAAGATATCCACGTAGAAATCTGTTCTAAGTGTCATCCGTTCTACACAGGACAGCAGAAAGCAACACAGGCTCGTGGCCGTGTTGATAAGTTCAACAAGAAGTACGGAATGAAATAAGTTCGAAGGTTATCGGGGTTGAGGTTTTTTAAATCTCAACCCTTTCTTCTATTTATATCAGATATGAGGAGAGCAATTATATGAAGTCATCCAATATTGGGGGACAGGCAGTCCTTGAAGGAATTATGATGAGACATGGAGACGACTATGCGGTTGCAGTGAGAAAACCGGATGGAGAGATTTTTGTACAGAAGGAAGAATATCACAGTGTGATCAAATGGAAAGCTTTAACGAAGATTCCGTTTATCAGAGGGGTGTTCAATTTTATAGATTCTATGGTTCTGGGAATTAAGACGTTGATGTTTTCAGCTGAATTTTATGAGGACGAAGAGGAAGTAAAAAGCGAAAAAGAACTGACAGAGGAAGAAATCGCAAAGAAGGAAAAACAGGAAAAATGGATGATGAATGCGACAGTTGCAATATCTGTAGTAATTGCAGCAGCAGTATTTATGGTTCTGCCGTATTTTCTGTCTTCATTATTAAAACCACTGATGCCATCGTATCATTTGAGAACATTAGTGGAAGGATTTGTGAGGATTGGTATATTTATTCTCTATATTGCATTGATTTCAAGAATGGATGATATCCAGAGAACATTTATGTACCATGGCGCGGAGCACAAATGCATCAATTGCATTGAACATGGACTTCCGCTTACCGTTGATAATGTCAGAATCAGTTCCAGACAGCATAAGCGCTGTGGAACAAGTTTCTTATTCTTCGTACTGGCAATCAGTATTATTTTGTTGATGTTGATTCAGGTAGAATCACCGCTGATGCGTGTGATTGTGAGAATTGCCCTGATTCCGGTCATTGCAGGAATTTCTTATGAAGTACTGAAACTTGCAGGAAGAAGTGAGAATCCGATTATCAATCTTTTAAGCAGACCAGGACTTGCAATCCAGAAGCTGACAACGAAAGAACCGGACGACTCAATGATTGAAGTGGCAATACAGGCAGTAGAAGCAGTATTTGATTGGAGAGCATATGAAGCAGAGAACTTTAAAACTGCAGAGGATTTATAAAGAAGGATCTGCGTATCTGGAAAGCAGGCAGATACCAGATGCTCAAATCGATGCATGGTATTTACTGGAATATGTGACTGGAATCAGTCGTGCTTCCTACTATGGAAATCCGGAAAAAAATATTTCGGAAGAAGAAGCAAAACGGTATTGGGAATATCTGGAAAAGCGTGCACGAAGAATTCCACTTCAGCATATTACGGGAAGTCAGGAGTTTATGGGATATGAATTTCTTGTTAATGAGCATGGCGCAGAAGGCACTGGAACAGGGAAAAGCGAATTATAAGGGATTTTGTGAAGC
>OGYS01001081.1_pt1 | contig 16861 bp, 11 predicted proteins | sample 1576611 | NCBI WGS metagenome assembly OGYS01 (sample SAMEA3541571, study PRJEB24748) | human gut metagenome | biome: human gut; feature: human-associated habitat; material: faeces | place: China | collected 2012
CCTTGATGGAGGTGCGCACCAGCGCGCGCTCTTCCCCCAAACTACTTGTCCGCAGGTACAGGCTGGAGCAAACCGTCGTCGGGCAGGAAAGGTTCCTCTTCAATGACGGTGGGCTGATCAAGCTCGGCATGGAGGCGTTGCATATCAAGTGCACCTTCCCACTTGGCGACAACGATGGTCGCCACGGAGTTGCCGACGAGGTTGGTCAGCGCGCGGGCTTCGGACATGAAGCGGTCCACGCCGAGGATGAGGGCGATACCGGCCACCGGGATGGTGGGGATGGTCGCCAGCGTAGCGGCGAGGGTGACGAATCCGGAACCCGTGACCCCGGCCGCGCCCTTGGAGGCCAGCAGCAGTACGGCGAGCAGGGTAAGTTCTTCCTTGAGGCTCAGTTCGATGCCGAGGGCCTGCGCGATGAAGATAGCCGCCATCGTCAGATAAATGGAAGTGCCGTCAAGGTTGAACGAGTAGCCGGACGGGACCACGATGCCCACGATGTCCTTGCGTGCGCCCATGTGTTCGAGCTTCGCCATGAGGGTCGGGAGGGCGGATTCGGACGAGGACGTGCCGAGCACGAGCCACAATTCATGGGCGATGTAGCGCAGCAGCTTGACCAGCGAGAACCCGGTGAGGCGGGCGATGATGTTCAGGACGACAAAGACGAACAACAGGCAGGTCAGGTAGAAGCTGCCCATGAGATAGCCGAGGGAACCGAGCGTGCCGAGGCCGTACTTGCCCACGGTGAAGGCCATAGCGCCGAACGCGCCGAGCGGGGCGAGCTTCATGATGATGTTGATGATGCCGAACAGGGCCGAGGAAGCCTGACGGATGAGCCCGACGATACCGGCGACGCGCTTGCCGAGGGCGGAAAAGGCCGCGCCGCAGAGCAGGGAAATGAGCAGCACCTGGAGGATGTCGCCATTGGCGAACGCGCCTACGATGGTGCCGGGGATGATGTTCATCAGGAAGTCGATGAAGCCGTTGTGTTGGGCCGAAGCGGTGTACTTGGCGATGGCGGTGGTGTCGAGGGACGCGGGATCGACGTGCATTCCCCCACCCGGCTGGAGGGTGTTGACCACCACAAGCCCGATGATAAGGGCCAGGGTCGTCACCGCTTCAAAATAGATGAGCGCTTTGCCGCCGATACGGCCGAGCTTCTTCATGTCTTCCATGCCTGCGACGCCGAGGACCACAGTGCAGAAAATGATCGGCGCGATGATCATCTTGATAAGTTTGATGAACCCGTCACCGAGCGGCTTCATGGCCTGAGCGGTCTGGGGATAGAAATGCCCAAGGGCAATACCAAGGAGAATGGCGCAAATAACCTGAAAATAAAGAGATTTATACAACGGCTTCTTGGGAGCTTCCATGATTTCCTCCTGCGGGCGCCGGGACGAACGGGGAGACCTCCCCCGTTTTCGGGGAGCACGTTCGGCGGGCGCGTGTTTCCGGGTGTCCGCTCGCGGGGAGGACAGAGGATTCTGTCCGTTTCGCGGCGCGGGCGCGACAAGGGCCAAGGGTGGGAGTGTCCTTTGCACGATTGCCGGATGGCGTCATGTGCGGAAAGGCCGTCAGCCGATCATCGCGGGAGGAGGCAGAGGGAATACGACAAGGCCCCGCCAAGAGGGACGGAGAGGGAGGGGGACCACCGCCGGAAGCCCTGCGGACAGGAGCGGCGGGAGCATGGGGGGAGCGGCGCTTTGTCCGGCGTCGTACACCGGGGCGTCGTTGTCCTTTTGGGAAAGTTCGTGCCCGCGGACGTGCGGGACGCGCACCTCCGTCTGGATCAGCAAGGGCTGATAGACGTCTTGAATGACCGTTTCGTATTGCGTCGGAGCGTGGCGGAATGCGCCTTTCTCCGGCTCATGGGCATCGGCGCGCGGGCACCAGCAGCCTGCCGCCAGCAACGTGGCAAACAGGATGAACAGGTGCAGAGGCAGGAAAAGGCGTCTTTTCATGGTCTTTCCGCGCGGCTAAACATGAATAGGGTTTCTTTGATCCTATATCGGCGCTCCCGTTTTGGGTCAAGGGAAAACGGGAAAAAGATGGAGTGAAAAAGAGCACTTGCTGCAAGGCATTTCTGTAACTTGCCTGAATACCATTTGAAAAGAAAACGCTTGCCGGGAAAGAATTTTTCAGGATATTGGAATGGCGTTACAATATGTCCCTTTTTTCAAAAAAAGAGTGTGTATTAAAAGAATGTTACAAAGCGATACTCTCAAAAACCCGGATTTTGCCATGTCCGCAAAGGAACAGCTTTTGAGGGGTGTGCTTGGTTGTTTGGTCAACAAAGAGAAGCGGAAAGGAAAAGGGAAGAAAAATTTGAGGGAGGGGAGAACATGTTCAGAAAGTTCTCCCTCCCTTAAAGACTTTTACTGTTATCAACTTATTGTTGTTCTTTCTAACGGAAGAGCGGAGCAGAGCGTTTTTTGTTTGAGGGCGGGAGCGGTCAAAGGCATATCGCTCTTTCTTGTTGGGGAAGGAAGGGCGCGGTGCCCTCTCATTGGCTCCCCTTATTCCTCCAGCTTGAGCAGCCGCCCGGCAACGACGAGGAAGGCTTCACGGGCTTGCGCGGCGATAAGCTGGTTGGCGAGGCCGAGGCCGTCACAGTAGTTCCGCCCGAGCCGGGTAGGTTCGATGCCGCCGAGCCCGGTTTCGCCGGAAACAACCACCCATTGGCAACCGGAAGAGCGCATTATGTCGAGCAACGCTTCCGTCTCAAGGCGCACAGCACCTTCGAAAGAGCTGAGATCTTCGGGATCAGGCAGGCTGAACAGGATATTCGATACCCACAAGGTGATGCAGTCCAGCAAAACGGTGGGAGTTCCCGCCGTGTTACGGAATTCCGCAAGGGCGGTGCCAATGTGCTCTCCAAGCTGGAGCGGACATTCGAGCGTCCGCCAGTTTTCCGGGCGGCGGGCACGGTGCCGCCGGATGCGTTCCGTCATCGAAGGATCGTCCGGCCGTGCTTCAGCTGTAGCGACATACAACACCGGACCGTCGGCCCGTTGAAAAACCCGGGCCTCCGCACGTGCGCTTTTGCCGCTCCGCGTGCCGCCGAGATAGAGAGTCAAATCAGGCTTATCCATGATGCTGCCCTTTACGGATCGGGAGGCCCTTTCGGGAAAGGGGTTCCCGGCTGCGTCATTTTTTTATGCGGGGAAATGTTGTCGGTTTTGTGAATTTCACTTATCTCCTCTAAATATGCCGGCGCAATCTTTTTATATAGTTCAAACGCTCTTTCGCCGTTACCCATTACCGTTTCACCGATTATTACCCATGGGTTATTATGGCAGAACACTCCCGCATTTTCCTTATACCCCGGCGGATACGACGAGATTTCGCCAAGCTCAAGTCGGTATCCCGAATACGGCGGAGAATTGGGTACAATGCCATATTCACATTCAAGATATTTTTTAACGCTGTCAAGCGCTTTTTGCGCCCTGCCGTCCTCCTTGCCTATCCCAGCCATTACACAGAAGCCGTTCGATTCAATAAAGATTTTACCCTCGTCACATTCGTCAGAGCCAACCTTATTGCCGTTAGCGTCGTAAGCTCTTATGAACCACTCACCGTCATAGCCATACTCTAAAACTGCTTCGGTCATTTTTTCAACCTCATCCGAAATATATTTATACATTTCATCATTGTTGAGCGTCTTATAAAGCCTTGCAAATTCTCTGCCAATATACACGAACATTCCTGCAATAAGCACAGACTCTGCTACTCTGCCGTCATCGTCTCCCGTAGTCTGGAAAGATTCGTCAGGAATTTCGGAAAAGCAGTTCAAATTCAAGCAATCGTTCCAGTCCGCACGTCCGATAAGCGGAAGCCCGTGAGGGCCAAGGTTGTTTGTAACGTGTCCGAATGAGCGATTAAGATGTTCTAAAAGCGTTGCCGTATTGTTTTTGTCACAGTCAAACGGCACCTGCTCGTCTAAAATACCGTAGTCGCCTGTTTCCTTGATGTACGCAACCGTGCCTAAAATCAGCCACAGCGGATCATCATTAAATCCGCCTCCGATTTCATTATTGCCCTGCTTTGTAAGCGGCTGATACTGATGATACGCGCTTCCGTCCTCAAACTGCGTTGAGGCAACATTTTGAAGAAGGAGAAATTCTGGAGCGGCAACAAGATAGTAGTGATGGTATACAATATGAGGTTTTAGAGGAAGATATATTGAAAGAAGAGGAGGCTTCTGAAGTAGGTGCACAGATGTATAAGGATGCCACTATTCTGATAGCGGAAGATAATGAAGCGTTGTGCAAATATCTGAAACAAGTGTTGGATAAGGAATATACTGTTATTACGGCTCCTGATGGGCAGACTGCCTATGAGACAGCACTTACAGAATTGCCTGATTTGATTATCACCGATATTGTTATGCCCGGGATGACCGGAATAGAACTATGCGATAAAATAAAGACAAATATCAATACGTCTCATACTCCGGTACTCATTCTGACAGCCCGGGACATGTTATCTTATGAAATAGAAGGGTATGCTACCGGAGCCGATGCATACGTGACGAAACCTTTCAGCCTTAAACTGCTGCGTACCCGGATAAAGAATCTGATCTTGTCTCGCAGGTGTATGAAAGAAATGTTTCGTACACAGCTAATTCTTGAACCCTCTGAAATAACCGTATCTACTTCTGATGAACGTTTATTGAGCAAATGTCTGGAAGTAGTGGAGATGAATATGCATAATCCGGAATTTGGAGTAAATGAACTGGGGAAAGAAGTCGGGATCAGTCGACCGCAGTTATACCGCAAAATAAAATCATTGACAGGATTATCTGCCGTACAATTTATCCGTAGTATTCGTTTGAAACGGGCGGCACAAATTTTGGCTAAAGATAATTCTTCCGTCAGCGAAGTAATGTACAGTGTAGGCATCAATAATCTTTCTTATTTTAGTAAGATTTTCAAAGAAGAATTCGGCTATTTACCTAAGCAATTTAAGAAAGAATAGCCCTTGTAGTCCTCCTTTAATGTATCTGAATCATAAAATTGCGAGTTTTTGAACGATTTGTGCGATTGTTGAAAAAGGCTCTGTGACTTTATGAACGATCTCCGCTTACCTATATCTTTTTATTACTCTACTTTTGATACCGTAAATCTAATACATATTTATTATGATTAAAATCAAATTAAAAACGCTTTTATTGCTTGGCGTATTATCTTTACTACACATTTCCTGTAATGACGACAAGGAATGGAAAAGCAATATTCACGAACTAAAGTATCTCCTTGAAGGAGAGTCGGCTTTGCTGGGGGAACCGTTTGAAGTGACTGACCTTTCGTTGGGGATCACTTCCCGCACATGGATCTTTGAAGATGGTATTCCGGCGCAGTCAAGCGACCCGGTAGTTAAAGTTTCTTTTAGTAAGGAGGGAAAAAAGAAATGTTCTTTGGAAGTACAATACGACAATGGACAGTCTGAAACAGCCGATTTCTTGGTAGAGGTAAAATCTGTATTGGGAGTCAATCTGGAGATTCCGGAACTGACTTCGAAGGGATGCGTAAAGGTGGATCAACTCGTCAATTTCAATCTCGAATGTACTGGCAATCCAACCAGTTTTGAGTGGACTTTCCCTGGAGGTACTCCCGCAACTTCTACCGAACAATCTCCTCGTGTAAAATGGAGTAAGAAAGGAGATGTAGAGGTTACATTAGTGGTAAAGCGCTCTACAGACCAGGCTGAAAAGACCCTAAAGAAAACAATTCATGTGGGGCCCTATCCTATGTTGCGTACCATGACTGAATATAACACAGACAGCTGGGCGGCAGATGCCGGTAGCAGTATCGGTTACTGGATTGTGTGGAATGGTAGTGCTAATATCTTTGATACGGGAGTTGCATCCCAGTGCAATGGAGGAGCGTATGGAACGGAACATGCCATTCAAATCAAATATGACGGTTTGAATGACTGGCAATTCTTTTCTCGTGATATGTGGGCATCTAATGCTAAACTCGAAAAAGGCAAGAAATATGAATTTACATTTTATGCAAAGAGTGACCAGCCTTACTCTATTGGTGAAATGATAATAATCAATGCAACGTACGATTACATGTACGATGCGGTAGTACAAAGTGCTATTTCTACCGGTTGGGCTAGTTTTTATCCCAATATACCTCTTACTTACCAGACTACGGAATCCCGTTTGGTTTATGATAGTAATATTGCGTTAGATTCTGCCTGGAAAGAATTCCGTTATGAGTTTGAGGTGAAAGATAAGGATATCACAGGTGGTGTGGTTCCTGACCTCTTACTGAATACTTATCCTTTCTTTGTCTTTAAGAAAACATCGCCCGAGAAGGCTGTGAATATCTATCTGGATCAGATTGAAATCAATCTGTTGGAAGAGTAATATGAATTACAAACGATTAAATTAGAAATTTCATGAATAAATATTTGCTTTTGTTGTGCCTGGCGCTGTGTGGTTGTACTACAGTGTTCGCACAAATTAAGATAAATGGTCATGTGGATGATAAGGACGGTATGGCTATGCCTGGAGTGACTGTGGCTCTGGAAGGAACCAATCAAGGTACAATTACGGATCTTGATGGAAATTATTCGTTGACTGTCCCTGACCGAAATGGGATATTGGTATTTTCTTTTATCGGTTATCAGGTACAGAAAGTTCAGGTGGGTAGTCGCACAAAGATAGATGTCGTGCTTGAAAGTACCTCTGTGCAAATGGACGAAGTGGTAGTTATTGGTTATGGAACGACTCGCAGAAAAGATTTGACTGGTTCGGTAGTATCGGTGAAGTCGGAGGCTTTGCAGAATAGATTGATTACCTCACTGGATGATGCGCTGTCGGGTAGTGTACCGGGGTTAATGATACAATCGAGTGGTGGGCAGCCGGGAGCCGCTTCCAATATGTTGATTCGTGGAGCTAATTCGCTGACAGGATCTACTCAACCTTTGATTGTTATTGATGGGTTCCCGCTTTTTGATGCTGCAACTTCCGGTGGCGGAGGAATGTCGGATAAAAGTGGTGGAATGAGTGCTTTTGCATTAGTAAATCCGGATGATATAGCTTCTATAGAGGTCTTGAAGGACGCCTCTGCCACTGCTATATATGGTAATAGAGGAGCAAATGGTGTTATTTTGATTACTACTAAAAAAGGACGTGTGGATGGTAGTAAGATACAGTATAACACTTCCTTTGGTATGCAGCAACTACCCCGTAAATATGATATGATGGATTTTCTGGACTATGCAAAATATCAGAACTTGAAGAATCCTAATAATAAGATGTTTACTGATCAGAAGACAGGGGAAATGTTAGGCTTTGATCCTAATATCCGTACGGTAGACTGGCAGGATGAAATATACAGAACAGGTTTTGTTCAGAACCATTCTTTGTCGGTGCAGGGAGCTACGGAAAAGACCAACTTTATGATTTCAGGTTCGTTCATGCAAGATAGATCAATCATAAAAAATACAGATTGGCAGAAGTTGACAGCTAAGGCAACTATTGATCATAGTTTCTCAAAGAAACTGAAAGTGGGTGCTGATATTAATTTCAGTCAGATAAAAGATGATGGTGTTCCTACAGGTGGTGGTGATGGAACAGCTGTAGGTACGGTGATCGGAGCATTGCTGGCGCGTCCTTTTATTTTGGACGAAACGACTCAAAGTTATTTGAGAAGGGCAGGGGTAGACCAAAGTATTATCGATAGTGATTTGGCCAGCTACAAAAGTAACCCACTGAATATGGTGGAGGCCATTGATATGAAAAAAACAATTCGCAGGACTATTTTGAATGGCTATGCTCAATATAATATACTCGATGATTTGCAGTTTAAAACAACAATTGGTTATGATATTTATAGTTTGAAGGATTCGCAGTTCTATCCGAAGTCGACTCCACTTGGTAATTTGAATAACGGGCTTGGAATTTTGGGGCATATTGATAACCAAAGCTGGATTAATGAAAATACGCTTACATGGTCGCCGGTTTTTGCAGGTGAGCATCATCTGAATATTTTGTTGGGGGTATCCGAGCAAGGTTGGAAAAGTAGTTATGATCGCACGGAACTTTCTTCTTTTGAATATGAGGCTTTAGGATATGACAATGCGCAGATGGCTAAAAACTTCACAGCCTATTCAAGTAGCAATGAAACGCATTATGTTTCATTGATGGGGCGTGCAAATTATTCGTTTAGCGGAAAGTATATGGCTACGTTTACAGTTCGCCGGGACGCTACGTCTATTTTCCTTAATAACAAATGGGGAACGTTCTATTCCGGTGCATTGGCTTATAATATAAAGGAAGAGAATTTCCTGAAGGATGTGAAAGCCATCTCAAACTTGAAATTAAGATTGAGTTTGGGCGAGGTTGGAAATTCTAATGTACCGACTACAGGAGCGTATGCACAACTTTATAATACGAATCATAGTTTTGATAATTCTATTGTAATAGGGCAGTCGCCTGCCAGCTTGGCCAATGAGGATTTGAAATGGGAAAAGACCCAGGAGTGGAATTTAGGATTAGAACTTGGATTGCTTCACGATAGAATTCAGTTGACAGCAGATTATTATATAAAAACAACGAAGGATTTGTTGTTGGAAGCTCCTGTATTGAATATATCGGGATTTGATAAAGCATGGCAGAATATTGGTAAACTAAGAAATAACGGTCTGGAACTGGGATTGAATGCATCGTTGATCAATCGGAAAGATTTGCAGTGGACATTTCAGGCAAACTTTTCTATGAATAAGTCTAAAGTTTTGGAATTAGGGCAAAATGGAGCTCCTATTTATTTACCGGTCAGTTTTATGTCGGGCAATGCCGGTCAGCAGGCTGTCATTCTTCGTGAAGGAGGTTCAATCGGAGAAATCTATGGTTATGTGACAGAAGGTGTATATGGAGCAAATGATTTTTATAGTGACGGAACTCCCAAAAAAGGAGTGGCTGTTGCAGGAGTAGGAGAGAAACCGGGCTTTATGAAATATAAAGATGTGAAGGAAGACGGTGCTATAACTTCAGAAGACAGGCAGGTGATTGGTAATACAATGCCCGATTTCTACGGAGCATTTGGTACGATGTTGAGTTATAAAGGATTTGATTTGAATATTGGTTTCCAATATTCGTACGGGAATGATGTATATAATGCTAATTATATTCAGACGGCACGTTTTGATGGATTGGCAGATTATAATCAAATGGATTTTTACAAGAATAGATGGACGCTGGATAATCCTACAAGTACTCAATATGCTGATATGTCATTTGGTACAATGTCCTCTGCTTTTGTGGAAGATGCTTCTTTTTTACGCTTGAAAACAGTCCGGCTGACGTATACTTTCCCAAGCAGATGGTTAGAGAAAACTCATGTAATCCGGGGGCTTAAAGTCTATATTGCAGGCGATAATCTTTATACTTTTACTAAATATTCAGGTTATGATCCCGAGATACACACAGCGCAAGGTGCTGGTAGTATGACCGGAGTATTGACATCAGGCTTTGATTATGGAGCTTTTCCTTTGGCAAGGACATTCTCTATCGGTGCAAACTTTGAGTTTTAATCATTAAATCAGTGAAAAGATGAAAAAACATATTCTTATATTTTATTTAATTGTGAGTGCATTGGGCATTTCCTCATGCTCGGATTTCTTGGATGTTCCGCTTAAGAGTAGTATTGCTACTTCCAACTTCTTTAAAACGCAGCAAGATTTTGATATGGCTTTGAATGGGGCTTATCACATGATGACTTCTGCAGAATGGGACTCGGGACATCGTTGGGGAAACTACTTTGAAGGTTTCTTGTTTCTCGGACGGGTAGGAACGGACGAATGCTTTACTTCTTATGGTGATAATGAAGCTCAAATCAGTAATTATACTTTTACACCTAGTAATTATATTGTTTCGCGTACCTGGTATGATCAATATGTAGGTATTTCCCGGGCTAATATGGTTATTGACCGTATGGCTTCTACCAAAGTAGAAATGACACAAAATGAAAGAGACCGGATATTAGGGGAGGCTTATTTCCTGCGCGGCTTTTATTATTTCATATTGGCACGTTATTATGGCGAGGTGCCGTTGGTGTTGCAGGAAGTAGTGGATGTAGCTGCAATGAATACAGATAAAGCTCCTTTAGCTAAGGTGTACGAGCAGATTGTAAGTGATTTTAAACAGGCAGAATCGTTGTTGCCTCTTAAGAATGTAAATGGGCGTGCACATCGATATGCTGCTACCGCTTTTCTTGCCAAGGTTTATTTGCAGATGTCCGGTGAACCTCTTAAGGATGGGGCAGCAGCAGAATTAGCGGCGCAGTCGGCTTATGCAGTGATTAAGAGCGGACAGTTTGAACTGGTTAAAAACTACTTTAGTTTATTTGATGGTACAAATGAATATAGTTCGGAGTATATTTTTGATGCTGATTTCTCAAATAAGGAAGACGCAACTCATTATGGCGGTCAGGTAGGTACGACGGATGGTGTTCCTAATCCCTATGATTTATATTGGGTACAGATCGTTTCGTGCAAAGAATTTTATGAGAAGTTTAATGAAAAGGATCAACGTCGGGAAGCCATCGCAGATTATCGCTATGTTGATGTAGACGGGGAACCTGTAATTGATCGTAATCCGGAGGCTATCGGAGATAATTATTATGTGTATAAGTTCCGTCATCCGCTTAAAAAGGCGGATAGAGGAGATACATGGGTTAATTGGTCGAATCCTCTTAATTTCCCGATATTGCGTTATGCTGATATTTTACTGACTTATGCTGAAGCTGTCAATCGTTCAAAAAATGGTTTGACAACGGAAGCACTTGAGTATGTTAATCAGGTACGTCGTAGAGGGTTTGGGGTTGATATAAATACGGCAAATGCCGGAATTGATCTTCCTATGATGGGAGTGGAAGAATTTAATAAAGCTATTTTGCAGGAAAGAAGTTTTGAATTGAGCTTCGAGGGACATCGCTGGTTTGATTTAGTCCGGTTCGGCAAATTGGAAGAGGCTGTTAAGTCATTAAACAAGTATGATAAGACGAAAGAGTTGACTCAACAGGCTAAGAATGTAAAGCCTAGACACGTGATCCTTCCTATTCCGCAGGATGTGATTGATGCTTCCAATGGTAAGATTACCCAAAATCCGCTTTGGGCCAACTAATGTTTAACTATAAAAAATAGAAGGATGAAAATGGATAAATTAGTTATTGCTTTTTGTGCATTTCTGGCTGTTGCATGTAATAAAGAGCTGGATTTAGCTGCTAAATATGATAATACACAAAGTAGTGTTGTACCGGATGAGTCGGAGAACTATAATCCGGAGATCGCAGGAGAATGGGATCAGTTTACCTTAAGTGAGAAATCTGTGGTGAGTCAGGAGGGGATTGATATGAAAGGGTATTGGCCTGATGGAAAGATTAGTGTTCTCCAAATGTCCGAGGGACGGTATGTATGTTTTTGGGGAGAAAAGTATTCATACCGGACGATGGCTGATACACCTTATCCGGAGAAACATATCTCGATGGTACAAGTTGCTAACCGGGTTTTTGGACAAGGGATTAATGATGTTGAAGGCTTTAGTGATGGTGGTGGCTGGTTGACCGGGGTTTATCCATTAAAAGATGGGCGTATGGCTGGTTTCTTCCATGCAGAAAGTCACTGGCGTGGAAATTCTGGCGGTCATGCATATAAGAGTATCGGAGTTGCTTATTCTTCGGATGGAGGTGTTACTTGGACAAAGGGGGATAAGATATTGAATGTGGACTATCTAAAGCCGCAGTCCCCTCAATGGTCCGGGTTAGGAGATGGCTGTGTTGTTTTCAATTCTGCAAGAAATCAGTTTATATGTTATTATTCAGCAAATGATGGCTCTGACTATAAGATATGTATGGCTGTCTCGGATGATCCTGCCGGTGCAAGTGGCACATGGAAGAAATGGGATGGAGTAGGTTTTACAGGAACAGGGTATGACTCAGCAACGGACATGGGTGGTAAAGATGTATCGATAGTAGGTTTGAGATCCGTTGCAGGGGCTAATCCGTCTGTAATGTGGAATAAATATCTTCAGAAATGGATAATGGTATATGCTAGTTGGTCAAAAATTCTTGTTATGTCATTTAGTGAAGATGGAATAACTTGGAGTAATCCAATAGAAATTATAGGAAAGAATTTTTCGGAGGCTGCCGGTTATCCTAATTTGATAAGCAGTAGTGGAGATGCTGAAGGAGCTAAAATTGTTCATTTATATTATGCGAGTAATCAGCGGTCCAATGGTACTCGTGATTTAGCACATCGAGTTATAACTTATAAATAATGAGAAAGATTGTTTTAATTATTTATGCTTTGCTATGGATAGCGACAGAAGTGATGGCTTCTGTCGCATCTGGTAAAACTGTTATTAGGATTGAACGGAGAAGTGGGATAACTGATTATACAGATATTGTCCGTCAACATATTGAGTCATCTCCTAAGGGGAATCTTCAATTGATATTTGCGCCCGGTATTTTTCATTTTTATCCGGAGAAGGCTACTGGGAAGTATTTGGCAGTCTCCAATAATGACAATGGATATAAACGGATTGCTTTTGATTTTGATACGATGTCCGATATTTCAATTCTAGGTGATAATACAGTTTTTATATTCCATGGACGGTTAGTCCCTTTTTGTTTTAGGAGTTGTAAACAAATCGAGATTTCCGGGGTGAGCATTGATTATGATTATCCATTTGTTTTTGAGGGAAAAGTGGTGGAATCGGATAAAGCGAATAATAGTTTTACATTGAAGATACATCCGGATAACCCTTATCAGATAATTGGAAAGCGCTTCTTCTTTAAAGGATATGACTGGAAATCGCCTTTGGGTGAGAATATTGTATTTAGTGCTCTGACTCGTCGGCCAGTTTATCATACTTCATTGTATGAACATGCCAACACTGTGAGAGAGTTGGAGGCAGAAGAACTTTCTCCCGGAATCGTCCGGTTCACAGGGCTGGTTTCTGCAGATGTACCTCCTGTCGGTTCTATTTATACAGATAAGGGACCTCATGGGGAAAATAGGCAGATTCCCGGGATTATAGTACAGGATTGTGCTGGTGTGAAGATTGATAATGTGACTATATATCGTTCGGGAGCAATGGCCTTTATTGCAGAAAGATCCAGTGATTTGTCATTACATTCTTATAATGTCTGTCTTCATGAAGACTCTGACAGAATGATTTCTGCATCTGCAGATGCAACCCATTTTGTTGGATGCAGAGGGCATATTAGTCTTGAAAATTGCCGTTTCGAGAGTATGCTTGATGATGGAACCAATATACATGGTGCTTATATGAAAGTCGTTAATTTGATAGATAGCCATACGATTGGTGCACAGTTTGGGCATTTCCAGCAAGAGGGGTATGATTTTGGTGCTGTGGGAGATTCTATTGCTTTTATAGATCGTTCTGGGCTGAATTTATTAGCTGTAGGGTGTATCTCTGCCATTCAAAAAACGAATGAGAACTATTATCAGATAAAAACCAATGTGAATGTTAGTTCATTTGATACTGGAAAATTGAGTATTGTAAATTTGTCTGATAATCCGGAGGTACACGTGAATAAATGCTCGGTCAGGTATAATAGGGCAAGGAGTTTGCTTATATCTACTTTAGCCCCCGTTATCATTGAGAATAGCTACTTCTCGTCAATGATGGCAGGTATACGTATTTGCGGCGATGCTAATTATTGGTTTGAGTCCGGACCTGTCGGGCATGTGATTATTCGCAATAATACATTTGATGACTTGGGGATTGGAGGACATTCTCCGCAAGCTATCTTGCAAATAGATCCTGTTATTCCATTAGAAGCAAGAGATAAAGCTTTTTATCATGGGACAATTGATTTTGAGAATAATGTGGTGCGTACTTTCGATGCACAAATAATTTATGCACTTAGTGTGAATAATCTGATTATTCGGAATAATAAGTTTATTCAAACGAAACGATATCAGCCTCTTTTTTCAGATCTGTCTATTATTGATGTACAAAACTGTGGGAATTTGCTTATTGAAAATAATGATTATAGTCTTTGGAAGGATAATTCGACTATCAGTATTAAGAAATGTAAGTCTCCTGTTATTAGAGGAGAAAAGTCGCTTCCTGTAGTAGTTAACCCCAATAGGTATTTCTATCAGAACTAGTTACTTTAGTTCTATAAAAAAGAAAAGTCCGGATGATAAATTGAGTATCCCGGACTTTTTTGTGGTTAAATAATTATCTTTGCAAAGATATTTAAAAAGAAAAGTGCATGTTATTACCTTACTTAAACGAGAATCTGATTGAAGCCGGATGTGATGAGGCCGGTCGTGGATGTTTGGCGGGAGCAGTATACGCTGCTGCGGTTATTCTTCCGAAGGATTTTAAGAATGAATTGTTGAATGATTCCAAGCAACTGTCGGAAAAGCAACGTTATGCACTGCGTGAGGTAATAGAGAAGGAAGCGATAGCCTGGGCGGTTGGCGTCGTGTCACCGGAAGAAATTGATGAAATAAATATCCTGCGGGCTTCTTTCTTAGCCATGCATCGTGCAGTGGATCAACTGACTACCCGCCCACAGCATTTACTGATCGACGGAAACCGTTTCACTAAATATCCCGGCATCCCCCATACCACGGTAGTGAAAGGCGACGGGAAATATCTTTCAATAGCTGCGGCTTCTATTTTAGCCAAGACATACAGAGATGATTATATGAACCGTCTCCACGAAGAGTTCCCTTATTATGACTGGGATCACAATAAAGGCTACCCAACTAAAAAACATCGCGCCGCCATTGCCGAACGTGGAACCACTCCTTACCATCGAATGACGTTCAATCTATTAGGAGATGGACAGCTAACTTTGAACTTCTAAAGTCACTTTGTTTCATTTTGCACAAACATTCTACATTTTTTTGCAAAATAAGCACGATTTTGTTACGGATAACCCTAAAATTGTTCTGTTTAGGCTGAAAAAGTGTTGCCTAGTGCTTTTATTTGTTATTGAAATATTATATCTTTGCAAACAATAATAAGAATTAAAAAGTTTAAAATCATGGCAACGAACAAACTATTGTGGTCTTCTAAAATCATTGGGGTATTTTTTATGATGTTGGTTTGCACTCTTTCTGCAAATGCACAGTTTTTGCGTACTTCTTATTTCATGGAAGGTACCCATTATCGTCAACAACTAAATCCGGCTTTAACACCGACGAAAGGTTATTTCAACCTTCCGGTGATTGGTGCTGTTAATGCAACTGTCGGTTCTACTTCATTAGGTTATCAAGATATCATTGATATCATTGATGATGGTGACGATTTCTATACTAAACCAGATTTTATGAATCGTCTGAAAGATAATAATAAGTTGAATGTGAACTTCAGTACGGAGATTCTTTCTGCAGGATGGTACAAAGGTAAGAACTTCTGGTCATTCAATATCGGTCTGCGTACAGATATCGGTGCTAACTTGACTAAGAATATGTTTACCTTCTTGAATGAGATGGAAACAGTTGAAGAAAACTGGAGAAACAGTAACTATGATATTAGTGGTCAGCGATTGAATATTAATGCTTATACAGAAGTCGGTTTAGGACTTTCACGCCAGATTAACAGTCGTTTGACTGTTGGTGCTAGAGTGAAAGCACTATTGGGTATTGGCAACATGGAGTTGAAACTTAATAAAGTTGCGATGAATGCTAACTTGCCTAGTGACGCAGAAATTGCAAAATGGTCTAGTGAGAGCTACTGGAATTCTATGAGTACTCCCGAAGCAATAAGAGCTGCACAGGAACTGAAAAATAAGTTTGATAATTATCATGCAAACTTGACTGTTGGCGCAGAACTGAAAAGTTCTTTCAAAGGTTTGGAATTGAAAGAAGAAGAAGGTAAAGACTATGTTACAGATTTCGACTTTGACAGTGGTAAATTGGGTATTGCAGGTTATGGTTTTGGTATCGACTTGGGAGCTTCTTATAAAATATTGGATAATCTGACAGTGTCTGCATCTGTTCTTGATCTCGGTTTTATTTCTTGGTCGAAATCAAGCACAAAAATCGCGTCAGCTAACCCGGATCCGATTGATATTAAAGGAAGTACCTATGCAAATATGGTTGATCCGAATAATCCGAATACTGTTATGAACGCTGTAAATCAGTTGCAGAATGACGCTCAAGGATATATGGACCGTGTAACAAATGGTGATGTACTTGACTATGACATGTTGCAACTCGAAGTAAGTGATGCTAAAGAATCTCGTAAATCTCGTCTTGCTTCTACTCTTGTACTAGGTGCAGAATACGGATTCTTCAATAATAAATTAGCAGTCGGTGTATTGTCTACAACTCGTTTTGTACAACCTGATGCTCTTACAGAATTAACATTCTCCGCAAACTACCGTCCGAAAAGCTGGTTCAATGTAGCGCTTAGCTATTCAGCTATCCAGTCAGCTGGTAAATCCTTCGGTTTGGGTCTGAAATTAGGTCCTCTGTTTGTCGGAACTGACTATATGTTCTTAGGAAAGAACTCTAACTCTGTTAATGGATTCGTTGGGGTATCTATTCCGTTGGGTGGAAGAAAAGCAAATAAAGAAGGATAAAATATTTTAATTTCTCTCTCTAAACATTCTCTTTTAATTAATTCTCTATAGAATAAAAAACGTATAATTACAGCTTACCGTCATAAAGAATCCTTATAAAGGATCATAGATGGTAAGCTGTTTTTTTTATGTTCCTCCTTTTAGAACCACTTAATCTTCCGGAATATCACAAACGCAAGCGTTGACAATCCGATGGAAAAGAGCACGATCAAAGAGAAAGCAAAGGGCACTTCTTCCAGGTGAATATCCACATTCATGCCATAGAAACTGGCAATCAATGT
>OGYS01001085.1_pt1 | contig 16812 bp, 15 predicted proteins | sample 1576611 | NCBI WGS metagenome assembly OGYS01 (sample SAMEA3541571, study PRJEB24748) | human gut metagenome | biome: human gut; feature: human-associated habitat; material: faeces | place: China | collected 2012
CCAAAGCAAGCGCTCGCTAGAACGTTCCGCCGCCGCCTCCGCCGACGCCGCCACCGCCGCCACCGGAAAAGCCGCCACCGCTGCCGCCGCTCGAGCTATCGGAACTCGAAGCCAGCTCGCGGATGGTCTCGTGATACACATCGTTGAACGAATCGAGCGGAGACTCGTTGCCGTAGTGATGGTAATACCACCAGTAGCAGGGGTAGTTGTCGTAGAAATCGTCGCTGTTGCGCAAATCCGCAGGCACGGCCTCGGCCAGCTGTCGCAGCACTTCTTTCGAAACGCCCAGGGCAACGCCCATCACCAGCAGCTTGTTCCACAAGATCAGGTCGCTGGGGACGGCCTCCTTCAGGCGCGTAAAGTCCTCGAGCCAATGCTTGAGCGCCTTGCAGCGAGCCGCCACCTCGGCGCCCTCCGGCGTGTAGCGACGGAAGGTGCAGCTCAGGACAAAGCCCACGATCGTGACGGGGATCGAGATCATAGCGGCGCCGACATTGGCATCCGCAAAGTCGGTATAGATCAGAGAGCCCAGAATGCCAAAGACGATGATGATGCCGAGAACCAAGCCGGCAACCAGGGCGATGGTGCCGTCCGAGGCGATAAGCTCGCGCGTCTCCAGCTTGCCCTTAACCGTGCTTTGATAGTCCTCGAGCTTGTTGCCAACAGATTCAGTACGCTCGCTGGCATACTCCTCCAGCTCGCTAAACGTGCGTGAACGGACGCCGTCTTTATCGGGCTTAACGCCGGCGAAGAAGACCTTGAGCACATCGCGATCGATGCCGTCCTTCTTGGCAGCCTTCCAGGCCTCGTCGGTCACTGTGATGCGATACGTCTGCTCCTCTTTTTCGCGACGGAGCAGACCCTTCTTCTTGGTCTCGGTCGCTTCTTCCAGCTTGATCACGCGGTCGTCGGTGAGCTTCATAAGCGTGGCGATATATGCCTGATCGGGCACGTCGTTCCAGCTCATGAGGGCCGAAAGCACGGCGGGATGGTCGGCCGAAGGCACATCGCGGAAATATTCGTCCTGGAAAAGCGGCTTGGGCTTGCGGCGGCGCAGCTTAAGCATCACGATCACACCGGTATAGGCAACCGCCACGACAACACACACCACGGCAATCGCGCTGGCAACCGCACGCGCGTGCTCACGGCGGGCGTTAGCTTCGTCGGCCCATTCCTTCTCTTCGCTCAGGATCGTTGACATGCGCTCTTCGCCCGAGGCGGCAAGCTGCGGCACCCAGTCGCTGGGGAAGGCGATGCGTGCCTCGGCGAATTCGCCCTGATGCACGCAGGGAATGGTATAGGTGACCATGGGCTCGTCCTCATCGAGCGACACGTCGCCCGTCAGCGGACCGTGGCCCCATGCGCGGAAGTTATCGCCCTTGACGGCAGCCGTCCCGGCAGCGGCATTTGCGAAATACACTTCCATCTCGACGTCATCGGAATCCGCCGACCAGCCGTCACCCACAAATTTCCAGTAAAGCTCGGCGGTATCGGCCCAGTTCATAACCGCACCGGTCATGGAATAACTCACGTAGTAGATTGCGCTGTCGCCGCTCTCGTGGGGGCTGAACACCTTAATCTTTACGCCGTCGTCGGACTGTTCCACCGTGTAAACGCCGTCGTCGCCTTTGTTTGCGCTGTCGACCTTGTTAAACGCAGCGTCGTCTTCCTCGACGCTTAGCACATTGACGACCACCGAGCCGCCTTGCTGGTTAGAGCCTGTATTGATATCCCAATACACGCCGTTGATGTCGTCGTCGAAATCGAACTGGCGTCCCTCGACAACGGTCAGCGAGCCATCGGCCTCAACCGTGGCGCCGATGTAGGTTTGGCTCATGGAGTAGCCGTCGGCGTGCGCGGCGGCAGGCAGCAGCAACAACGCAAGCGCGACGAGTGCGCAGACGGAAGCGAATCGCGCAAACAGGCGGCGCTGCCGACAGGGCTGGGCAACGGGGGCGTTCATAGGCACATCCTTTGTCTGTGGTACCAGTAGCGTCATTGTCCCACGTTTGCGGGCTCATGTGACGAACATCTAGGCCAGCGGAGTATCAAACGGGACGAAAGTCACGTCCACGGCCGGCACTTGGGGACGTTCCTTATCTGCCGGCAGTCTGGGACACTCCTTGCCATGGCCCGCGCCAGCAGCAGACACCACTTCACAGCTCCGTCACAGGTGTAGCGGCTTTGTGTTGCCGCTAAAAACGCTGATTGAGCCTGCGGGCGAAGGGCATAAAGCAGTTGAGCGAAAACGGTTTGCCCCTTTCCCGTTCGCTCGAGGATCATGTCCCCCTTTTCCGCGGAAACCCCGGCAGTTGCGAAGAGCTGCCGGGGTTTCTGTCGTCTTAGGTGCCGAGTTGATGGACAGGTATCAAAGCACCGAGTCTGCGACCCGCCATACGCAATGAGGGGCCTCGACAACTTGCGGACCACAGTGACGCCTCCCCATCGCGCCCCGCGCTATACTCGTCCGCATGGATATCAAAGCACGCAACATAGCAACGCCCGCCGTGGCCACGTCGACGGCGACTCCCTCTCCCACCCCCGTCGTGGGCCGCTTTGCCCCGTCGCCCTCGGGCCGCATGCACCTGGGCAACGTGTTCAGCTGCCTGTGTGCGTGGCTTTCGGCCCGCAGCCAGGGCGGCAGCATCGTGTTGCGCATCGAGGATCTGGACGATCGCTGCAAGCGCCCGGAACTTGCCGCTCAACTGATTGACGACCTAGCCTGGCTGGGACTCGAGTGGGACGAAGGCCCCTATTACCAGCACGATCGCCTGGATCTGTATGAAGCCGCCCTGCGCCGTCTGCAAGACGCCGACCTCACCTACCCCTGCTTTTGCACGCGCGCCGAGCTCCACGCCGCAAGCGCGCCGCACGCCAGCGACGGCACGCCCATCTACCGCGGCGTCTGCCGAAACCTTTCTGCCAAAGAAATCGCCCGCCGCAGTGCTCTGCGCGCCCCAGCCACGCGTCTGCGCGTGCCCACCGTCGATGATCTCGCAGACGACGTGATCGAATTCGTGGACCGCACGTATGGTGCCCAATGCGAGGCGCTCGCCACTGAGTGCGGCGACTTTTTGGTGCGCCGCAGCGACGGCGTGTTTGCCTATCAGCTGGCCGTGGTGGTCGATGACGCCGCCATGGGCGTCACCGAGATCGTGCGCGGATGCGATCTGCTGGGCTCCACGCCGCGCCAAATCTACCTGCAGCATCTGCTGGGACTTCCCACGCCGCACTACGCGCACATTCCGCTGCTCATGTCGCCGGACGGCCGCCGCCTTTCCAAGCGCGACCGCGATCTGGACCTAGGCGAACTACGCGCCCGCTTTGGCACGCCCGAAGCGCTGCTGGGCTGGCTCGCCGGACAAACGGGCATCGCACCGGACACCACACCGCGCGCGGCCGAGCAGCTGGCCGAGCACTTTAGCTGGAACGTCATTCGCGCACACCGCGAGAACATCACCATCATGGCCGAGTAACCAAACGCCCCGCCCTTATGCAACGTCCCAGGGTTGGAGTTCGTCGCCCAGGCGAACGATGCAGTCGTAGAGCACGGTGTGGCGCTCGGCCGGGTTGGCGTCCCGATGAAAATGCCCGTAGTACCAGCGCTTGTAGTTCAAGCGATCCTCCAGCTCATCGAAAAACGCCGTGAGCCGATCGACTTCGGGGTAATTCCAGCCGGGTGCAGGATAAAGCGTGGGCGAGAGCATGCGCGTGGAGCAGGTGTGGGTGACCACGTAGTCGACCTTCCAGCCCACGCTATCGAGCCTTGCCCGTGCTTCCTCAAAGTTGCGCTCACCCGGCAGCTCCTGCGGCCACCAGCTGGAATACGGCACGCGGTATTCCTTGTCCACGCTCGTGGCGCCGCCCATGGTAAAGACCGTTGAGCCGTCGAGCTCAAAAACCTCGCCGCGCGTCAGGCGCCGTATGGGCGAAGTATCCGACAGGCGCTGCGTCAGCCCACCGTGCCACAGCTCCATGGGGCGCCCCGCCCAGTGATCGAAGCGTTCATGGTTGCCGTCGACGAACAGCACGGTATAGGGGCGCGACTCGAGCCAGGCGATATCGGCGCATTCCTCGGCAGAAAAATCCCACGGAAAGCCAAAGTCGCCCGCGATGATGAGATAGTCGTCACTCGTCAGCCTATCCCCAAGCTCCCAGTCGCGCAGCTTTTGCATGTCAAGGCCGCCGTGAATATCGCCCGTCACATAGACCGTCATCGGATCACCACTTCCCTGTAAGTCGCTAGCCCACATTCTGCACGATCACTAAGCCAACCGTTCCAGCCCTTCCATCCTTTAGGACCTACCCCTCGCTCTTCCATCCAAACGGGTCAAGCACCCAAAAAACCAGATCGAGCACGCCGCTGGTCATCATGGCACCGGCAAGGGCCATGCAAACATGCAGAGAACTGGCACTTCGGAGCACGTCAAATGGTCCCAGAACAGCCAGCAGCGCGACCGCCACGCCGGCCGCGCACAGCACAAGACACGGCCCTGCGTCCTTGACGCACTTCTTTGCAAGGTGCTTGGTGTTGCCACTCATCAATATCGAACTCCTTAGAGGGTCGTTTTTCAGATGCATGCCGCCGCGACGGAGCATGGCGGCAGGGTAAGTGTCACATATCGTGCGGACATCAATGGAGAAACCGCCTGCTCGACCAACCCTTGACGCCGTTTTGCATCGGTACCCCATCCCCCGCTATCGGGCTCTATTACTTTTTCCGCGAAGTGAGCGTCTGTTTTTGGACCCCTGGAGCATCCGCATTTTTCAACGGCATAAACGCAGGATTCTGGCATCAAAACCGCAGAGAACGGCGCCCTCAAAGTGTCAATGCTTCGGGGGTCCGATTTTGCTCGTTCACTTCTCGGGAAAAGTATTAGACCTCGCCGCGGGCCACTAATAATGACCCCTCTATACACACCCAAAAACTCATCCAACATTAATCTTGGCTCAAGAATCGCTTAATCTATAACCTGCACTATAGAGTTCGACCAAGGGCGGGGCGGCGCCGCGCAACGCAGGCCGCCGAACGCAACGCTCGCGCCCGGGCAGATCGCCCGGCGTCGCGCCCATCGAACGAAAGGACAGGTCATGGACGACCTCGAAAAAGTTGAAACCATCCGCACCAAGTGCAACGTGAGTTACACCGACGCCAAGGCCGCGCTCGACGCCGCCGACGGCAACGTTTTGGACGCCATCATTTGGCTCGAGTCGCAGGGCAAGACCCAGACCACGTCGGCGCACGCCGCCACCGAGTCCGCGCCGGCCGACGAGCCCTCGGCCGAGATGGTCGCCGCGCAGGCAGCCTACGAAAAGTCGAGCGAAAAGACCGACTTCTCCAAGAAGATGGACAGCGTGTGGGAGTACCTCAAAAAGCTCTTCCGCCTGAGCCTGGACACCAAGTTTATCGCCACGCGCCGCGATGCGATCATCCTCAACATTCCCATCCTGATTCCCATCGTCGCGCTGTTTGCCTGGGGCGCCACGATTTGGCTGATGCTGCTTGGCCTGTTCTTTGGCATGCGCTACCGCATCGATAGCGACGGCGACGTGCCCGGCAGCATCAACAACCTGATGGACAGCGCTGCCAATGCCGCGGACGGCATCAAGCAAAATCTGAACGACGACAAGTAATCGCAGACGGGGGCACGTATGGCACGAATCCTGATCGTAGAGGACGAGGAGAAAATCGCCCGCTTTGTGACACTCGAGCTGGAGCACGAGGGCTACCAGGTGGAGCACGCCGCCGACGGACGCACCGCCGTTGACCTGGCGCTGGAGCGCGACTACGATCTGATTCTGCTCGATGTACTGTTGCCGCAGCTCAACGGCATGGAGGTGCTGCGGCGCGTACGCAAGCACAAGGATGTGCCGGTGATCATGGTCACCGCGCGCGATGCCGTGATGGACAAGGTGGCAGGGCTTGACGCCGGTGCTGACGATTACCTGACCAAGCCGTTTGCGATCGAGGAGCTTTTCGCACGGATCCGCGTGGCGTTGAAGCGCGCTGAGGCCGTACGGGCGGCTTCGGGTGTTGGCGGCGTTGGGGCCGGGGAGGGCGCTACGGGTGCCGCTGCGGTGCCCCCGGTCAGCGCCTCGACCCAAGCCTCTGCCATGCCCTCTCCCGCTGCGCTCACCGTGGGCTCGGTCGCGCTCGACCCCGACCGCCGCGAAGTCACGGTCGGCGGCTCGCCCATCGTGCTGACCGCCCGCGAGTTCGACGTCCTCGCCCTGCTTATGGCGCACGCCGGCACCGTGCTCACGCGCGAACGCATCGCGCACGAGGCGCTGGGCTACGAATACGTGGGCGACACCAACAACGTCGACGTGCACATCGCGCACCTGCGCGCCAAGATCGAAGACGCCGGCGGTGCCCGCATCATCCAGACCGTGCGCGGGGTGGGCTATGTCTGCCGCGCGTAACGACGAGGCCAAGCGCGTCACCTCCATCGCCCGCGCCATCAACTGGAGCTATATGTGGCGCCGCTTGGTGAGCTACGTCTGGCTGGATCTGTTACTGCTGCTTGTTGCGGCGGCGATCCTCGTCTATGGCTACAACCAGACGCTACCCGATGGCGCGTTTTCCGCGGGATGGATCCCCGGTGCCGCTGTTCACGGCATGTCGCTGGCGCCCGCGCGCGGCTGGGACCTGACCACGCTCACCTATACCGTTGAGCTTGCGCGTAGCACCAAGACCTTCCCCCTCGCACAGGACCTCGTCACGCTATGGGCTCTCTACCTTGTCGTTGCGGGCTGGCAGGTTATCAGCGTGCTCGATATGCTCGGCGGCGCCCGCCGCGTGCGCCGCACTATGGCGCCGCTCAACGACCTGGCCCTGCGCGTTGACGAGCTCGGCCGCATGCAGCTCGCCAGCGGCAAGATGGAAACGCTCGAGCAGGCCATCGAGCGCGCGAGCGTCGACTCGCCAAGCGTCACCACCGGCGACGCCGACTTGGCGAGCATCGAGGTCGCGCTCAACCGCCTGCTGCGTCAGATGCAAGAGGCAAAGCTGCAGCAGATGCGCTTTGTCAACGATGCAAGCCACGAGCTGCGCACACCCATCGCGGTGATTCAGGGCTACGTAAACATGCTCGACCGCTGGGGGAAAGACGACCCGGACGTGCTAGCAGAGTCCATCGCCTCGCTCAAAGCCGAAAGCGAGCATATGCAGGAGCTCGTTGAGCAGCTGCTATTTTTGGCGCGCGGCGATGCCGGTCGCACCGTGCTACGGCGCGCAAATACCAACCTGGCTGCACTGGTCGGCGAGGTTTGCGAAGAATCTCAGATGATCGATGCCGGGCACACATATCGGCTGGCGTATGATGCCGCACTTACCAGCGACCCGCGCTGCAACGCATCGGTTGACGTGGCACTCGTGAAGCAGGCGCTGCGCGTGATCGTGCAAAACGCCGCCAAGTATTCGGACGCGGGCACAACCGTCACGTTTGCCATAACGCCGGATGCGGGCGCGGGCACGATCGACATAAGCGTTGAGGACGAGGGGATCGGCATGAACCAGGAATCCGCAGCTCACGCGTTCGAGCGGTTCTACCGTGCCGACAACGCACGCAATGCCGGCGCGCAGGGCTCGGGTCTGGGGCTCGCCATTGCCAAGTGGATCGTCGACAGCCACGGCGGCGTCATCGGTGTGACCTCGGTCGAAGGGGTCGGCAGCCGCTTTACGATTCGCCTGCCGCGGTAGGGGCGTCTCTCACGAATCGAAGGTGAATGCTTTTCCGCGAAGTGAACGACCTATTTTGGACCCCCGAAGCATCCGCACTTTTTAGCGCCAAAACCGCAGGAAAAACCTGACAAAACCGCAGGAAACGGTGCCTCCAAAGTGTCGATGCTCCAGGGGTTCGATTTCACTCGTTCACTTCGCGGAAAAGCATTCACTTTCGATTTACGGCAGCCCGTCAGTCTCCCTCTCGGCATTAAAAATGGGGCAAGGCCACACGCCTTACCCCATTTTTCGTTAGCTATGACAGCTTATGCGCTACTCGCGGCACAGATGCACGGCGAAGCCGGCAAACTCGCGCTTAAAGTACACGAGCTTGGTGCCGCCGTCGGGCAGCAGCACGCGCGACTCCTCGTTGACCTCGAGCCCGCGCTCGGCAAACCACTTCTCGGCCGCATCGATGTCGTTGACGGCAAAGCCAATGTGGCCCTTGGTGCCACGACCGTTCTGCTTCATGACCTCGATCAGCGAATCGTTAAAGTACGAAACCGGGGTCTCGATAACGGGTAGGCCCATCATCGTCGAGAACAGCTCCGCGATCTCCAGGGCATCGGCCGGGTCGGTGGCGTTAATGCCCACGTGGGCGACGCGCATGCCAAAGAGCTCTACCGGGTTGGCGTTCTGCTCATTCATTACAGGCAGCGCCTACTGAGCCATAACGTCGAGAACGGCCTTCTCGGCAGCGACGCGGTTCATGCCCGTCATGAAGGGCACGCCGCTCACGTACGGGCAGGTGAGGCCCTCGGGGGCAACGGTGGTGGCGATCAGCAGGTCGGCGCCCTCGTCGCAGTAGTCCTTGGCCTCGGAGATGGCACACTGCACGATCTCATACTTGCCGGCATAACCATTGGCGTCGAGCATGGTGGCGACCTTCTGGGCAACAAGCGTGGAAGTAGCAGCGCCAGCACCGCAAGCCAAAACGATCTTCTTCATAGGTAATGTCTCCCTTCATGGTTTACTTTAGGTAAGTGTACCGCAGCGAGCGATGGCGCTCAGCCTCGATGCGCTTTTATGCCAGTTTGCTTGCGCGCTGCGTATAATACATCTAGTACGTGTTGTCATACCGCTCGCTTTATGAGCGACTAAGGATCCTAACATGCCCGATTCCCGCACACTCTGGACCGCCGTAGTTATCATCTGCATCGGCGTGTCGGTGTTCTTTAGCGTCAAAAAACGCACTACGTTTAAACGCCTGCAGCAGTTGATGGCCGCCAAACAGTGGGCCGAGTTCGATCGTTTGCTCGACGGCAAACTCACCAGCATGCTGTACCCGCGCTACAACCGCGACTACCTGCGTCTGAACTCCTATCTGCTGCGCGAGGACCACAAGCGCGCCGATGAGATGTTCGATTTGCTGCTGGGGCTCAATCTGCCCAAGATGCAGCGCGTCGACCTGGTGATTAAGGCCTTTAACTACTATGCTGGCCAGGAGGACCGCAAAAAGTCCAAGGAGCTTCTGCACGAGATCAAGGGCTTTGAGGGCGGTCAGGCCGAGGCGGTCGCACACGAATGCCAGCTGATGTACGACACGATGATCCTCAAGCGCCACAACGACATTCCCGAGCTGGAGCGCATGCTCAAGGAAGCCGGTGACGACAAGGTTAAGAGCTGCCGCCTGGAATACCTGCTAGCCCTGCAGTACCAGAACAAGGGCGACGAGGCCAAGTTCGCCGAGTACTTGGAAAAGTCGGGCCAACACTCGATGGCCGTCAACGCGTAACGGACGGCTTGTGCTAGACTTCTAGTCTCACGGGGGCGTGGCGGAATTGGCATACGCAGGGGACTTAAAATCCCTCGCCGCAAGGATTGTGGGTTCGAGTCCCACCGCCCCTACCATATGAAGCGTTCGAGCCCGTGTCCCTTTGGGATGCGGGCTCGCTTCTTTTTCACGCCGGCGGGACTCTAAGTTGCAGTGGAATAGTTAAAGGGCGCTAAGGCTGGGGGTCCAGGCGATGGTGGGAATGGCACCGTCGAGAGTCTCGTTGATAGTGGCAGCCATACCGGCGAGGAGGCTGTTCTCACTTACGGTGAGCGTCTTGTAGCCGCCGGCTCGCATGAGCTCGCGAATCACCACGGCGCCGGCCAGAATCACGCCCGCGCGTTTGGGCTGTACACCCGGTAGCGCGGCGATACCCTCCACATCCAGCGTAGACATACGATCGATGGCGGCCGAGATCTGCTCCATCGTAAGCTCGCGCAGGTGCACAAAGTTCGAGTCGTACGGCTCCAGTTCGTGGACCAGCGCCACGAGCGTGGTGACGGTACCGCCCACCGCAACGAGGCGCTCGGCGCGCTCAAAGTCGCTGGGCAGGCCCTCAAAATAGGCGGAGAACTGCTCGCCTGCCCACGCGGCGGCAGCCGCAAGCTCGTTCGTCGACGGCGGCAGTGCAGAGAAAAACCGCTCCGTCACGCGGCGGCAACCGATGTCCAGTGAGCGCGTTCCCTCCAGCGCAAAGACCCCGCGCTCCGGAGCGTATACGCCCGTCGCGAGCTCCGTGGATCCGCCACCCGAATCGGCGACGATGATGCGCTCGCCTGCAAAGTCGTGCGCCACGCCAAAAAACGTCAGGCGCGCCTCGACCTCGCCCGGAATCACCTGCGGTTCGAGCCCCAGATCGCGCAGGCCGTCCAGCAGCAGTGCGGCGTTGGACGCATCACGCGCAGCACTCGTGCACGTGGTGCAGATGCACGCGGCCCCAAAGGCACGGGCTTCGTCCACAAACATGTGGCACGCAGCGAGCACGCGCTCAACGGCCGCCTCGCAAAAGCGGCCCGTCGCGTCCACGCCCTCGCCCAGGTCGGTAATCTCGGTATGCTTGGACGATTCCACAATCGCCCCGGCCTCGACCTGCGCCAACACCAGTCGCGACGACACCGTTCCCAGGTCGATCGCGGCTACCTTATAGCGTTTGCAATTTGTCATTGCGGGCTCCCCTCTGGGCGCTACTCGCCGCTGGACGCGACCGTCTGGCCTTCGACGCCGCTAAAACCAAACAGCATGTCAAGCGTCTGAATGTACCACGGCGCGTCCTTGCCGACCTCTTCGATCTCCTTGGCCACTTCGCTGGCCTTCTTGGCGTTTGAGGACTTTTTGCTCGACGACGAATCCGAATCCTCGTCCAGACCCTGTACTTCAATCCTCTTTTCGCCGGGCATCACCATGCCCAGTTCCCGTGCCCGATCCTTAATGCCCTCTTCCGAGAGCCACTTGTCAGTGTCTTTTTTCATCTCATCTCTGTATTGCTCGCGAATCTCGACCTGCTTGGCCAAGATGTCGTTCGAGCGTTTTGCCACGTACAGGTCGCGTACGGGAAAATACAGGCTCACGAGCGCCAGCGCCACCACGATACCGATAAACAGCGGACGCAGAGAGCCATGCGTAAAGTCATAGATCGCCTTGACCACCGCATTGTCGTTGGCGTAGCGCATAAAGTCCGAGCCCGAAAGACGGCTCGAAGGCCTGCTCGACCTGTCGTGCGTCTGGGCCGAGGGACGCGACGCATGTGTCGAACGTGCCGGGCGCACCGGTCCATCTGCCGAAGTATTCACATGAGCATTGGGGCGCGAGGTACTTGTCGGGCGCTGCGTGGAGCGGTCGGCGCCGGCGTAGGCGGACCCACCGAGCTGCACCGTGCGCGCACGGCGAGGCGACGGCTCACGCGAACCGGCGGAATAGTACCTGTTGTCGTAAATCTGATCCATGTGCGCCTTGTGCGGTTGAGGTTTGTTTGCGCTAAGTATTCTAGTTATAGCACGAGCGCGCGCACCACCTTCGGCAGCCTTTGCTCGACATAAAAAAGGCGCTGAGCCATATGGCCCAGCGCCCAATGGTGCTCAACAGCGCCCGGCTGGAGCAAGGCGAATCCGAGTCTTCCCCGCCCCCGCGAGCTCCGCGTGCCTAGCGAATGTTGTAGAACGCGGCCTTGCCGGCGTAGCGCGCGCTGCCCTCGAGCTCGTCCTCGATGCGAATGAGCTGGTTGTACTTGGCGATACGGTCGCTGCGGCACGGGGCGCCCGACTTGATCTGGCCGGCATTGACGCCCACGACCAGGTCGGCGATCGTGGAATCCTCGGTCTCGCCGGAGCGGTGGCTCACGATGCAAGCGTAACCGGCCTCCTTGGCGGTCTCGATGGCCTCGAGCGACTCGGTGAGCGTGCCGATCTGATTGACCTTGACCAGGATCGCGTTGGCGGCACCCAGCTCGATGCCCTTCTTGAGGCGCTCGGTGTTGGTGACGAACAGGTCGTCGCCCACCAGCTGCACCTTGTTGCCAATGCGGCGGGTAAGCTCAACCCAACCGTCCCAGTCCTCCTCGGCCATGCCGTCCTCGATGGAGATGATGGGATAGGTGTCGACGAGCTTCTCCCAGTAATCAACCATCTGGGCACTCGTGTACTCCACGCCCTCGCCCTTGAGCTCGTACATGCCGGTCTCGGCGTTGTAGAACTCGGTCGAGGCCGGGTCCATGGCGTACATGAAGTCGACGCCAGGCTTAAAGCCAGCCTTCTCGACGGCCTTGGTAATGTACTCGAACGGCTCGGCATTGGTCTTAAGGTTGGGCGCAAAGCCGCCCTCGTCGCCCACGCCGCCGCCCAGGCCGGCCTCGTGCAGCACGCCCTTGAGGGTGTGGTAGACCTCGGCGCACCAACGCAGGCCCTCGGCAAAGCTCGGGGCGCCCACCGGCATGATCATGAACTCCTGGAAGTCGACGTTATTGTCGGCATGCACGCCGCCGTTGAGGATGTTCATCATGGGCGTGGGCAGCAGATGGGCGTTGACGCCGCCCAGGTACTGGTACAGCGAAAGACCCGCCGACTCGGCAGCGGCGCGGGCGACGGCCAGCGACACGCCCAGGATGGCGTTGGCACCGAGCTTGGTCTTGTTGGGGGTACCGTCCGCGGCAATCAGCGCGGCATCGACGGCGCGCTGGTCGAAGGCGTCGAGGCCCACGACGGCGTTAGCGCACTCGTTATTGACGTGCTCGACGGCCTGCGAAACGCCCTTGCCCAGGTAGCGGCCCTTGTCGCCATCGCGCAGCTCGCATGCCTCAAAGGCGCCGGTCGAAGCGCCCGAAGGCACCATCGCGCGGCCGAAGCTGCCGTCCTCGAGCACGACCTCGACCTCGACGGTGGGGTTGCCGCGGCTGTCGAGTACCTCGCGACCGTAGACATCCAAAATATCGCTCATGTTGTCTCCCTCTCACTTGGAAACGGGTTGAATGCTTGGCGACACGGCTTGCACGCTACAGTGGCGCGCAGGTTCATAAGTTAGCCTTATCGCACTTTTTGCATTATGCCCTAAGTTAGCCAAGGGATACAATCTTTTTGAAAAATAATGGGGGCGATGAGAAAGTCCGTCCCGTCGCCCCCGCAGTCTTACTCCTCTGCCTTTGCGGCATCCCAGAGGTCATTGAGGCCGTGGGTCGAAAGCTCGGCCAGATCCACGTGGGCGTCGGCCGCCATCTGCTCCATCGCGGCCCAGCGGCGGCGGAACTTTGCCGTACTGGCACGCAGGGCGCTCTCGGCGTCAATTCCCTCCTTGCGCGCAACGTTGACCAGGGCAAAGAGCAGGTCGCCAAACTCCATCTCGCGCTCGGGAGAACCGGGAGCCTCGGCCTCAAACTCGGTACGCTCCTCGGCAACCTCGTCCCACACGTCCTGGACCGTCTCCCACTCAAAGCCCACGGCAGCCGCCTTGCGCGACACCTTCTGAGCCTGCATCAGCGCCGGCAGGTGCGTGGGCACACCGTCGAGCAGACCCTCGGGTGCGGCCCCGACTGCCGCCACGGCCTGGTCTTTGGCGGCCTTCTCGGCAAGCTTGACCTCGTCCCAAATCTTGAGCACCTCGTCGGAGTTGTCGGCATCCGCATCGCCAAACACGTGCGGGTGACGACGGATGAGCTTGGCGTCGATATCGCGCGCCACATCGGCCAGCGAAAACTCGCCGGCATCCGCCGCAATCTGCGCATGCAGTACGACCTGCATGAGCACGTCGCCCAACTCCTCGCGCAGGTGTGCCGCGTCGTCGGCCTCGATGCAGTCGAGCGCCTCGTAGGCTTCCTCGATCATGTTCTTGCCAATGCTGCGGTGCGTCTGCTCGCGGTCCCACGGGCAGCCGTCGGGCTGACGAAGGCGCCAGATGGTCTGCACCAGATGCTGCAGCTCGGCCGACGCGTCTACCAGCGTGGACAGGTCGCGCGAGCCCTCGGCATTTTGCTGAGCCAGCTGCTCTGCCATGGTTATTCCTCCTCCAGGATCACGTGACGGAACGCGCCGTCCTCGTAGATGCCATAGCTGTGCGTACCGTCCTTGGGAATGCTCACGCTGCCGGGGTTGAAGAGCCACAGGCCCGGGTGCGCCTCGCTTGCCTCGTTAACCTTGATGTGCGTGTGGCCGTAGACGAGCGCGGAGCCCTCGGGCAGCGCGGGCGCGTGATCAACGCTGTTATGCATGCCAGCGCCAAAGACGTGGCCATGCGTCAGGAACAGCTCGCGGCCGGTCTCGTCGAACAGCGTGGCGTAGTCGGCCATGACGGGGAAGTCGAGGACCATCTGGTCGACCTCGGCGTCGCAGTTGCCGCGCACCGCGATGATGCGGTCGGCCAGGGCGTTGAGCAGCGGAATCACACGCTTGGGGGCATAGTCGCGCGGCAGGTCGTTGCGCGGGCCGTGGTAGAGCAGGTCGCCCAGCAGAACGATGCGGTCGGGCTGCTCGGATTCGATAGCGGCGACCAGGCGCTCGGTCCAGTATGCCGAGCCGTGGATGTCGGAGGCGATGAGGTATTTCATGGGTGGTCCTTTCGGTGGGGTTAATTGGATTGGCGCGGCACGTCACTCGCCCGCATCACTCAAATCGCAGCGCCGCGCTCTGAGCCGCCTGCATCACGCGCTGGAGCGGCGCGTTGTGCTCGCGGGCAAGACGGGCACAATCCTCGTACTCGGGTGCCGCGCGCTCGCTGCCGTCGGGCAGGGTGGCTACTTTGACGGCCACCTCGCCCCAAGGCGTCGCTACCTGCTCAAAACGACGCGGCAGGCAGACGCGTTCCATCACCTGGCGACGAACGGCGTTGGTCGTGGTCTCCAAAAAGATAATCGTCTGTAGGCGCTCGATATCCTCGTGCGAGCAGATCACCTGCAGCTGCCAGCCGGGGCGACCTTTTTTGCAGTAGAGAGGCAGCCAGTGCACCTCGCGCGCACCTGCCTCGCGCAGGCGGTCGGCGGCATAGGCGAGTACCTCGGGCGATGCATCGTCGATGTCGCACTCCAGCTTGACGATGGTTTCGGGCGCATCGGTCTCGCGGGACAGCGGAGATGTACTTCCACGTTGCATACGGTCCGGATCCTTTCCGCACGGGCTCGTTTTGTTCACCCAAACGCTAGCACATCGGACGTGGCACAGGCGTGACTTTCGTCCGTCGCCGCCCTCGCCCCTATCCAAACATGTACATCAGCCTCCAAACATGTCATTTTTTGCAGCTTTCGGAGGCTGACGTACACGTTTTGGAGCGGGGCCGCACACGATCAGAATTGCGCCTGCACTCCGTCCGCCATAAAGTTCGCTGCACTCAACAATTTTGGACTTTCTACGCAGTTCATCGGCTAAAAAATTACCCTCGGCATACTTACCTGCTGCACGATGTTACTCTAGTTGCATTTGGCTAACTAATCGGCTGCCGAGGACCCCGCCCGACACCGTTACGGCATCGGAGGTTTCATGTTCGAGAAGCGGCTCTTCTCCCTGGTTCCGCAGGCAACGCCCTACATTGTGGCGAGCGTCCTGTTTAAATGGATCGCGCTCATGGCAAACATCACGGTGATGTGGGTGCTTGCGCGCATCTTGGGCGGCATCGTCACGGACGGTCTTTCCGCCGCGCTCGCCGTCGATGCCCTCGCACAGGCGGCCTTGCCGCTCGCCGGCGCCATCATCGTGCGCGCCGCCGCCATCTATCTGGCGCAGCGTTCCGGTGACAAGGCCGCCTTCAAAGCCGTCCGCCGCGTGCGTTCGCTCGTCTACGACAAGCTCACCGCGCTCGGCCCGTCCTATACCGAAACCGTCCCCACCGCCGAGGCCGTGCAAACCAGCGTGGAGGGCGCCACGCAACTCCAGGTATACTTTGGCGGCTATCTGCCGCAGCTCTTTTTTGCCGGCCTGGCACCCATCACGCTGTTCGTGCTGCTCGTAGGCCAAGCGGGACTTCCCGCCGCGCTGCTGCTCGTATGCGTCCCGGTCATCCCCATCTCCATCATGATGGTCATGCGCAACGCAAAAAAGATCGGTTCCGAGTATTGGGGCAGCTACGTCGATCTGGGCGGCATGTTCCTGGAGGCCGTTCAGGGTCTTACCACTCTTAAGGTGTATCAGGCCGACCGCGACTGGCACAAGCGCATCAACGCCGAGTCCGAGCGTTTCCGCACAGCGACCATGCGCCTGCTGGTGATGCAGCTGCGCTCCATTTGCGTTATGGACCTGGTCGTCTATATGGGCGCCGCGCTCGGCATTATCGTAGCCACGCTGCAGCTCGCCACGGGCAAAATTGGCTTTGAGGCGGCCTTTCTAGTCGTCTTTCTGTCGCAGGAGTTCTTTTTGCCCATGCGCCGCCTGGGATCGCTGTTCCACACGGCCATGAACGGCATGGCCGCCTCGCGCCGCATGTTTGGCATTTTGGATACGCCCGAGCCCGAGCGCGGCGATGTTGAGCTTGACGGTCGCGGCGATATCGAGCTCGCGGGCGTGAGCTATGCATACGGCGACCGCACGGTGCTGGACAGCGCCAGCGCGACCATTGCGCACGGCTCGCTCGTGGCACTCGTGGGCGAAAGCGGCGGCGGCAAGTCCACGCTCGCGGGGATTATCGCGGGCCGCAAGGGTGCCTACCGTGGCAGCGTTCGCATTGGCGGCGTCGAGCTGCGCGATGCCACGGCCGCCTCACTCATGCGTGCCGTCACCCTGGTGCCCACCAACGGCTACCTGTTTGCCGGCACCCTGCGCGACAACCTGCTGCTCGCCCAGCCCAACGCCACCGACGCCGAGCTTTTGCGCGCGCTCGGCCGCACGCGCGTGGCGGCCTTTGTGCA
>OGYS01001098.1_pt1 | contig 16667 bp, 17 predicted proteins | sample 1576611 | NCBI WGS metagenome assembly OGYS01 (sample SAMEA3541571, study PRJEB24748) | human gut metagenome | biome: human gut; feature: human-associated habitat; material: faeces | place: China | collected 2012
AAATTTGTCAATGACGGGCAACTGGCTATGTTCTGATTATATCGAACTCACGTTATCTTATATATAAGGAAAAGTGAAAGGATTTATTTCTATAATTTTAAAACAATGTTTTAACTCTGCAATATTTTTTTTGCTGCGACTGAAATCCCCACTCAATTAATAAAAAATCAATTACCGAATCAATGCGTTCCTCTGCTCTAGGAGATATAATGAGATTATACTGACTCATTTCTCATACTTATTCATAAAAGAAGAAATACTACGACATTCTCCCCTCTTATACTGTTCTAATCCAATACGGATATCTTCTTTCACATAATCAGGTGTCTCTTAAAACTCAATCCATTTTCCTCTTTTTATTTCTATAAATTTTAAATAGAAATAAAGTATCAAACATCATACCCTCTAAAAGCAATATATCAACGATCTTCACAGACAGTTGATATATTTAGAATACATATCAGCATTTTGCTAATATGAGGGGGACAGATCAGGAATATACCGCTGTATTTTTCCCAACCTGCAAAATGTAGGGGGATTCATGTGTGTAGCATGAAGTTAGGGACCTACATGTATCGTTATATTATAAGCTAATAATCTTCAGGAGCTATTTTTAGAAAATAGCTAGTTACTCTGCACAAATCAGCAACCAATCTCATTTAATTGCCATTATCCTTTCAATAATGCCAACACAAACTGTGGTACTTTCCATGCCATCTTCTCTAATTTAGTCAGAGTAGGCCATAGACCGTGAGAGGAATACACTCTAATGTCTTCTCCCCACATTTTCTTACGCTTAGCACTATCGGTAGAAAGTCCGCCCATGCGCATACGTACAACATACTCTTTCAAATAAGTAACAGAAAGTCCGCCCGTCATCAGATAACGCACCAACAGTTCACTATCCGCAGCAATCTTATAACTTTCGTTATAGAGACCTAGTCTCATCATTACCTCGCGGCGAATATAACAAGTAGGATGTAATGGAAGCCAGCCATGGCGTACCTTCCATAAACGATAATCACCGCCAATCCAGTTACGTACCACCTTGTCTGTATTATCAGGATTCACAAAAAGTCCATCACCATACAGAAAATCTGCTCGAGTAGTCTTCATGTGTTCCACAATGCGGCTTATGACCCCATTATCATAGAAGAAATCATCCGAATGTAGTAATCCAATTACATCACCTGTAGCCACACGAATTCCCTTATTGATGGCTTCATACATTCCATGATCGGGCTCCGAGATAATAGTTGAGATACGACCTTCATATTCTCTAATAATCTCTAACGAACCATCCGTACTCGCCCCATCTACAACAATAAACTCTATGTTATTATAATCTTGTGCCAAGACACTCTCTATGGCACCACGAATCGTCGCCGCACGATTAAAGCACGACGTTATTATAGATACTTTCATAAGATTCTATTTTGAACTCGCTAATTATTGTCATCTCGGAAACCACTCCTGCAGTTTCTTCTCAATCAGTTTCTGTGCGTCTCCTTTCTCTATTTGCTTAAACTCAAATGTTTTTGCCTGTTCCATTTTTGCAGCAAGCTCCCTTTCGTCAAATACCCCTAGCACACATCCCAAAGTATCCAATTTCCTAATTAATTGAAACTGGTCATGGATATGCTCTACCTTGTCATATCTTGGTATCACAACTATTCTTTTCCTCAATTCCATCGCTTCCGATATTGCTCCCCAACCACCTTGAAGTATTAATATATCAGCTCTAGAAATATACCCCTTCATCTGCTCCTTTGTACAAAATTTAAAAGCTTTCGCATGTTTGTAGGGATAATCTGTATACCCAGTTTGTACTATTACCTCATCCTTAGTTATAGCTGCCCATTCATCCACGGCTTTTGCCATACGATTGAAGGCTATGTTCATTGTACCTAAACTAGCAAAAATCATAAAACACCACAACAAATTGAATTAGGGAATAATTGCCGCATCTCTTCCCATTGGACCAAAAACAGATCACTATACCGTTCTATCCATACGGGAGTTTTAGAAGCATGTGTCACATCAGCAGCCGAATTAACAAATATCACTTTTGTCCCCAACAGTTTTTTTGCGAAAAAAACCGTAGGTACAGTCACACCAGCTCCTGTAGTAATGATTACATCTGGGCGTTTCACCAGCACCCAGAATATTGCTTGCAAACAGTTCACTATCAGTGTCCATTTCTTTGCTGGTTGAAAATTCACTAAAAATACATGTTCCTTGTCTGCCATAAAAGCTTTAGTTGATGTCGTTTTTAAGGTAAGCCAATAGCAATCCCATTGCTCGGGAATAGCACCGATAGCCAATTGTAGCTCACGTAAATGCCCGCCTGCCGAACAAGCTAAACAGATTTTAGGAGATTTATGCAACATAAGAGCCACCATAATAATGATTATTCACCATAAATATTTCTTTCTTTTATAAATCTTGCAGGGTTACCTGCATAAATGCCAAAATCAGTAGTATTTTTGGTAAGTACTGCGCCAGCACCAACAACCGAATATCGACAAAGATGTAATCCTGGCAGAATTATGGCTCTTGCTCCAATAAACACATCATTGTCAATAACCACATCACCTACAACCAGAGGTAATTTATTATCAGATAAATCATGGGATCCATTACATATATAAGCATACTGCGCTATGGTTACTCTCTCTTTTATAATAACAGGTCCCAAATTATATATTTCGCTTCGAGTCGCTATACAAGACCTATCTCCTACGGTTAAAAGCCATGGGGCATATATACGGGCAGTAGGCGCAATAAAAGGATGACCACTAATATGTGCCCCAAACAACTTCAATAGAAATATATGCCACCGATAAAAAGGCTTTGGCAGCCACCTTACAAAAAGCGTCCAAACCACTTCCCATATACGAATCATGATTGCTTCTTTCTTTGGCCATGGGCTAGAATACGCATCACGTTGGTTTTTATTTTTATGATAAAGCTTACTCACCACCTAATACTTTTTTAAAAATACTCATATACATATCAGACACTCTACTCACACTAAAACCTGCAGACTTTTTAATTGCTTTCGCTGACATTTCTGAATACATTTTTTCATCTGATAATAAGCGCATTAAACAATTAGCTAACAATTCATCACATCGTACATCAGTATGATCAAAGACCAATCCGTTCTCATTATCCACTATAAAGTCCTTAAAACAATCTAAATTCGAAACAATAGGAACCAATCCTAAGCCCATTGCCTCAAGAGGGGCTACACCGAATGTCTCACCTAATCCAGCTATAGAAGGATAGCAAAAAATATCACCTTTACGTATTTCTTTTGCCAACAAACTAGGTGAGAAAATAGGTTCCACCCATGTTATCCTGTATCCTCTTACCAAAGATTCTAAATAATCTACATAGTCTTCACCGCTACCTCCGTCTTCTATTTTCGTTGCACCAATTATCCGTAATCCAACAGATACCCCCACCTCATGGAGTCTTGTCACTGCTTTTACTAATATATCCAGTCCCTTTTCTTTATGTACTCTGCCAGAATAAACCACTTCCGGACTATCTGAAAGAGTTTTTACCATGTGTTCATTACAGAATATATGAGTATCAATCGGATTGGGTATGACACAAGCCCTAGATTTCATACTCGGACTCTGTTCTATTAATGCATTGTAAACTGCAGTTGACACACATGCCAAACTACTCATAGCAAAATACGCCCCCATCTGTTTCTTCGGAAATCGTGCCACATTATATAAAGCCCTACGATACTTCCATTTAAATAATAGACAAAGAATAGGGCTCCATATTGAATTAAGCACAAGCATATCACATTTAGGCATTTTACTTAATGCCTTTATTGAAAAAACAAAATCCAGAACAAAGTCTTTTACCCAAGATCCAGTTCTTTCATAGCCATGCAGAAGAAGATTATCATCCATAGAACTCTCTTTTAGTGGCTTCTTAGATATAAAGATGACTTGATGTCCCTTATTTCTCATATCTGTACCGATAGAGTACCATAATTTTTCCACTGCTCCAATAGCATATGGGGGTAGACAGCCAAAAGGCCCTGTTATTATATTTACTTTCATGTCAGCTCAATTATATTATGCAGCATCAAGCTAACTGATTATATAAAATAAGAGACAAGGGTGTCCTGTTGATATTTATTAACATCCTTTTCTTTATAAACTTTGCCGGATTCCCCCCAACCACAGTCCATGATTCAACATCTTTAATCACTACTGCACGTGCTGCACATACAGCACCTTCTCCTACAGTCACTCCTTGTCCCACAAAAGCTTCGGCACACACCCAAGCCCTATCTTCAATCACTATCGAAGCATTGGTCTGATGATAACGTGAGTCGGTAATGTCATGTCCTGAAGTGCAAAGGAAAGCCCGCTGACTGACCGTAGCATTACGCCCAATCCGAATGGGTACTGTATTGTAGCAATCTACTCCCTCGGCCAAACAGGGGTAATCATCCATTGCCAGCAACCAAGATTGGAACACTTTAGCAATAGCATACACTGCAGCCGTAGATGCAATCTTTGCCCAAAAAGCACGAAGCAGCATACGTTTCCATCCCATTGCCATAGAGCGGGGAAACGGACGGGCAAGACAAGTCCAAACCATACTCCATATCAATCTGCGAAACTTATTCCTCTTCGAATATAGAGTTTTAAATCCCATCAAATCCTTTTTCATAAAATTGATTTATACATTTCCACAAACTCCTCTGCCACCTTACGTGCCGAATACTTCTCCTCTACCAGTTTACGACCATTACGTCCCATCTTCTCCAACTCATTTTCAGTAAGCGATAAAAAGTTACGAAGTGCTTGTACGGTTGCCTCTGTACCAACTTTCGTCCACCAGCCACACCGTCGACTCTCTAACTCACTCCATGGTGTACCCATTGTTGTTACCGCAGGTGTACCACTAGCTAATGCCTCTGCCACCACAATACCAAAATTCTCGCTATGTGTAGGTAATATAAAAAGATCCGCTTGACGGAATAATTCCCATTTACGATTACCATATACACCACCTTCAAAGAAGACTAGTTTTGATATACCAAGACGTTCTGTTAATTGCTTTAACTCATCAATGTAGATAGCATCTCCTTCACCAGCAATACGTATCACATACCCCTCTACCTGTTCCCTCAATTGAGCAACTGCCTCAAGAAGAAAATTAATTCCCTTCTTCACATGTACACGACTCAAGAAAAGAATCTCCTTATTCCGCTTCCATGATGACTTCATCTCTATATTCTCTACATCAATACCGTTAGCAATGATCTTAATCCTATTGTTATAGCCCAACTTCAGTAAATTCTCCTTCTCGCTTTCTGCAGTAGCGTGCAATACATCCGCCTTCATCACTGCCGCCTTTTGATAAAACCACAGTGCCGGTAATTTACGAGTCCAATAATGACGCGCCATAATCCACGGCTCTAACATACCATGAGGTGTTAGCACCACTTTATACCCCAATGCCTGTGCCCACTTTTGTATAAAGGCACAAGCAGGCATCCAACAACAGTTTACATGCACCACGTCAGGCTGTAATTGAGTTAACAATATTCTCCACTGTCGTTTCATCCCCATGAAGTTTCTAAATTCAGGAATGAAATACACCGTACAATTATCTATTACTACAGGATTCTCACTAGCATGGCTCACTACATAGAGTTCTACCAACCGTGTCAATTCTTTAGTCAATAACTGCATATAGGCAGTTGTACCACCTGAAGAACGGTCTAGACTAGGAATATAATGTATTACTTTCATAAGCGTTTATTTATAAATTTTGGACTATATAGTTCGCCACTGCTTTACCCGAGATGTAGTTTTTGCTCCATGTAATACGCTCATTTACCGTCTCCCTTATCCAATCTTTTTTTGCAATACAAACATCAGCCACGTTGCTTAAACTCTGTGCCTCTTCTAAAGTAAATATCATACCCTGTTGCTTATCTTTTAATAGATACGAAGCTCCACAATGATTACTTGTTATCACATATAGTCCAAGTATCAACGCCTCATTCACAACAGCTCCCCACCCATCATGCTTCGAAGGCAAAATCAGTACGTCATATTGTTGCATAATATCCGAGATCCTCTCCATCGGTTGCATACCATAAAGCACTACTTCTGTATTAGCCTGCATACTCATCTCCTCAATTTGTGCTCGCTTCTCACCGTCACCTACAATACCAAGCTCTAAATCAGTCTTTTGACACAACACTTGAAACATCTCCACCACATTCTTTCTATCTGACAAACTACCCACATAGAGTACCTTAAGCTTCTCTGAAGTCGGTATAGGATATATACGTTCTCTCCACTCTGTACAATATACAAAAGGTAATACTTTCCATTTTTTACTCCAAAAGCGATAATAAGGCACAAATTCATCGCCCATCACCAATAAATAGTCAAAATACTTTACGTATCGCCAATCTTTCAATGCAAATCTTAGTTTATGCAACCATAGTGGATGATTATAGAGTAATGGTGGCTCGGTTATTACTCCTCGCTTAAAAGAATAATTGAATGAGAGTTTCATCCATGGCACAATTTCAGGAAAAGCATTGATACCAGAAAAAAAACAAAACGTTTCAATACCTTTGCATTCCTCATATAGTCTTTGCACTACTTTCATAGTAGGAGTAATCAAAAACTCTATACCTTTTGTCTCAAGCAATTTTGATGTCTTCCATCCCATCAGCTTTCGATCATCGTAATCCACACGAGGAGCTATCACCACTACCCTATCAACATCTGTAAAAACTGACAGTTCTTCGATAAAAGGTATCTGATGCGGACTAATACAATTTTGGAAAAAAAATAAGTTCATTTCAAAACAAGATTTTGCAAATAAAAAAGATCATAACAAATAAGCTATTAACACATGAACATCAACTGAATGAAGACAGAATGACATCAAATATTATAAACAGATTCAAGCCCGTCACAATCAATACAAAAGAACAATACACTATAAACAAAAGTATCCAAAGAAAACATTTTCATGATTCAAAATTTAATTTGTACTTCTTCACCATATCCGGATAACATATTATATGAGAAATTAGAAGCCAAAATACAAAACCTATATAATAACCGACAGTTAATAAATACCCCTCAAAACAAGAATGCAAACACAGAAAAAGTAAAGAAATAACAAACAATTGTAACCTTCGATCATGTCTAATATATTTAAAAACTCGAGTTACTTTCTTTAGAATGAATAACATTATTATTGCACCTAAGGCACCTAATTGAAATAATATAGACAACCATCCGCTACCACTCTCCAATCGACCTTTATGAAGTACGCCTCTATACCAAGCCGTTGCAAATCCACTTCCAATAAGAGGAGATTCATTTAATTTATCAACCCCCTCTCCAAAATGGGCAGAGCGAGAACCATATTTTTCACCTTTTCCCCCTTCAAACTTATTTTGTATTTGAGTTGAATGCTCAAGATATACAGGAATCGATATTGTTGCAAGAAATCCTATAACTAACAAATACAATATTATTTTTTTTACATTTCTTGCATTGTATACAATGTATAACACCATGGTTATCACGGATGCAAAAAGAGCAGTACGAGAGGCAGCAACAACAGTGACATAAATAGACAGTAACAAAATAGACAACACAATACATCTGAAACATTTATTTTGTAACTGAAATAGACACCACAACAAAATAACATTAGCTAATCCTGCAATAGGAGCTAACCACATAGGATGATAATAAATAGCCGAAAAAGAGAGGTCAATATGTACCCCCTCCTGTGCAAAGGCATTTATGCCTTTTAGATAGCAATACATAGCTATCATTGATACAACAGGAAAAAATAATAAAATTACAGATAAAATTTTGCGTTCAAATAAGAAGACTTTTTTAGATACATAAAATGGTGCACAAATAAGCATCATCCCAGTAAACATAAGAATGCGATAATCGATATATAAATTTGAAAATACAGAAATATAGCAGGCTAAAAGAAGTAAGATATTTAGTTTTGAATATTTAATGGTAAAGGTTCCATATCTAATTTTGTAAAATGCCACATACCCAAATGCAATGAGTAATGTATATATACCAGGAAAAATAATTGAATTTGAACAAATAAGAAAAAAAGCCATTAAGGAAGGAAAACAATATTCCTTAATATCACGATTAATTATTACCAAGCTAAGACCCAACATATAATAATAAAATTTACTAGAAATTATGCACTCCTATATGGCTATAATACCCAATGTTCTACAAACACACATTTTCACCCTTCAATAGAACTGGCTGGAATTTTAGAATATTAGCACAATATTCTTTATAATCATTATCTGAAACAGCAGAAATTCTAGCAGAAATCTCTGAAAGCGATGTCACGGTAATACCAAGATTCTTCATCTCTACCAATTTCGCCATCGCCGAATCCTTCCATACTATTAATGGTAATCCAGCTAACACATATAACGAAAATTTATGAGGTGCAATAATTTTAAGATAACTCCCCCATGTACCAGAGCAGGTTTCTGTGGAATCTCCGTCCCAAACAAGTCCCCAACTCCCTTCTAAGTGACCAATCATATCAGGCTTAAAAACTCCTTTATACTCATATTTATTCTTCATAGCATTATTTGAGGAACAAGAACCATATACTATAAGATCTAAATCTTTATTCTCAAAAACAAAATCACTAAAAAACACGCTCTTATCTATATTACCTGCGAAACAAACCTGCTTACTTAACTGACGTGCTTCTTTATCTGGGACTGCAATATAAGGGAAACAACCTAAATAATGATATTTAATGCCCGGTCTCAATCGCTGCTCAAAATAAGTTTGCATTTCAGGTGTATGCACAATTATTTCATCAAAATTTGACAAAACCTTATTCTCAAAGCCCGATAGCTCCCCTTTTTCTCTTACAGAATTAATATCATGCAACAATGTTATCAGATATTTTTTTTTCAAGAAAGGAAAAATAAAATAAAGCATTTTAGGATTTAAGCTTGGATACTGAATCAACAATGTTGCACCATTAGGTAAATTGATAGCAAGACGAATCATTTTTAGGAATAAAACAACAATAAAAAGTAGCTTATTCTTATACCCTCTCAAAATGATAGGATATTCTTCATAACCATTTTGTAAAGCAATTTTATGTATATCTTGAGGAGCCTTAACACTTGCTCCACCACCTATTAAAGATTTACTAAGTTTATCATTTGCTATAGTTTTAATAATAAGTATGTATTTCTTCATTTTTATAAACCTTGTGATCTAACTACTTCAAAAGCCCTTTTCACAATAGGAGCCATATCATAATATTTATATTCAGCCAATCGACCTCCAAAGATGATATCTTTTTCATGAGCTGCCAACGCACGATATTTATCGGCTAAATCATTATTCAGAGTATCATTTACCGGATAATAGGGCTCCATACCGGGTTTCCATTCTGCAGAATACTCTTTGCTAACTACAGTTTTCGGACAATCAAAAAGTTGCTGACCGAACATCTCAAGATGTTTATGCTCAATGATACGAGTATAGGGTACTCCTCGGTCAGTATAATTCACTACAGCATTACCTTGATAGTTAGCAGTATCATAGATCTCTGTTTCAAAAGATACGGTGCGATATTGCAAACGCCCCAAACGATAACCATAGAACTCATCTATTGCACCTGTATAAACAATCTTATCGGCAAGAGCTGTCAGTTCTTCACGGTTCTCCCCAAAATCACAATTTAGACGACACTCCACACCATCCAATAGGCCTTCAATCAGCTTATTATACCCACCAATTGGAATTCCTTGATATTTGTCATTAAAATAGTTATTATCGAATACCATACGTACCGGCAATCTACGAATGATAAAAGCAGGCAATTCTGTACAAGGTCGTCCCCATTGTTTTTCAGTATATCCCTTGATGAGTGTTTCATAAATATCTTTTCCAATAAGAAGCTGCGCCTGTTCTTCCAAATTTTCAGGTTCACGACCATTAAGAGCAACTTTTGCTTCCGTCCGCTGTTCTTCCAATTTAGCTTCAGCTTCGAGAGGGGTTGTCACGCCCCACATCTGGTAGAAGGTATTCATATTAAAGGGGAGATTATAAAGTTTGCCTTTATAATTAGCCACCGGTGAATTGGTATATCGGTTAAACTCCACTATAGAGTTGACAAAATCCCACACTTCTTTGTTTGAAGTATGAAAGATATGCGCTCCATATTGGTGAACATTTATCCCTTCTATATTTTCACAATAAAGATTGCCACCCAGCTGTGGACGCTTATCAATGACCAAACATTTCTTACCTTGTCGTTTAGCCATACAGGCAAAGGTGGATCCAAAAAGTCCGGAACCCACTATCAAATAATCATATTGTTTCATAATATGTTAGTTTTTTCTATTCTGATTTTTTCACAGATATTTTTTATCTTTCTATGAATTTATATCGCTGTTTACGTTGTAGTTCTCTGATTGCACATCTCACCCTTTCCGGCAGTTTTTTTCCTAAACGCATGAAGAAAGGCACTTTTACTTTAGGTATACATTTATATGGTGATGGAAGGCTGTTCAATTCAGCTTCACGCGCTTCAACTTTCTTAATCATTTGTTGTACAGAAATGTCTATCTCACGCATTGATTCATCCTGCTTCCACAAATCATGCAATATTTTACCATATCGATTCAGAATATCCATCTTATCAAGCCCCTCTCGTTGAGGTCCAAAAGCGAAATGAGCAATCAGAGCATCGCCATTAAAACAGTTAGCCTTACCTAATTGAGTTGGTTTGATACAACTCAAAAACTCTTCATCATCTCCTGGCACTTCACCTTTAAATTCAGCCATTTCATTACCAAACCATAAAACACAGTTGATTGAAAAACGAGCCATCCCCATAGGATGCTTACCAACATACAGCTCTTGATATTTACCGGCAATAAGATATTTCTCCATGAACCAATCGTGCAAATCTGCCGCAAACCAGCCATCAAAGCAGATAGTTCTCTCCCCACAGATACTCATATAATACTTATCCAACTTGATTTTATTATGCACCTGTAAAAGATAAGTAGACAAAGCGTTATTGATTACGAGCGGTGATACTAAAAAATACTCTGGGTTATCCACACGAAACTTCACCATCTTCTCAAACAGTTCGGGTTCAAACCATACCACATCATCATCAAGTTTCATGTAAATAGTATCTTTGTCGCAGCAATCACGATAAAATGCATTAATGCTCGCAATGCCATTAACAACTCCGTCCGGTTGCCACACCAAATTAACTTTCGGATATTTCTGCGCAAGCTTTTTAAAGAACTCAATATCCACCATATTGCGAGTATTAACCCATATATCATACCGATCCACAATATCAGCATTCAAAATGGGAGGAACCAAATATTGCATATAACGGCGGCGACCTGCAGCCGTATTCACTACAACTTTATAATTTTGATACATATCATCTGAATTTTAGGATTAAATTACGTAAGAGGCACATCATAAGTACACCTACAGGACTCGAGAACTGCATCAGTATTTTTCTCCTGCCTAGATACTTCTTGAATTCAGTCTTGAAACCAAACGTCTCGATTTCCCTCAAAAGTATGCGTATATATTGTAATCTTTGCTTTATGCCACGGCTGCTATCAACCGCATGAAGCATGTTATTATAGTATTCAAGAATTGTATATTGAGTCAGTTCATCACTTTGAGGAAGTAAGTCACTTCGCCTCTTCAATTCACGAGCTACTTCAACCACCACCTCCGGTGCAGTATATTTTCCGCCTAAATGTTCCCCCGGATGATGCACATAATTATAAGGAGCCTGCTCAATCACTCCTACAGATTTTGCTTTACCCAGACAATCAAGAGCAAAGAGGCAATCCTCAAAATAGTGAATATTTGTCAAAAATCGATGTTTCCGATTTTCAATAGAATTAAAAATTTTGTTGATAACCGAAAACATCAGATAGTTTTTCTTCATATCTAAATACAATTGCGCCAATGATTCAGTATCATCACAACGACATTGTTTCAACCTATGCCCATCGCTACTATTAAGAGGATAATCCTTATAACCAAATAAATATACGTCTGAAGGAGTTTGACGATGCAACCTTAACACCTCTTTATAGAAACCGGGATCAATAAAATCATCCGAGTCTATAAAAGTAAAGTATTCACCTTGAACATGTTCAATACCATAATTACGCGCATTGCCTACTCCTCCGTTGGGAATATGAAAAGCATGAATCCAACTATACTTCGATGCATATTCATCACATATTGCCCCCGATGCATCTTTGCTGCCATCATCCACCAACAGCAATTCTATTTCATCACTCATATCTTGGGCTATGACACTATCAATACAACGATGCAAATAAGGTTCTACGTTGTATACAGGAATAATAACTGAAAGAAACATATTTAATTAAAGTGAACGATGTTTTATCCCTTTACCGGCTAGTACAGGAATGTATTTATTGATTAGTGGTATCATTATCAAACAGCAGGAAAATACAAAAATAAACTGAACTAACTTACCGATAGCAAACGACGGTATCAATGGACGCAAAAAATAATCAGCTAATGATATAAATATACCCTGAACAGACATAATTATCAATGTATTTCTACCTATATATATCAATACATTTCCTAATTTAGGCATTCTTTTGAGAGAAAAAACCGAGAATGAAGCTACACCGACAATAGCGCTGAAACAAGCAAGAACCATCCCTATCTCAAAATAGTTCAAAATTTCCTGACTATGTTTTAACGCATCAGTTCTCACATATACATAAGTCAAAACACACCCCAACAAACCCAACAAACAATATTTCCACAAAGACATCCAATTGCTATTCATCAAAAACCTTTCAACAATAGCATATTTTCTCAATGAATTTCCTATTAGATAGAACAAAAGACACATTGGAATTTGAATAAGCCTATATGTTAAAGGGAATTCCCAAAAACGAAAGCAAGCAGCTAAGACCACGCATAACAATATGACAAATATTTTTATCACCCCCCTTAAAGCGAGCCACGTTATACCCTAGAACTTCTACTATAAATAATATTGGAAGAAACCAAAGTGCGCCGGGAAGCAATGTCTTCAGTTCATAATATCTCCCTTCACAAATATATTCCGGAGAAACTACAAGACTAACCACCGTATATAGAACACAAGGAACGAGAAGTGTCCAAACCCTACTTACAGCAAACGGTAACAATTGAGGATGCTTCGCTATATTGAAGCAGTATCCCGATAGCATGAAAAAAAGAGGCATGTGAAATGCATATATCCATGGACGGATATATAGTTGATTCCCAATCATGTGACCAACTACCACAAGGATAATACCTATCCCTTTTAAAATATCAAGTGAATCTATACGCATAATAAAAATACAAATTATTTCAAAGTTCCTCTAGTTTTGCCGCCTCTCAAATGTAATCTGAAAAGTATGTTTTTGATTATTTCTTTCATATACTGCACAGCATACGCCATTGATGAGGAAGGCATCCAACGCCAACTACCGGCACAGCAATGTATTGCAACGGCTTTCCCTGTTATAAGCTCCATATTACTTGCAAACAAACTTGACGAATAAATTTTTAATCCACTCTTCAAATCCTGTTCTTCATCCTTAAATTTGAAACCATAATCAATCGCAATATTTGCAAAAATAAAAGGAGAAATAATTTTATTATTCAATGAACCATCCGGCAATATAAAATGCTTATCATGATAATAGTTCATACAATCCCTCATAAAAGGATGTCCTTTTTCCGCACCAAGAATAGCCGCCTGAATCTGAATTCCGTCTATATATTGAATATCTTTTCTTTTGTTACCTTCCGCATCAACCGACCCTTCAGCATAAATTTTCTCCACTAAGTCCGGATAACACTCTACCGCACTAAATGCCCTGTTAGCAAGACAAAAGTCTAAACTATTCCTGACAAAAACATCTGAATCCATATATATTCCCCCTTCCGTATAAAGTACATATACACGAATATAATCACAAGCAAATGCCCATTTTCGCATCTTACATGCTTCTGCTACAAAAGGGATGGAATAAATATCAAAATTGTGTGTATCCCATTTCTTTATTTTATAATCAGGAAGCTTTCTCTTCCAACTTTTAATGCAACGTTTGAGCTCTGCAGGCATCGGGTCGTTACTCAACCAACAATAATGTATTATTTTAGGTATCATATTAGAATGTTAAAAAATGGCTAGTCCTCTCAAACAGTCAATGTGTTCAATTCTCGAGTTCATCATTTTCTTTTTAATAACTTTATCTTAATATTGTTTTGTATTCTCTTACGTATGCCATCATCCAAACCCAAAAACCAAACAGCCAAAGCTACGCAAACTACGCCGCTTATTGAGAGGATAAAAAAATCCAAATATGGCGTGTGAAACAATGTATTTCTAAATATATATAACAGTAATGGTATAGGCACAGAAACAACAGTTACTATGATACAAGATTTAAATAAAACAAAAATATCTGTCCACGTATATCCCATAATTTTCACCAGTAGGAAAGGCTTTATAAAAATAGCGAGTATCAGAGATGAAAATAACATGACCCAGGACAATGAAACTGGAGAATAACCTAACTTGAACAAAACATAGATGACAGGAAAGGATAAATAGCCGACACAAATGGAACATATAGTAGTTTCCTTTATCTGACCTTTTGCTGTAAACGCACTGTAAAACGATTGGTCAAACACTCCAAAAAGCGTAGTAACAATTGCGAATTGCAGAAATACAACAGAATAATCAGGTATTTGTCCCAGCCAAAGATATAATAATTGCTTTGCAACTAAAAAGACTGGAAATGCTAATATCAACATTAAAAAATATGAATATTTTGTTGATATTAGCAATAAATGCTTACTGCCATCAAAATCATTTGCCGAAAACCTCTTAACGATCTGCGGATTTGCTGCTGTTCGGAAATTGTTAACAAATGAATTAGCTGTCATAGAAACAATATTGGCCACTGAACGTCCTGTCACTATGCCCGAATTAAAAAACATATTAAGAAGAATAGTAGTACCTTGAGCATTTAATGAAATAGAAGTGTTTTCTACCAAATTCCACGATGAAAAGCCGAGTACTTTCTTTATAATAGACTTGTCAAAAGAGAAATGGTAATGAGATTCCTCATAATGACGAATACAGTAATAACGATAAAAAAAAGTAATACCACATTGAACCACAAAAAGCAATGAAGCGCAAAGCATTAATTTATCCCAATCGGAAACCATGAGTATATATACAAGCAGTAATTTCAATATAGCTTCAATAATGCTCGTATAAGCATATATATTCATTTTCTCATGTCCAATAATCACAGCGGTATATGGCACCTGCGTAATACCGACAATAGACATTAATATAGATAAATGATATGTAAATACAGCAGCGGAAAATCGTTCCGGGGGAATGACTAATTTATTATATAAAAACCATAATCCGATAGTTTCTGCCAATAAAGCAACGACCACGCCGAATAATAGATGTACAGTCAATAAAGAGGAAAAAGTATCACTTAGCTTTCCCTTATCTCTCCTCCCCATTTCAAATGTAATAAATCGCGATGAACCGGATGCCAATGAACCATTAATAATATAACTTAATAAACCTGCTACTCCACCCACAGTTTGATAAATACCATAATCATTGACACCCAATGTTTGGAGAATAATTCGTGATGTATATAATGATACGACTATTGTACACAACATTCTAAAATATAAGAATATTGTATTCTTTGCGATTCTATCGTTTCCTGACATTAAGGTAAAATTTTGTTTTTATCTATAAACGGACAGACAGACAACAATTTTTGAGCATCAAAAGTAATAGGAGAATAACTATCTTTATATTGAAGCAAATCCGATAAATCCAAACGTGATCGTATGATTAGTGGTCTATCGATCGGCCTTTTCACAGAAGCGAAATAATCCAAATATTTAAAACTTCCATCAAAGGTTTCATCAGAGAATTTAATCCAAATATTGGGAATATGATACGCATCAGACAGAATCAGACCATGCAATGAGCTAGATATAATCATTTCACATTCTACGATCTCTTTTATCACTTGCCTCCAATCCTTATAATGTTTAATATCAATCTGTCTCGCCTTGTTTCTTTCTCTTTCAATAAATTCCTTTATAATAGAATTACCTAGATCATTTTTATGTAAAATCACCCCTATTAGGTATTTTTTTATTTACAAATGAAAGAGGGTAAATCTTAGGTAACAATAAAGCGGGATCTCCATATATCTCCGGGCACTCCACCCCTTGTGAGATCAAGTATTTGCGTGTAAGCGGCCCCCTAACAGCCAATACCTTACGAGGAATAGCTGGCAAAGGATTATCCGGTTCCCGCACTCCGCTCCCCCAAATGATACTATCTTTATTTGTCATCCAACCTATTATCGAACCTATAACCATAAAATTAGGCTGCTCCCGTAGATTGAAAAAATCCCAATAATTCAATATACGTTTATGACTCAATTCTTTTCACTAGTGTCCCGTTAAAATCGGGACGAGTTATTAATTAATCAAATAATCCCG
>OGYS01001106.1_pt1 | contig 16603 bp, 14 predicted proteins | sample 1576611 | NCBI WGS metagenome assembly OGYS01 (sample SAMEA3541571, study PRJEB24748) | human gut metagenome | biome: human gut; feature: human-associated habitat; material: faeces | place: China | collected 2012
AAATGTTCCTCCGATTCCGAATGAAGTATCTGTACAAAAATGTGAACTGCGGGGGTGATCCTGCCTCGCGACTATAAGTTCAAAATGGTATTCAGTGACCTGCGGGTATTCTATCAGACCGTTTATCCCAAGGATGAAGGTTCTCCACTTATTCTGGATATTGACGAGACAAAAACCTTGCGTTTGAAGTACAATCAGAACATCTTCTCATTGCAGGTCTCAGACATCAACTATGACTATCCTTCCCTAATTCTGTACTCCTGGAAACTGGAAGGCTTCTATGAGGGTTGGAGCCGTCCGGGAGAGGAAAACGTCATCCGTTTTACCAACCTGAGTCCGGGCAACTATACCCTCCGCGTACGTGCCATCTCCAACGAAGACCGTCGTATTGTCCTGGAGGAACGCAGTATGGACATCATTATCGAGCAACCCCTCTGGCTCAGTTTCTGGGCGCTGATACTCTATGCAGTGATTATCATATCCATTGCAAGCATCACTCTACGAATAATAGTCTTGAGAAAACAGCGGAAAGAATCCGATGAGAAAATACGCTTCTTCGTCAATACGGCGCATGATATACGTACTCCACTGACGCTCATCAAAGCACCCTTGGAAGAAATCACCGAACGCGAGCAACTGACTTCCAGCGGACAGAGCAACATCAATACAGCCCTGCGAAACGTAAATGCCTTGTTGCGCCTGACCACCAACCTTATTAATTTCGAACGCGCAGACACCTATTCCGGAAGTCTATACGTATCCGAATACGAACTGAGCACATATATGGAAGAGACGATCGATGCTTTCCGTTCATACGCAAACATAAAACACATCAACCTAACCTACGAAAGCAGCTTCCGTTATCTGAACGTATGGTTAGATAAGGACAAGATGGATTCCATTTTGAAAAATATCATATCCAACGCACTGAAATATACACCGGACGGCGGCAATGTACATGTCTTTACTTCCGAGACAGAAGATACCTGGAGTATTGAGGTGAAAGATACCGGTATCGGAATTCCGGCTTCAGAACAGAAAAAGCTGTTCAAGATGCATTTCCGTGGCAGTAATGCTATCAATTCCAAAGTTATCGGCAGCGGCATCGGACTACTTCTGGTAGGGAAACTTGTACGCTTACATAAAGGAAAGCTCAACTTCAGCAGCATGGAAGGGAAAGGCTCTTGCATCAAAATCACGTTCCCCAAAGGGAACAAGCATTTCCGCAAAGCAATCCAACGCCCTCAACCCAAAAACGAACGGATTGTTTATTCGGCCTCCGGAGTGCCTATCAATGCCTCTACTACATCGTCCCCTGCTTCCAGTGGCATCTACGACAAGACGCAGCAACAGTCACAAAACAACAGTAACCACCAGAAAATTCTTATTGTAGAGGACAATGACGAATTAAGGGAATATCTGCGCAGAACATTGTCTGAACAATACAACATACAAGTATGCTCCAATGGAAAAGAAGCACTGACCATTGTCAAGGAGTATATGCCCAACCTCGTCATTTCAGACATCATGATGCCGGAAATGAGAGGAGACGAATTGTGTCATATCCTGAAGAACGACATCGAGACATCACATATCCCCATCATCCTGCTCACAGCACTGAATACCGACAAGAATATCATCGAGGGGCTGCAAAGCGGAGCGGATGAATATATTGTGAAACCCTTCAATATCGGTATATTGCGGGCAAACATTGCCAACCTGCTGACTAACCGGGCACTGTTGCGCCACAAATATGCCAGCCTGGACCTGAACGACGAGAAGAACAATACGGATTGCATCAACTGCTCCAACGACTTGGACTGGAAATTCATTGCAACCGTCAAAAAGAGCGTCGAAGACAATATGGACAACCCAAGCTTCAACGTCGACGTGCTCTGCAACCTGCTGAATATGAGTAGGACCAGCTTCTACAATAAGATAAAGGCACTGACCGACCAAGCTCCGGCTGACTACATCCGGCTGATTCGACTGAAACATGCTGCCCAACTTCTGAAAGAACAAAAGCATACCATCACCGAGATTTCAGAGCTGACCGGTTTCAGTGATGCGAAATATTTCCGTGAAGTATTCAAGAAACATTTCAATATGAGCCCAAGCCAGTATGCCAAGAGAGGGAAGGAAGGGAAAGATGATAAAGAAATAAAGTAAATTACAACATTTTGAATATGAATATATATCTTGAAGCATTCTCCATTTTCTTTAAGATAGGAGCCTTTACCATCGGCGGCGGTTATGCTATGGTACCGCTGATAGAAAACGAAATCGTAACCAAACGAAACTGGATAGCCAAAGAAGATTTCATTGACCTGCTTGCTATATCACAGTCCGCTCCGGGCATCCTTGCCGTCAATATATCCATTTTTATAGGGTACCGGCTACGGGGAATACGAGGGAGCATAATCACTGCATTGGGAACCATACTTCCTTCGTTTCTCATCATCCTCGCCATAGCGTTGTTCTTTCACAACTTCAAGGACAACACCATTGTGGAACGTATATTCAAAGGTATTCGCCCGGCAGTGGTTGCATTGATTGCAGCCCCTACATTCAGCATGGCTAAATCGGCCCGGATAAACCGATACAACATATGGATACCGGTGGTTTCAGCACTGCTCATCTGGCTGTTGGGCTTCTCTCCCATCTGGATTATCATTGCGGCAGGTGTAGGAGGATACTGCTTCGGACGTTTTCAACGTCCGAAGAATTAAAAATTAAAGAATTAAAAAGGATAGCAACATTAATCACTAACCATTTATCATTAATTACTAATCATGGTTTTCTTACAGTTATTCTATACATTCTTTAAGATTGGGCTTTTCGGCTTTGGTGGCGGATATGCCATGTTGTCTATGATACAAGGTGAAGTAGTTACCCGTTACGGTTGGCTTACAGCGCAGGAATTTACTGATATTGTGGCAATCAGCCAGATGACACCCGGTCCGATAGGAATCAATTCGGCAACTTATGTGGGTTATACTACGATAGCTGATTGCTACGGTACAAGCTATGGTATTTTAGGTTCTATTATTGCTACGTTTGCCGTGGTGCTTCCTTCTTTCCTACTGATGCTGACCATCAGCAAATTCTTTCTGAAATACCAGAAACATCCTTCCGTGGAAGTGGTATTCAGTGGGCTCCGCCCGGCAGTAGTCGGTCTGCTGGCCTCAGCCGCGCTGGTATTGATGAATTCGGAAAACTTCAGTTCTCCCAAAGAAGACATATATTCCTTCGTCATCAGCTGCCTCATCTTCCTCGTGGCATTTATAGGCACAAAGAAATATAAACTGAACCCGATAGGAATGATTGTAGCTTGTGGAATAGCAGGATTGATACTTTATTAGGGATTAAGGATTAAACGTTAATGATTAATCCCTAATCCTTAATCCCTAATTTTTAAAGTTTAATCTTCTTTCCAACGGATTTCGATTCATTATGCAGACGGTCCAAGGCTGTCACCACATAGCGGTACTTTGTCTTTCCGTCTTCATAAGGAAGTTTATAGAAATTATCGCGCGTGATGGCTACAATATGGGAAGGGTCATCTATATTCACTTTCTCTTTGTCATTAAAGCGATAGACCACATATTGGATGGCACGGTTCATTTCCTCTTTATACTTGGGAGCTGTCCAGAAAAGAATATATCCGTCTTCCGTCCACACCGGTTTCATCTTACGTACATTTGCCGGGGCTTCGTTATCCATGAAATCGAAAACGGGAGGCAGCGCCGGATACTTATGATATTCGGCAATCAGGGCATCGCGATACTTGCCTGCATTCTCTACAACCGCACTGGCAGGCCACTGGCAACTGCCACCGATGGTCTGATAGGCCCGTTGCAAGGCCATTTTGCGAGGAAGCTGATTTATCGACGGGTTCTTGGGGTCGGCATTCTGCACGGTGTTCATCACGGACTGGCCAATAAACAAGGGGCGGTTTTCCGTATTCCTGGCCCACCACTTCACCAGTGTCTCATAGTCGGCAACCGGATGTCCTATATGCCAATAAATCTGCGGAATATTATAGTCTATCCAACCTTCACGGGCCCACAGCAACACGTCCGCATAAAGGTCATCGTAGTTTTGCAGGCCTTTGGTCTTACTGCCAAGCGGGTCACTGCTTTCATTCCGGTAAATGCCAAACGGAGAAACCCCGAACTTCACCCACGGCTTGATTTCACGAATTGTTTCATGCAGTTTCTTAATCAGCACATTCACGTTGCTCCGGCGCCAGTCTCCTTTATTGCTGAAACCTCCGCCAAAACGTGCAAAACTTGCATCGTCAGGGAAATCCTTTCCCTTAATGGGATAAGGATAAAAGTAATCGTCCATATGAATGGCATCCACATCATAGCGGGAAACGATGTCGCTCACCACCATGCAGATGTGCCGGCGGCTCTCAGGCAGTGCCGGGTCAAAATACAACTGGTCGCCATAAGTGACAAACCATTCCGGATGGATATTGTACACATGATTGGGAGCCAACTCACTCTTCAAGGTCGTCTTCGTGCGATACGGATTAATCCATGCATGAAACTCCATACCACGCTTATGGCATTCATCAATCATAAACTGCATAGGGTCCCAATAGGGTTCGGGCGCTTTACCCTGCACTCCGGTAAGGAAACGACTCCACGGTTCCAGTCTGGAAGCATACAGAGCATCCGCTTCGGGACGTACCTGGAAAATTATGGCGTTGATTCCCGCCTTCTGCAAGGAATTCAACTGCCCGATCAGATTCTGCTTCAGTTTTTCGGTCGGCATTCCACGGAACTGTCCGTTTACTGACTGTATCCATGCTGCACGAAATTCACGTTTAGGATAGGCAGACCCGGTCTGCACTTGCGCAAATACTCCTCCCGCCATTAGCAGCAAGAAGAATACACATAAAAGGGATTTTACTCTCATTCTCTAATTACAGCTTTTTAATACTTAAAATAGTTTATAATTAAGGTTTGTCCTTCATCGGCCATTCCACAATAAAGCGGCATCCTCCGCAATAGGTGTCATCCAGATAAATCCGGCCTCCCACCAACTCCATTATCTCATTGGCTATGGCAAGCCCCAATCCGGACCCTTTGGTAAACGTGTCCACTTTATAAAAACGTTCGAAAATACGGTCCGATTCGTCCGGCCTGATGCCTATACCGGTATCCTCTATCACGAAGCGCAATACATGTCGGGACTTATCTTCCTCGCAGGAAACGCGTATATGACCTTCTTCCGTAAACTTCACCGCATTATCCAACAAAGACACCAGCACCATTTTCAGCCATTGCCGGGCTGCATAAAAGGCCATAATGCCGGAAGCAGGCACATATTCCAGTTCAACTCCCGGCTTCAGTTCCGGACGGAAGCCCTCAATACATTCCTTGCAACACGCATCCACTTCTATCTCCTCCCGCGGCATCTCCCACACTCGCGAATCCATATCCGCAATATTGAGTATGTTCTCCATCAGACTCAACAGATATGTATTGTTGCCCTCCACTTGTTCAACATACTCGCGTTTCTCCACATCATCCAGCTTCTCTTGAGCCAGCAAGGTAGAAAAGCCGACGATGGAATTCAACGGAGTACGGATTTCATGGGTGATATGCTGTATAAAGGAACTTTTGACCTGGCTCATTTTTTCCACCGCCCTGCGTGCAGCTTCCAACTTGCGGTTCATGGAGAGGGTGCGGATATACAGATAAGTAATGAGCAGCAAAAGCAACAATACCAGTCCGCCAACGGCCAAGGCTATCATCAGTCGTTCCTTGTTCAATCTGGCACTCAGCTCCAGCTTCTCCATCTTCAACCGGTCCACCTCAAACTGTGCCGTATATTTGCTTAGCTTGTCATCCATTTCTGCCGTACGCACGGAGTCACTCACGGCGGCATATCTGGCATAACTGCGGCAAGCCGCACGATAATCGCCCAACTGTTCCTGCAGTTCTCCTTTCATATAATGGTTATAAGGATAGCAAAGCCCCAGTGAATGCTGATAATCCATGAGTGAATCCACGTAAGCAATGTTACCTTTCAAATCACCGAGGATACGGCAACACATTATCTTATAGCCAAACCATGCTTCGGGCGTCGAGCTCTCCGGATGTTGACGGTAGAAGCGGTCAGTCTCCTCAATATAAGGCTCAGCAGCCTTTCTGCCTTCATTGGCCAATAAGCCTATAACCCTGAATTCACAGAAACGCAGGTGCAGGGAAGGGTCTACGCCGACTTGTTTACGGTTCAGTTCATCCTCCAGTTGCGACAATTTACTCAGATACTCGCCGGCTTCTGCATACTCACTGCGTGAAAGATAAGTCTGGATAATATTAAGCAACACCACGTATGCGTCACGATAGTAGCTGCCTTCCTCGAAAAGTTTCAGTGCATTGTTGTAATTCTCTATACACAGTTTTACATTGTTTCCAAAGACCCGATGGTTATACCCGATGCACATTTCGCCACAAGCCAATCCGTATTTGTCCCGGGCTTGCTCGGCATCCTGGTGGAGCCTGACGGTTTCAGCCATCGCCTCCTCTTGCATACCTTTCTCTGTCATGCGCTGAATGTACTGCCGCCACGCCATATACCGGTCTCGTGTCCGTTGGTATTTCCGGCACCAGTCCATATATTCATAGGTTGCGGCTTTCAGGTGGTCAATGTCCCCCAACTGATAATAATGAGAAATCAGGTTGTTGTGGGCATCGCTAATCTGTACCGTATCGTTCAGTTCGCGGGCAAGTTTCATCCACCGGGCATTGACGGAAGGCAGCCGGTCTTGTCCCAACACTTTCCGCGCACTATCTGCCAGAGCTTTCATCTCTCCATAAGGGTCTTCGGCATACAAGATTGAGGGGTATAAACCTAATACCAGCACAACAAGAAGCCATTTTATATTACGCTTTACCATGTTCGGACATTAAAAGGAGTCGGATGCGAATTTAGTGCTTTTATTTAATGTAAATTAGCAGTCATCCTAAAGTATAACAAATCTTAACCTTGCCTGTCTGATACGATTTTTCCAGCAGGTTCGTTTTATTCTACCCCGGTTTGCATTATCTTTGCAAATCCTAAATCACATAAGTGACTTTTATATGGCAGAAAATACATCGATTATCATAAAGGGAGCTCGTGTCAATAACCTCAAGAACATTGACGTAGAGATTCCCCGTAACAAACTCGTAGTCATCACCGGACTGTCCGGTTCCGGAAAATCCTCACTTGCTTTCGATACATTATATGCCGAGGGGCAGCGCCGCTACGTGGAGAGCTTGAGCAGTTATGCCCGCCAGTTTTTGGGACGTATGAGCAAGCCTGAATGCGATTTCATCAAAGGGATTCCACCTGCCATTGCCATTGAGCAGAAAGTAAGCAGCCGTAACCCACGGTCCACCGTGGGTACCTCCACTGAAATATACGAATATCTGCGGTTGCTCTACGCACGTGTCGGTAAGACCTTCAGCCCGGTCAGCGGACAAGAAGTGAAGAAACACTCGGCAGAAGATATCGTGAAGTGCATGCTGGAATATCCGGAAGGAACCAGGTATACCGTGCTCGCCCCGATATTGCTGCGCGAAGACCGCACGCTGCAACAACAACTGGAGATAGACATGAAGCAAGGTTTCACCCGTCTGGAAGTGAACGGTGAAATGATGCGCATCGACGAATACAAGCCGAAAGCCGGAGACACTGTTTTTCTGTTGATTGACCGTATGACAGCCTCTTCAGAAAAGGATTCCGTCAGCCGCCTCACCGACTCGGCCGAAACAGCCATGTATGAAGGAGACGGTGCCTGCCTGCTGCGTTTCTACCAGCCCGACGGGAGTACCTGCCTCTATCGTTTCAGCACCAAGTTCGAAGCAGACGGCATCACCTTCGAAGAACCGAACGACCAGATGTTCTCCTTCAACTCTCCCATCGGTGCATGCCCCGCATGCGAGGGATTCGGGAAAGTCATCGGCATCGACGAGCATCTCGTGATACCCGACCGCTCCTTATCCGTCTATGATGGCGCTGTAGTATGCTGGCGGGGCGAAAAGATGAGCGAATGGAGGGATATGGTGATACACGGAGCCGAGAAAGCCGACTTCCCCATCTTCACTCCCTATTATGAACTGACCGACGAGCAACGCCAGATGCTGTGGGAAGGGACACCCTACTTTGAGGGCATCAACGCCTTCTTCAAGATGGTGCAGGAAAATCAGTACAAGATACAATACCGTGTGATGCTGGCACGCTACCGCGGAAAGACGCTCTGCCCCAAATGCCACGGCACCCGCCTGAAGCCCGAAGCAAACTACGTACGCGTGGGAGGACGCAACATCTCCGAACTGGTAGATTTGCCCATCACTGAGTTGAAGCTCTTCTTCGACAACCTGCAAATGGACCCGCATGACGCCGACATAGCCCGCCGCATCCTGACAGAAATCAACAGCCGCATCCAGTTCCTATTGGATGTCGGTCTGGGATACCTCACGCTGAACCGCCTCAGCAACTCGCTCTCCGGCGGTGAAAGCCAGCGAATCAACCTCGCCACCTCGCTGGGAAGTAGTCTGGTGGGCAGCCTGTATATTCTTGACGAACCGAGCATCGGCCTGCATAGCCGCGATACGGACAAACTGATACACGTGCTCCGCCAGCTGCAACAGTTGGGCAATACGGTAGTGGTAGTGGAACACGATGAAGAGATTATCCGTGCTGCCGACTATATCATCGACATCGGTCCCCGGGCAGGCCGCCTGGGAGGGAAGGTCGTCTACCAAGGAGATATGAAAGACCTTCAGAAAGACAGTGACAGCTATACCGTGCGCTATCTGCTGGGCGAAGAAACCATCCCCCTGCCGGAACACCGCCGCCCGTGGAACAACTACATAGAAATAAAAGGCGCACGCGAAAACAACCTGAAGGGTGTAGAGGCACGGTTCCCGCTGAATGTAATGACCGTAGTCACCGGTGTCAGCGGTTCGGGCAAGAGTACGCTGGTACGCGACATCTTCTACCGCGCCCTGAAACGAGAGCTGGATGAATGCAACGAACGTCCAGGCGAGTTCACTTCCATTGGAGGAGACTTGCAGAACCTGCGCAATGTAGAGTTTGTTGACCAGAATCCTATCGGGAAGTCATCGAGAAGTAACCCCGTGACCTACATCAAGGCCTACGATGAAATCCGTAAACTATGGGCGGACCAACCGCTTGCCAAGCAGATGGGATACAGTGCCGGATACTTCAGCTTCAACAGCGAAGGCGGCCGTTGCGAGGAATGCAAGGGTGAAGGCACCATCACGGTGGAGATGCAATTCATGGCAGACCTTGTACTGGAATGCGAATCCTGCCACGGCAAACGCTTCAAGGCGGACACGCTGGAAGTGAAGTTCCACGACATGAATATCTACGACGTATTGGAGATGACCGTAAACCAAGCCATCGAATTCTTTACGCAACACGGACAGAAAAAGATTGTGAAGAAGCTGCAACCCTTGCAGGATGTAGGTTTGGGATATATCAAACTGGGGCAAGCCTCCTCCACCCTCTCCGGTGGAGAGAACCAGCGCGTGAAACTCGCCTTCTACCTCAGCCAGGAGAAAGCAGACCCGACCATGTTCATCTTCGATGAACCGACCACCGGACTACACTTCCATGACATCAAGAAACTGCTCGAAGCCTTCGATGCCCTAATACGCCGCGGGCACAGCATTGTCATCATCGAACATAATCTGGATGTGGTGAAGTGTGCGGACCATGTGATAGACCTGGGGCCCGAAGGAGGGGACAAAGGAGGAAACATCGTAGCTACCGGTACACCGGAGGAAGTGGCGAAGTGTGCGGCAAGTTATACGGGACAATTCTTGCAAGAGAAATTACACCCCTCGCTTCCTTAAATAGAACACAGAGGCACGGAGACACAGAGATATTAAATTCAAGGAAAAAGAATAAAACTCTATGCCTCCGTGTCTTTGTGCTTAATCTTACCGGGTGCTACTACTCCAATTTAAAAGTAACCGGAAAAGTAAATTCCACCTTCACGGCTTTACCCTGCTGCATCCCCGGTTTCCATTGTGGCATCAATTCTACAATCCGTAATGCTTCCTCATCCAGGGCAGGATACCTGCTGCGCATAATAACGGGGTCCGTCACACGACCATTCTCGTCAATCACCACGCTGACAGCAACTCTTCCTTGAATGCCATTCTTACGGACTTCTTCCGGATAACGGATATTCTTTTGAATAAAATCCATTAAGGCTTTCATACCTCCCGGAAACTCGGGCATCACTTCCACTACTTTATAGACCGGTTCTTCCATTGGCTCTTCCGTTATCAATTGTGGGCTCCCGCCCTTCCCTGCATCCGAAATATAAGGGGGAAGAGATGTCTTTTCCGCCGTTCTCCATTCTTCCTCATTGTCCGTCAGTCTGAACTCAGCCATCATCAAGACAGGTTTCCTCCTGATGGTTATCTCATAAAAGTAACGGTAGCGTCCCGGCTTGTTGGGATGCACATCCGGATAAAGGGAGGCTTTCATAACCCTTTCCTCCCCATCCCGCAGCACATAGGCGATGTCCCAAAAGGCAGCGTTTATCGGCAATTCCCGCCAGGTACCTTTTTCGTCTTCGAACGTCAGGTAGTAATGCTCGCCGCAGGTCAAATCTCCGCCGCTGTGATTGCTGAGGATGAATGTCGCATGGAGAGCTTTCGTTGAAAAGACCGGATATTCGGGACGGATATGGATGCCACGAATATGATTCCTGCTTACTCTCTCGTTGATGACGGGGACTTCTACACCATGAAAACAGAAAACGGGGGAGTCCATTATCTTCTCCCGGAACTCTTTCTGCCGCTCGGGAGTATTCACCATCAAATCTAGATCGATGCAATGCAACCCCACCCCATATCCGGTCACATTCCTCTGAATGTGTGTATATGGTGTATTATTCAATCTTTTTCTCAGTTCTTCGTGAATGGCAAGCAATTGTCTTTGCAAGTAGTCACCATCATCCGCAATCCCTATCTTGAGGCTATCGCTCACTGTTTTTTTTCCCACCCCTTGGTCTATCCTTACTGTATCTATGGAATCTTCAGACATTTCCATGCGTTCCGTCTTATTCATTCGGCAAGATGACAAGCAGCAAAGCAATAAGGTAATACAAACTCTATTCATGGCATTTTGCTTTTAGGATTCATACTTCGAGTATAAATATAAGGATTTTTGCTATAATGTTCAAAACCAGCCTCTACTTTCATTAACATATAAAAAGTTTCACGTTATCCAGGCAACCAACAAATATCCACTTTTATAGTGGAATATTGGAGATATACATTACCTTTGCACAATGAAAACAATCTAAAAACAATGGAAATACACTTTGATAAGGAATATTTGCAACAACTATATGAGGAAGGAAAAACAAAGGATAAGAAATATCGCTTTCAGCCTCAAATGGTGAAACGATATCAATTGCGCATAAAGACCTTGGAATACGTTCAAAATATCGAAGAGCTTTACGCCATTCGGTCGTTTCATTACGAAGTATTGAAAGGAGATAAAGCAGGTATTTCTTCCATTAGAGTAAATGACCAATACCGCATAGAATTCACAGTAAAGCAGAGTACATCTGAAACCGTAGTGACAATATGTAATATCCTGGAATTATCGAACCACTATAAATGATTATGAATATGGGAAATTATAAATGTCAACGCCCTATACATCCGGGTGAATTACTCAAAGAAGAGGTGGGAAATAGAAAATTACCCCAAACTAAGCTTGCTGCACAAACCGGCATCTCATATAAGGTACTAAACGACATCTTGAACTGTCGACGTCCCCTCACAACATCTACAGCATTGCTCTTTGAAGCAGCCTTGGGAATCAGTGCCGGCTTGCTGATGCGAATGCAGCTAGACTATAACATGCAATTGGCTGAAAGTGACCAAACACTCATGGAGCGCTTGAAACAAGTTAGAAAATATGCAGCATTGCTCTAAGCAAAACGTTACTGCAAAACCACTGCATATCTTTTGCAGTACTGCTGCAAACATTTATGCAGTGCCACTGCAACACATTTACAGCGGCACTGCAAAAAAACTTGCAGTAGCAGGAAAATAAGATTAGAAATAGAATCCGAAACCTACCTTCAGACCGAATTTAGAACGGTCGCTATTGACGTTCCAGTAAGCTGCAGGTTCGATGGTCACCGTGCGGGTCAGGAAGAACGCATAACCGGCTTCCAGACCGAAAGAGAACTTGGTATCATCCAAATCGTGTCCCCAATCCCAACGGTCCACATTGACATCGGCACCCAGATACACGCCAATCTTGTCGAAATAATAACGTCCGCCTACACCCAGCGTATAGACATCGAGGTCAGATCCTCCGGTATTCCAAGCAGCTCCGGCATGCACCAGCAAGGCGATGTTGTCGAGTAGAAAAGCACCTCCCTTGGCTTCAAGGCCAAAACTTGTCTTGTCGGTTCCCGTGTCATGAGAAAATTCCAAACCGGTGATGGACGGGTTCAAAATCCACTTACCTTTTTCAAACTGTGCCTGAGCTGCCACTGTGACAACAAGCAAGCAAACGAATAATGCCAGTTTTTTCATCTTGTTCTGTTTTTTGAGTAAATAATCAATGTTGTTTATTGTCTTCTTCGAATCGCTTGCGTTGCAGCGCCTCCTTCTTGCGAAGCACCAGCCACAGCACAAATACAATGAGGTACGAAGCAGCTACGGTGACATACTTCTCAGTATCGCTGATTTCCGTATTGCGGGGAAGGAAATAAGTGGCAGTAGCAGAAACGTAAATAAGCAGGGCCAACGTGAGCCCGGTAGATTTCTTGATTTTCTTCATTACCAAAGTTTTTTAGTCGTCTTAAAATACCAAATATTAAACCAAATAGCAGCCAGCACAACAGCTATCAAGGCTATGCCCAGCGCATAATTCGGACCGAGCCCGAAACCTTCGGGAGCAATGCAGATGTAAGTGGTACACACAGCCGTCATGAATAATGCCGGGAAATAGGTGACGTAATAATAACGTCCTTTCTTCTCGCGTACCAGATAGACCGTAATGGCCCACAACGTAAAGACGGACAGAGTCTGATTGGCCCAGGCAAAATAACGCCAAATCATATCAAATCCATCCTTGTCCCGCAGGCTGTAAAGCAACAAGCTAATGGCTACCAGGAACATCGGGATGCATATATATAAACGGCGACGCATGGATTTTTGTTCCATTCCCAAGAAATCTGCCACAATGAGGCGCGCTGAACGGAAAGCCGTGTCGCCACTGGTAATAGGCGCGGCAATAACACCCAGAATGGCCAATACGCCACCTACGGCACCCAGCCAGTCTTTTGTAATGGCGTCTACAATGATAGAGGCATTCGTCTCCCCCATCCCGTTCTCATGGAAGAAATAAGTGGCGGCGGCAGCCCATATCAGAGCTACAATGCCTTCGGTTATCATTGCCCCATAGAAAACGGGGCGTCCGTGGCGCTCGCTTGTCATGCAACGTGCCATCAGCGGACTCTGCGTGGCATGGAAGCCACTGATGGCACCGCAGGCAATACTGACGAACATGATGGGGAAGATGGGCAATGCAACCGCATCGGGATGCGTGTTCTGCAATCCGTCCCATATCTCCGGCAATGCAGGATGGTTGACGTAAAGCATTACCAGAATACCGACCGCCATGAACAGCAGGGCAACGGCGAACAGCGGGTATATCTTACCGATAATCTTATCTACCGGCAGCAAAGTGGCAAAGATATAATAAGCGAAAACAACAATAATCCAGAAGGTGGTATCCAAGCTGTCGGGGGTCAACTTGGCAAGCAGTCCGGCCGGCCCTGCCACAAAGACAGCTCCCACCAATATCATCAGGATGACGGTAAAGCCGCGCATCACCTGCTTGGTGGTCAGCCCCAGATAGCGTCCGATGATTTCCGGCAGGCTTTCCCCGTCATGCCGCAAGGAGAGCATACCGGCAAGATAGTCGTGCACTGCACCGGCAAAGATACTGCCAAGTACAATCCACAGATAGGATGCCGTACCGAACTTGGCTCCCATGATGGCACCGAAGATAGGTCCCAACCCGGCAATATTGAGAAACTGTATCATAAAGATTTTCCAAGTAGGCAGTGGAATGTAATCCACACCATCGGCTTTGGTAAGGGCGGGTGTTTTGCGGTCATCGGGACCAAAGACGCGTTCTATGAAGCGTCCGTAGATAAAATAGCCGGCTATCAACGCCAGCAGGCAAAGCGTAAATGTAATCATGGCGTGTTAATATCTTTAATGTATGCAAATGTAACAGTTTCCAAGTAAACAGCACAAAATAATCGGGTGTTTTGCTTATCTTCGCCGAGAAATATGACAGAAATAAAGAAGAAAAGAGAAAAATGAAACGAATTATTTCCATTTTACTATATATGGCCGTCTTGCTGCCACTGGCTGCGCAACCGCCCAAGCATGAAGTGCGTGCCGCCTGGATAACCGCCGTCTATGGCCTGGACTGGCCGCAGACACGCGCCACTTCGCCCGAAGGCATCCGCAAGCAACAGGCCGAACTGATTGAAATATTGGACAGACTGAAAGCCGCCAATTTCAACACAGTACTGTTCCAGACCCGTACACGGGGAGATGTCCTCTACAAATCAGCCATCGAGCCCTACAACTCCATACTGACCGGAAAGGTGGGCGGCGACCCCGGCTACGATCCGCTGGCTTTTGCCATAGCCGAATGCCACAAGCGCGGTATGGAGTGCCATGCCTGGATGGTGACCATCCCTCTGGGCAACCGCAAGCATGTAGCCGCCCTCGGTAAAGAGTCCGTCACCAAAAAGAAACGCGCCATCTGCGTACCCTACAAACGCGAATACTTCCTGAATCCCGGACATCCGCAAACCAAAGAGTACCTGATGAGCCTTGTCCGCGAAGTGGTGGAACGCTACGATGTAGACGGGATACACTTCGACTACCTGCGCTATCCGGAAAACGCCCCCCGTTTTCCCGACATGCATCAATCACCGGACAGATTAAGAAAAGCCAGAAAAAAGATGACAAATTTATACATTTTTCATTTTTTTCTTGGCTATCAAATACATTTGACTTAATTTTGCCGGAGAAACATTCCTTATATTATCTGCCTGTCCGTAACAACCGCTTATGTGACAGGCAGTAGCGTAGCGTACTCTACGGTAAATATTCCTTATCATACATGTTAAGACTGAAAACAATTTCACTGCTGGGACACCCGGGTGAACTTGACACGTTGCCGGAAGGCAAACTGCTGATTAACACCATCAATGCACATTCTTACAATACCGCACGGAAAGATGCCGCTTTTGCCGAAGCGCTGCTGAAAGGCGATGCGCTGATTCCGGACGGAGTGGAGTTTGGGCATTAGTATGTCAGGGAATTATTGCGTCTTTGGTAAATTGTTGCTATTTATGGAGAATTTCCTGCTGGAAACCATTGTGGATGTTTTCTACCAGCTCTTTTAAAGAATTGTTTGGTTATGGCAGTAAGTTAATGTTGTCTGGTTGGCTTAATACAATGTATTCTCAGTTGTCCCCGTTGATTATTGGACGGTTCTATTCTTCCTCCACTTTGGGTTACTATACCAGAGCGCAAAGTTACGTGGATTTCCCGAGTAGTAATATAATGGGAATTTTGCAGCATTGCTTGCTGGCTCTTTAAAAATAATGATATCGCCAAGAGGTGCGATAACTCCCCAAGCAAGAACGTTTACCAGCACTTGAACAATATTAAAGGTAACAACATCTTTAGTTGAAAAGATTCCCTTTTCAACACGAAGACGATTTCTCAAAAAACCAATTCCAAGGCCAACAAGACCGCTTGGAATAACCCATGACCACCAAATACCATAACCGGCAAACATATCTTTTACCATATGACCGATTAAACCAATAAAGAAGCCGACAACTGGACCAAAAATAACAGCTAAAAAGGCTTGAACAGCATATTGCAGCTGAATACTTGTATTAGCAAAGAGTGGAATATTGATAAACATACCAATAATAACAAATAAGGCTGCTCCAATCCCTGTTGCGACAACTGCTTTAATTGAATTATTTTTCATTTTTTCTCCTTAATTTAATTTTTTGATTTCGATACGCCACTGAGGTCCGACACCGACATTGTAGGCATTAGCAAAAGAACCTTGGTTAATAGCAACGCCCACACGATAGAGAGAATTGATATAAATAATGGGTTGACCAATCCGAACAGCTGCAAATGATTTGCCATAGGTCACTTGATTTTGATAAACGAGCATATCATTATTGTAGATAGTTACTTCAAAGCGATCATTGAATTCTGGCTTAAGCGTGTAAAATTCTTCACGTGTAATAGACGTCCATAAAGAACCAAAACGAACATCCAGAATATCAACGGCACCACGAACAAGATTATCTTCAATAACGGTTTCAACCACTGGTAATTCTACTATAGACTCAATAGCTAATTCTGGACCAACTTCTTCAAAAGAAATATGATCACTAGCCAATTTGGCTCCTGTAAAGGCATAGACATCACGTCCATGAAAAGTGTAGGATAATTCTGTATTACGACGACGATTC
>OGYS01001110.1_pt1 | contig 16533 bp, 17 predicted proteins | sample 1576611 | NCBI WGS metagenome assembly OGYS01 (sample SAMEA3541571, study PRJEB24748) | human gut metagenome | biome: human gut; feature: human-associated habitat; material: faeces | place: China | collected 2012
TGCGACGACTGTAAGTAGTTATGTTATGGCAAAAAATATGGGACATGAAGGTGTCCTTACTGCCAGTACAGTAATGCTTACCACTATGTTCAGTGCATTCACATTGACCGGGTGGCTGTATATATTGAAAACTTTAGGAATCGTGTAATAAAGAAGCTGAATTTCTTTCATGAACATTCTGCGCACGAAACATTCAGATGAGCCGAAAACAGTAATCATATTCAGCAAGTGCCTCCATGATTACTTCGTCTCATCTCCATTGTGCTTAAGTCATGTGCCTGAGAGAAATTCAGCTTTTTATATTATGTTTGTGTTTCACGGGAAGATAGGGTACAATTAAGATTAACAACGAAGAATTGGAGGGCTTTTGTATGGGGATTTATTTGAATCCGGACAGCAGTAAGTTTGAGGAAGCTGTGAATTCAGATATCTATATAGATAAGACAGGATTGTTGATTTACACCAATTCTGTTTTGCATACGATGCAAAAATACATTTGTATTAGTCGTCCAAGACGCTTTGGGAAATCTATTGCGGCAAATATGTTGACAGCATATTATAGCCGCGGCTGTGATACAGAACAATTGTTTTCACAGTTTGAAATTTCAAAGGATATGGATTTTAAAAAGTATCTGAATCAATACGACACGATTTCTGTAAATATGCAGGAGATTTTGAGCAGGAGCCATAATGTCTGTGAATTGATTAGCCGATTTGGCGGACTTATCATTCGGGATTTAAAAAATGAGTATCCGGATGTGGATTATTTTGATGATACAGATGTTATAGAGTGCATGCAGGATGTATACGCGCAGAAAAAACAGCCATTTATCATTATTATAGATGAATGGGACTGCATTTTTCGAGAATATAAAGAAAATAAAGAAGCTCAGAAAAAATATCTCGATTTCCTGAGAGATTTGTTAAAGGATAAGGCGTATGTTCATCTGGCGTATATGACAGGAATTCTTCCGATAAAAAAATATGGAACTCATTCAGCTTTAAATATGTTTGATGAATTTTCTATGATAGATCCGGGACCGTTGGCGAGATATGTTGGATTTACGGAAAATGAAGTGAAGAAACTGTGTGAACAGTACCAGATGGATATGGCAGAGATAAAGAACTGGTATGATGGATATTCCTTTGAAAATGGAATATCTATTTACAGTCCGCGTTGCGTGGTAAATTGCATGCGATTTGGAAAAATCGGGAATTACTGGAATCAGACAGAAACATTTGAAGCGCTGCGAATTTATATAGAGATGAATTTCGAAGGGCTAAAAGATGATGTCATAAGTATGATTGCGGGAAATGCAGTACCGGTAAATACAGGAAGCTTTGCCAATGATATGTCAACATTTCACACAGAAGATGATGTCCTGACACTTTTGATACATTTAGGATATGTATCGTATGATTATGATAATAAGACTGTAAAAATTCCAAATGAAGAAGTAAGAACTGAGTATGTGAACAGTATATCTGCTTCAACATGGGGTGAAGTATCAAAGGCATTGAAAGAGTCAGCGGACACATTGGAAGCAATCTGGCAGAAACGGCCAAAGCAGGTAGCAGAAGCCATTCGGCAGGCACATTTTGAAACTTTTCACATTCAGTACAATGATGAAAATGCATTAAGTTATACAATTTCACTCGCATTGTACGCTGCAAGAAATTTTTATGTGATTCACAGAGAGTTGGCAGGAGGAAAAGGATTTGCAGATCTTGTTTTTCTTCCGCGAAAAAAATTTCCGGAAAAACCAGCAATTGTAGTAGAACTAAAATGGGATAAAACTGCAGGAGGAGCCATTGCACAGATAAAGAATAAGGAATATTGCAGAAGCCTTGAAGAATATGAAGGAAATATTTTATTGGTAGGTGTGAATTACAATAAACAGACAAAAGAACACGAATGTGTCATAGAAGAGTATGTAAAATAATTGTGGAAGCATAAAGAAAGCTAAAGCTGTAGACAGCATAAAATTCGGGGAGGGATACCTTATGAAGAAAATAGCATTTATTATATGTTGTATTTTAACTATATCCTTAGCAGCTTGTAGCAATAAGCAGGAAAACACTCAGAGCAGTAAGTGGGATTGTTCCGTCAACTGTGCAGAACAATCAACTCCCGATGAATATGTGATTACCTACTCTGATGAAAAATTAACATCACAGACAGGAACACTGACCTTCCATAATGGCAATGAATTTGAAATTATCATACATCTTCTTAATAGCGGCGAAGAAGAACGGACAGAAACAATCCCGGCAGGCGGTTCTACCTGCTTAAAACAACTCAAAAAAAATAAAGAGTACATCGTAGGAATACACGCAAATGTCACAGAAGATACGCCTATTAAACTGACAGCTTATGACGGAGGAAAGACGGACGCTGAACCATAAAATGATTATATGATACATTTTTTAGGTAGTAATAAAAGCTTTTGCATAACAGATTTTTGGAAAATAATGGATTTACTATTCAGTAGTGGGTATCAAAAAAATAAAGAATCAAAAGAGTCTCAAGAAAGCATTGAGTTATTTTCGCAACAATAGAAAATCACTCAGCTTTCGAGATTCCCTTTTGATGCGGTCTCTTAAGGTTTTCTGAAAATTCCCTAAAAACCTTGACAAACAGGACTTCTGTGGCTATGATATTTTGTAGTTTCATGGTTGATAAACCAGTTAAATGCGTTGAAAAAGAGGAGTATGCATAGGTCGTTCTGACAGAGAGAGATGCCCATTGGCTGCGAGGCACTTGAGAACAGAGATGCAGAAGGTAGCTTTGGAGCAGGAACGCTGAAGTCACAGTAGGCGGTCCCGGAGTCGTTCCCGTTAAAGAATAGGATGAGATGTATAGAGGAGTTTCTTCTATATAATAAAGGTGGTACCGCGAATCAATCGCCCTTTGTGAGAATAAAGGGCGTTTTTTTTATAATTAAGAAATGCATTTTCTAATTATAAAAAAGCCTCCGGCAGGATGCGCACTGCGGCGTATAATGATGGTACCGCAAGCGACCACCGCAGGCGCCAGAATGTGCTGGGGCACATTCTATATTTTGCCCTGAAATGTGAAAAATGTGTGAAAACATGAACCAGGAAACACGTATTTGAGGAGGAGACTATGAGTCAGAATTTGGAGAAAACTTACAATCCGAAAGAGATTGAAGACAAACTGTACCAGAAGTGGTGCGAAAATAAGTATTTCCACGCAGAAGTGGACAGAAGTAAGAAACCATTTACAATCGTAATGCCGCCACCGAATATTACCGGTAAGCTTCACATGGGACATGCTCTTGACAACACAATGCAGGATATCCTGATCCGTTACAAGAGAATGCAGGGATACAATGCACTGTGGATTCCGGGAACAGACCATGCGGCTATTTCTACAGAAGTAAAGGTTACCAATCAGTTAAAAGACGAAGGTATTGATAAAAAAGAACTTGGCCGTGAGAAATTCTTAGAGAGAACATGGCAGTGGAAAGAAGAATATGGCGGAACTATCACATCACAGCTTAAAAAGATGGGTGTTTCTTGTGACTGGGACAGAGAGCGTTTCACAATGGACGAGGGATGTTCTGAAGCAGTTGAGAAAGTATTCTTGAATCTTCATAAAAAAGGATTCATTTACAGAGGATCCAGAATCATCAACTGGTGTCCGGTATGTAAGACTTCCCTGTCTGATGCCGAGGTAGAGCATGAAGAGCAGGACGGATTCTTCTGGCACATTAAGTACCCAATCGTAGGAACAGACCGTTTCCTTGAGATTGCAACAACACGTCCGGAGACTCTTCTGGGAGATACTGCAATTGCAGTTCACCCGGATGATGAGAGATATAAAGATATCGTTGGAAAGATGTGTAAGCTGCCACTGACAGACCGTGAGATTCCGATCGTTGCAGATTATTATGTAGACAAAGAGTTCGGAACAGGTGCTGTTAAGATCACACCGGCACATGACCCTAACGACTTTGAAGTTGGAAAACGTCACAATCTGCCAGAACTTAACATCATGAATGATGATGCTACGATCAACGAGAAGTATGGTGGAAAATATGCAGGCATGGATCGCTACGAAGCAAGAAAAGCTATGGTAGAGGATCTGAAAGAGCAGGGATATCTTGTAAAAGTTGTTCCACATTCTCATAATGTAGGAACTCACGACAGATGTCATACAACGGTAGAGCCAATGATCAAACAGCAGTGGTTCGTAAAGATGGAAGAGCTTGCAAAACCAGCCATTGAGGCGATCAAGAATGGTGAGCTTAAGTTTGTACCAGAGCGTTTTGATAAGATTTACCTGCACTGGCTTGAGAATATCCGTGACTGGTGCATATCCAGACAGATTTGGTGGGGACATAGAATTCCAGCCTACTACTGCCAGGATTGTGGAGAAGTCGTAGTAGCTTCCGAAGCACCGGAAAAATGCCCACATTGTGGTTGTACACATTTTAAACAGGATGAGGATACGCTGGATACATGGTTCAGTTCTGCGCTTTGGCCATTCTCAACACTTGGCTGGCCACATGAGACGGAGGATCTTGACTACTTCTATCCAACGAATGTACTTGTAACTGGATACGACATCATTTTCTTCTGGGTTATCCGTATGGTATTCTCAGGATATGCACATACAGGAAAGGCACCATTTAACACAGTACTGATCCACGGACTTGTTCGCGATTCTCAGGGACGCAAGATGAGTAAATCACTTGGAAATGGTATCGATCCTCTGGATATTATCGATCAGTACGGCGCAGACGCACTTCGTATGACACTGATTACAGGAAATGCTCCTGGAAATGATATGCGTTTCTACAACGAGCGTGTAGAGGCAAGCCGTAATTTTGCAAATAAAGTATGGAATGCTTCCAGATATATTCTTATGAATATGGAAGGAAAAGAGATCACAGAGCCACAGGCAGAGGATCTGGGACCTGCAGACCGTTGGATTTTATCTGCATGCAATAATGTGGTAAAAGATGTAACAGAGAACTTAGATAAGTTCGAGCTTGGAATTGCACTTTCCAAGATTTATGACTTTATCTGGGACGAGTTCTGTGACTGGTACATTGAACTTTCAAAATATGCAATCTACCACGCAGACGAGAATCCGAAGAGTGCGAACGCTGCACTTTGGACATTGAAGAAAGTTCTTGGTGATGCACTGAAGCTTCTTCACCCATACATGCCATTTGTTACAGAGGAAATCTACAGCAAACTGGTTCCAGAAGAAGAGTCACTGATGATGTCAAGCTGGCCGGTATATGAGGAAAAATGGAATGACGCAGAGAATGAAAACATTCTGAACCATTACAAAGAAATCGTAAGAGGTGTCAGAAACGTCCGTTCCGAGATGAATGTTCCAAATTCCAGAAAGGCAACGATCTACGTTGTATGCGAGGATGAGAAGCTTTCAGCCGGTCTTGCAGTATTAAAAGAGTCTGCAATGATGATGGCATCTGCCGGAGACTTCATTGTACAGGCAGACAAGAGCGGTATCGCAGACGATGCAGTGTCTGTAGTGGTTCCGGATGCAACAGTTTATGTGCCGCTTGAGGAGCTGATCGATTTTGAGCAGGAAAAAGAGCGTCTTACAAAAGAAGAGACTCGCCTGAATAAAGAGATTGCACGTTCCAACGGCATGCTGAATAACGAGAAGTTTGTAAGCAAAGCGCCGGCTGCAAAGGTACAGGAAGAGCGTGAGAAACTAGAAAAATATGAGCAGATGCTTGCTCAGGTCAAGGAGCGTCTTGCTGGATTACAGAAAAAATAAATGTAAGGGGATATTATGAAAAAGCTGCGAAAGGAAGAGGTTATAGCATACTGGAAGGAACGTAGAGAGCGAAGGGCAAGAATACTGGAAGAGAGAAGAAATGGTGCATTTGCGCAGAAGATGAAACCTGTCTATCAGTTTATGAACCGGTTTTCTCTGATATTTCACGCGCTTTTAGCATGTCTGATCAACTTTGCAATTGAGGCAATTTCAAGACATTCACTTGTTCAGGCATGGAGCTATATGACACAGACACCACTCGTCTTCCTTTACAATGCATTTATGATATTTATGACATTTACGGTGGTATACCTGTTCAGGCGAAGGGTGTTCACAAGAATCATTATCGGTGTACTTTGGATGATTCTTGGAATCTGTAACGGTTACATGCTGATGAAGCGAGTGACACCGTTCAATGCCCAGGACCTGAAGGTAGCAACCGATGCGGTCAGCCTGATCAACAATTATTTCAATGGATTTGAGATCGTGATCGTATTGGTGGGAATTGCAGCGGTCATTATATGGCTGATTTCCATGTGGCGCCGCGGTGGTCAGTATGAAGGGAAAATGCACCGGCTTCTGGCAATTGCCGGAGTGGCTGTATGTGCCATGTTATTCAGCTTCACAACAGATCAGGCAATTGATAAGCGAGTGCTTTCCACATACTTTGGAAATATTGCGTTTGCCTATGAGGATTACGGACTTCCGTACTGCTTTATGTCCAGTGTATTTAATACAGGAATCGATGAGCCGAATGATTATAATAAGGAGACTATTGATCAGATTACGAATAACGGAGAAATGGCCGAGAATAAAACAGGGCGTGCCTCTGATGATCTTCCGAATATCATTGTGGTTCAGTTAGAGTCTTATTTTGATGTAGATGAGGCGGAATTTTTCACAACAAGCGAAGATGCATGCCCGAATCTGCATGAGATGTACAAGAATTATTCTTCTGGATATTTCAAAGTTCCGTCTGTAGGAGCCGGAACCGCGAATACAGAGTTCGAAGTGCTGACAGGAATGAATATGCGTTTCTTCGGACCTGGAGAGTATCCGTATAAAACAGTTGTCAAGAACCAGCCATGTGAGAGTGCTGCAACAGCTCTTTCAGCACTGGGATACGGTACTCATGGACTGCACAATAACGGAGGTAACTTCTACAGTCGTGCAAAAGTCTATGATCATATGGGATTTGACAGTTTTACAAGTAAAGAGTTTATGAATATTCTTCAGCTTACGCCAAATGGATGGGCAAAGGACGAGGTTCTGGTAGACAATATTATGGAAGCTATGGATACGACCGAGCAGCAGGATTTCGTATTTACCGTCAGTGTGCAGGGACATGGAGATTACCCGGAGGAGCAGCTGATTGAGAATCCGAAGATCAAAGTAGAAGGTATCGATGATGAAGCAAAGAAGAATAAATGGGAATATTATGTAAACATGGTCTATGAGATGGACCAGTTTGCAGGAGATCTTGTGAAAGCAGTGGAAGATCGTGGAGAACCGGCAGTTGTCGTATTCTACGGAGACCATTTACCGACTATGGGACTTACCGCAGAAGATTTAAAGAGCCGTTATCTCTATAACACAAATTATGTGATCTGGGATAACATCGGACTGGAACAGCAGGATAGAAATATTCCGGCTTATCAGCTAATGGCGGATGTGATGAACCGCCTGGATATTCATTCTGGAACATTGTTCAATTATCATCAGCAGAGACAGAATTCCAAGAATTACCTGTCAGACTTAGAGCTTCTCCAGTATGATATTCTGTATGGCAAGCAGTATGTTTACAAGGGCAATCCGCCGATTACGGAAGGTCATATGGAAATGGGTGTGAAGGACGCTACGCTGACGAACATCGTTCCGTATCTGGAAAAAGGCTACAGCCTGTATGGCGAGAACTTTACGAAGTCAAGTAAGGTTTACGTCAATGGCGAGAAGCAAAAGAGTACATTTTTAAATAATACACGAATCGTTCTTCCAAGCACAGAGCTTAGCGAGGGAGATGTTATCACTGTCAGCCAGGTAGGATCCAGCAATACAATCTTCAGAACGACGGACGAATACATTTACCAGGGCGGACAGCTTGTAAGGCAGGAAGGAACAGGAACTGATACAACAAAATCCTGGACAGAACAGGAAAACGAGGAAAAATAAATGAATAGTAAGCCTGTTAACTACAAGGAGGCAGTCGAGTATATCGAAAGCATTCCGAAGTTTACACAAAAGCACACGCAGGAGCACACAAGAGAGTTCTTAGAGCGGCTTGGCAGACCGGCATTTGACCGGAAGGTGGTACATGTGGCAGGAACCAATGGCAAAGGTTCTGTGTGTGCATATATTCAGGCAATCTTAGAAGCTGAGGGGAAGAAGACGGGATTTTTTACTTCCCCTCATCTTATATCTATCAACGAGCGGATTCAGATAGGAAGAAAGCCGATTGACAACGAAGAATTTTATCAGGTCTTTGAGCATGTCTATGATGTCGTGAAAAAAATGGAAGAAGAGGGAATTCCACATCCATCTTATTTTGAATTTTTATTTGGCATGGGACTAAGTGCATTTGAAAAATCTGATGTAGAATATATTGTTCTGGAGACAGGACTGGGGGGAAGACTGGATGCAACCAATGCATTTCCGTGTCCGGCGCTGACAGTCATTACATCGATCAGCCTGGATCACACCATGATTCTCGGGAATACAATAGAGCAGATCGCGGCAGAAAAAGCAGGGATCATCAAAGAAGGAACGCCAGTGATTTTTGACGGAAATGATGAGGCAGCTGCCGAGATTATCCAAAATACGGCGAAAGAGCATCATGCGCCATGTCGGGAAATCGGGAAAAATGCGTTCGAAATCCGGGAAGTTACCCGCAAACATATTGCATTTTCACGGACAAATGCTTATCATAAAGATGTTATCTGGCAAGTGCCGATCTGTGGTATCTATCAGGTGAAAAATGCAGAGATTGCAATCGAAGCAGCCCAGTGTCTGCTTGGGAATAAACCAGAGCATGAAGAAATGTGGCGCGATGCCGTTGCTAAAATCCAATGGCAGGGACGTATGGAAGAATGCGCAGACCATTTTATCATTGACGGAGCCCACAACCCGGGAGCAATCGAAGCGTTTGTAGAAAGTGTTCGTGCACTGAAAGAGGAAGAATCGCCGATTCTCATATTTTCAGCGGTATCTGATAAAAAATATGAGCAGATGATAGAATATCTTTGCAGACATTTGCAGACGAAAGCGTTTGTTGTGACAGAGATTGAAGATAAAAGAAGAGTTCCGGCCGGCGAACTGGGGGAGATTTTTAAGCGATATGCAACGTGTCCGGTGTATGTGAAGGCTGATGTAAAAGATGCCATAGCATGTGCCTATGAGATGCGTACCAAAGAGACATACATTTACTGTATTGGTTCTCTTTACCTGGCAGGAATGGTAGAAAAGGCGCTACAGGAGGTGGAGACGTCATGTTAAATTACGAAGAAGAACTGAAAAAATTCCAGCCAAGCCTGGAAGTTGAAGATATTGAGGAAGCAGTATACAGAGAAGACCTGACGGATATGCAGGACATTATCCGCGAAGCAGTAGAGCAGACGAAGTAGTAATGAGTCACGATACAGATAGAAAATAAGAGGGAATATAAATATATGGACTACACAGTGAAACTAGCGTACCAGTCTAACTACTGGTACAATGACGGACTGGCAAAAGCCCAGGTAAGGGATATGTCCGGTGCGATTACATCACTGAAGAAAAGTCTTCAGTATAACCGGGCGAACATGGCCGCCAGAAATCTTCTGGGACTTGTCTACTACGGACGTGGAGATGTGATCGAAGCGCTGGTGGAGTGGATCCTCAGCAAGAATTTTCAGCCAAAAGACAATATAGCCAGTTATTTTATCAGCAAAGTACAGGAGACGCCGGGAGAACTGGAAGAGATCAACCAGGCAGTCAAACGATACAATCAAAGTCTGGAATATGCAAGACAGGGTGGAGAAGATCTTGCGATTATCCAGTTAAAAAAAGCAGTAGCAGCACACCCGACTTACGTCAAGGCATACCAGCTTCTGGCATTGCTTTATATTAAGACCGAGCAGTATGCCAGTGCGAGACAGATACTCAGGAAAGTACACAGACTGGATGCAACAGATGAAAAGACAATCCGTTACATGCATGAACTTACCGAAATAAGAAAAGAACGTCCGATGAGTGTCAAGCAGTCTGCGAAAAATCAGCAGAAAACGGTTAAATACCAGCTTGGAAATGAAAGCATTATTCAGCCGGTGCCGACCGGGATCAAAGAAAAGGCCAGCATTCACACGGTTGCGAATATTGCAGTCGGTGTATTGGTCGGTGTTGCAGTGATGTGGTTTTTGATTATGCCGGCGATTAATTCGTCAGAGAAAAAAGCATTGAATAAGCAGACCGTTTCATTTAGTGATCAGATTGCAGAACAGAAATCCCAGATCAGCGCACTGAAGACAGAATTGGAAACTTATCGGGCCAGCAGCGAAGAGACAGAAAATGCACAGGCAACTGCAGCTTCAACACAAGACAGCTATGAAGTCGTCATGAATATTGCAGAGCATTATAAATCCGAAGATATGAGTAATGCTGCCATGGCAGAAGAACTTATGAAAGTCAATGCAGATTCTCTTGGAGCTGTCGGAAGAGCAAAATTCGATGAACTGACCGGAAAGATTTATCCGGATGCCTGCAAAAAGCAATATAGAGCCGCAAAAGAAGCTTACGATTCAGGCGAGTATGATACAGTAATTTCCAGTCTCGAGACAGTTATGCAGATGGATGAAAGCTACAACGATGGCGCAGCGGTGCTCCTTCTGGCACAAGGCTACGAGAAAAAAGGTGATCAGGATAAGGCCAACACGACTTATCAGAAAATCATCGAAACCTGGCCGGACACCGATGTAGCCACCCAGGCACAGCAGGCGCTCGATGCCCAGAGCGGAAATACTGACAACAGCGACAGCAAAAAATCCGACGACACCAAAAAAAACAGTGACAACGATGATAACGGTGACAACAATAATTAAGAAATAGCTTTAAACAATTAGAAAAATAACTAAATAAAACCAAACTTACAAAAGAGGATACGTTAACCCACGTATCCTCTTTTTTGACATTTTTGATAATTATTATAGGCTGCATATAGAAATTGCGACTGTGCGGATTCCTATAAGGCAGCTAAAGCTTCACACACGTAGAGGCAAGAAAATATGTTTTTATAAAGCTAAAGTATATTCGCGATTAGCCAGTACATTCAGCACCTGAAAATCATATAGTTCACAAAAAGGTACTCTGGAGCGGCCGGTACTTAGGCGGTGTCCTTTGGCGCCTTATGTACCGCTGCCAGCGGAAGGTAGTGCGAACGTGCCTTTGGTGAACTATATGATTTCCAGGTGTGTAGAATGGAAAAAGTATAGAAACAAGCTTTATAAAAAAAGGAGGCCGAAAATTGAAATATCAAGTACAGGAAAACTGTCTCACAATTTTTCTCCCCCACGAACTGGATCACCACAATGCGGAGGAAATCCGCCGGGAATCCGACCATCTGATCATACGAAATCATATCCGTTACATCATATTTGATTTTGCGGAGACAGATTTTATGGACAGTTCGGGGATTGGAATGATTATGGGACGTTACAGACAAATTTATATGCTGGGCGGAGAAATCTGTGCAGCCCACGCAAATGAGCGTGTCAAAAAAATTTTAACCATGTCCGGTGTGACAAAAATAATGGAAATCATAGAGGAGTATCAGTAAATGGAGCACACGAATGAAATGCAACTTATCTTCGACAGTCGTTCCAGCAACGAATCATTTGCCAGGGTGACGGTAGCAGCATTTATGACATCGCTTAATCCGACAGTGGAGGAAGTATCTGATGTAAAAACAGCAGTGTCGGAAGCTGTGACAAATGCAATCATACATGGATATGAAGGAGAAGTACATAATATCTGTATCCGGTGCAGAACGAAAGAACAGACGCTTTTTGTGGAAATTGAAGATTTTGGAAAAGGTATCGAAGATGTTGAAAAGGCAATGGAACCACTTTTTACAACAAAAGCGGAAGCGGAACGATCCGGCATGGGATTTTCCTTTATGGAAGCATTTATGGATAGTCTGGAAGTGGAATCTACACCAGGCAAAGGGACACTTGTAAAAATGTCGAAAATCATCGGAAAAGGAAGGAAAATATGGACCACACAATCGATCTGATTCAGAAATCTCACGAAGGTGATGAAGAAGCAAGAGCACGATTGGTGGAGGAAAATGCAGGACTTGTCTGGTGTATAGTGAAACGTTTCCATAACCGGGGTGTGGAAACGGAAGATTTATTTCAGATTGGAAATATCGGTCTGATTAAAGCAATCGACAAATTTGACCTGAGCTACGATGTGAAATTTTCAACTTACGCTGTGCCGATGATTTCCGGTGAAATCAAACGTTTCTTACGGGATGACGGCATGATAAAAGTCAGCCGTTCTTTAAAAGAACTGGCGTACAAAGCTTATTTGTTGAAAGAAGATTTACAGAATCAGTGGGGGCGTGAACCGACTGTGGGCGAACTTTCAGAGCGTCTGGGAGTCGAGCAGGAGGAATTGGTCATGGCACTGGATGCAGGCGGAGACGTCGAGTCCTTGCATAAACCTATTTATCAAAAAGACGGACAGGAAATCCGTCTCATGGACAAGCTTGAGGAAAAGAGCGAAGAACATGAGCAGGTTCTGAATCATATAGTTCTGACGGAACTTCTTGGAGTGCTGAATCAGGATGAAAAAAGACTCATTTATCTGCGCTATTTTGCGGAGCAGACCCAGTCCCAGGTCGGACGCGAGCTTGGAATTTCACAGGTTCAGGTCTCAAGAATGGAAAAGAAAATACTCGGGCAGCTTAAAAATGCATATTTTCATGGAAAGCCGATATACTAACATTTGAATAAAGAGTTTCGCAAATATTTCATTTAGCATAGGGAAAGAGTCGACGATAACTGCAATGGATCCAGTGCGGAAATGAATGGAACTATGGCGAAAGAAAGTGTAAGAAAGGTGTGAAAAATGTGCAGGAACAATTAGAAAAAGCGAGAAAAAGACTTAGGATCTGCCTCATTGCGGTAGTGCTTCTGGCAATAGTGGCAGGCTGTGCGTATTATTTTGGCGATTTTGGCAAAGAGCGAGACGTGACGGAAGGAACGCTGGTGAAAGAAATACAGGGGACAGATGCTGATGCATTTGCATTATATAACGAAAGAATACTGAATACAGCGGCACCAGGAGGTCACACATATGGCTGGCAGTAAAGAGACTGTTTATATAAAGGCAGACCGGAATGTGGAAGTCACGGATCCGTGTGTAAAATTAGGGGATATTCTGTCCATGGAATGTGCAAATCCAACAGTTCTGCCGAAGCTTAAGACAATCAAACTTCTGCGGTTTCATGGAGTTGATAAAAAGATACAAAATCGTGTCGCGGTTTCCATTTTGAAAGTTATCGAATGTATACATGCAGAATATCCGGAGATTGAAGTCCAGAATCTGGGTGAGCAGGACTTTATCATCACTTATGAGGAACAGCAAAGCGTGGGCGGTGTCTGGCACATTTTAAAAACAAGTCAAGTTGTACTGATTAGTTTTATGGGAGCAGCGTTTTCCATTATGGCATTCAACAATGACGTCGGTGTGACAAAAATGTTCAGTCAGATTTATGAACTGGTAACAGGAACAAAAAGTGATGGATTTACAGTGCTGGAATTTACGTACAGTATCGGAATTGCCATTGGAATTCTGACATTTTTCAATCATTTTGGAAAGAGGAGATTTTCCGTAGATCCAACTCCGATAGAAGTGGAAATGCGTCTGTATGAGAATGATCTTCAGACGACTTTGATTGAAAACATTTCCAGAAAGGAGCAGGAATTAGATGTGGGCACAAAATATCCTACTGGCAGTCATCGGTCTTAGTGCAGGTGTGATCGTAGCCAGCGGACTTTTTTCATTTGTCATTGAATTAGGTGTTGTGTCCGATTTTGCAGACCGCACCCACACAGGCGAACACATTTTGCTCTACGAGGACAGTGTGGCGCTGGGCGGAATACTGGCGAATATTTTCTGGGTGTTCCACATATCCATACCCGGTGGGAATATATTGGCAGCAGTGTTCGGGATTCTTGGTGGAATATTTGTGGGATGCTGGGCGATGGCACTTGCAGAAATGTTGAATGTATTTCCAATCTTCATCCGGCGTATGAAGATTATAAAAAGCGTACCATATCTTATACTTGGAATCGCAGTCGGAAAGACCGTGGGTGCGCTTTTGTTTTTTGCAAATCACTGGGGACAGTAATAATGCCGAGGCATTCTTGAAAGAATACTTTGCCGTTCAAAGGCAGGGACGAATCGAAAAAAGCGTTCATTGACAGGAAAGTCATGTGGAAAAAGAAAGGAGAGGAACATGGATAAACAAAAGCAACAGGAAGCATATAAGAATTACGTCAAGCAGAAGACGCCGGTACACAATCTGCCACTCAATATGCTCAAAGCATTTATTACAGGAGGCATTATCTGCACAATTGGACAGGGCATTTTGAATTATTGCAGGCACCTTGGAATAGAAAAAGACATCAGCGCAAGCTGGACTTCCATGATTCTGATTCTCTTAAGCGTCTTGCTCACTGGATTTAATATTTATCCGCAGATCGCAAAATGGGGCGGCGCAGGAGCGTTGGTTCCGATTACCGGATTCGCGAACTCCGTGGCGGCACCGGCAATCGAATATCAGAAAGAAGGACAGGTCATGGGAATCGGCTGCAAGATATTTACCATAGCAGGTCCGGTGATATTATATGGAATCTTCTCAAGCTGGGTACTTGGAGTGGGGTATTGGATATTGAAGATTTTGAAAGTGGTGTGAAAAAATTTTTAGATAGCGGACAGCAAGTCTCCAAAAGGAGCCAAAAAGGAGCCAAAAAGGAGCCGATAAGAGAAGTGTAAAAAGATGATAAGTTATGGGGAGTAGAAATGCTCCTCGTTTTTTTATTGACACATATATCACGGTGCGATATACTAACTATATCGAAGTACGATGTATCGCACTGAAAGGATTGAATTATGGACGCACATATTAAAAAGGTTTATGTTCCGATGACGGAGACAGGGTTTTACATCTTGTTATGCCTGCGCTCTCCGAATCACGGGTATGGAGTTGTACAGAAGGTAAGAGAAATGACAGACAATGAAGTGGTACTCGGTCCGGGAACCATGTATGGAAGTTTGTCAAAGATGGAAAAGGACGGATTGATTGAATTCGTAAGAGAGGAAGATAAGCGCAAGATTTATCAGATTACGGAGCTTGGAATGGAAGTGCTGGAACTGGAGCTGAAACGGATTCAAAGATTGTATCGTAACGCACGGGAGGTATTGTAATGAGTGAGACAAAAAAGGAACTTCGCTGGTTTTCAATTATGGATTATGAAAAAGAAGCCCGTTATCTGAGCAGAATGCATCAGAAAGGCTGGAAATTCAAAAGAGTAACAATGCCTGGAATCTATACATTTGAAAAATGCGAGCCTGAGAAAGTGATCTATCAGTTGGATTATAATCAGGAAGGCATGAAAAACCAGATGGAATATGTGAAAATGTTTGAAGACTGCGGCTGGGAGTATCTTCTGGAATTTGCAGGATACAGTTATTTCAGAAAACCGGAAGCACAGATGTCCAGGGAAGAAGAGATATTCTGCGATGATGAATCGAGACTGGATATGATGAACCGGATCTTCCGGGGAAGAGTAATTCCACTGATTGTGATTTTCTGCTGTTCGGTTGTGAATGGATACAATGCTATGGCAGGACACGGAGGATATGTACTTGCAAGTGTGTTTAGCATATTAATGATTTTGTATATTGTTATCTTTTTACAATTCACATTAAAATACATTTCATTTCGACGGAAGATAAAGTAGTGAAGATGTTATAAAATTTTAAAAGAAGAAGAAGATATGATAATCTCTTTATTAATAAGAATGCTATAAGGCAATTGTTAATAAGGAGATTTTTATTTGTTATAGTTGAGAAGATATAAATAATATATATAGTATTGAAAAAATAATATATATAAGTTAAAATAAAAAATAATTGATAACTATAGATTAGTGGGAGGATTTAGCTTGAAAAATAAAAAAGTGGAAATAATAAAAAGTAATGAATTTCAAAATTTATTTGATAAATCAAAGCAATTAATTGACAGTGCCAGAAGTAATATGGGGCAAATGGCAAATGTAATTACGGTTCTTACTAACTTTTTGCTCGGAAGATATATTGTAGAGCAGGAACAGCAAGGCGCCGAACGAGCAAAATATGGAGCAAAAGTTTTAGATTCTTTGTCGTCTTATCTGACAGAAGAATACGGAAGAGGTTTTTCAAGAAGTAATGTTGCGGGAATGCGACAATTTTATATGGCTTACAAGGATAGAGAAAATGAAATAATCCAATCGGGAATTGGACAATTTGATCAGGCTTTTGGAATTGTCCAATCAGGAATTGGACAATTGGAGGCTACATATAAGAAAAATCCATTTAAACTAAGTTGGACACATTATCAGATACTTATGCGTATAGAGGATAGGGAAGAAAGAGACTTTTATGAAAAGGAAGCGATACGTTCTAATTGGAATGTAAGCACCTTAAAAAGACAAATTCATTCTAGCTTGTATGAA
>OGYS01001134.1_pt1 | contig 16182 bp, 7 predicted proteins | sample 1576611 | NCBI WGS metagenome assembly OGYS01 (sample SAMEA3541571, study PRJEB24748) | human gut metagenome | biome: human gut; feature: human-associated habitat; material: faeces | place: China | collected 2012
CTGGTATTTCAACAATCATATGATAGCTTCGATAACCATTCGATTTTGGATTTTTATAATTTTCCTCTTATTGTTCCTTTATTTTATAATCCATCTGCCAAAACGTTTACCGCCCTCTCTAACAAGAATTCCTTTCTTCTGTAGTTTAGGTAAAATTCTTTTTACTGTTCCTAATGAAATACCTGTCCTTTGTTGAATTTCTTTTTGTGTGATAGATGGATTTTCTTTTATCAATTGAATAATCTCCAACTCCTCTTTTGTTTCAAAGTCACAATCCAAAGTCTCAATTTTATTCTTTGTTCTTTTTAAGTCGCTCTCTAAAGTCTCAATTTTATCATCCAAAGTTTCACTCACCGATTTATTATTAACTCCAAAGTCAAAAGAATATTCGTCATCCAACGGCACTGTAATCCGGAACACATCTCCTTCAACAAATTCCGGCTCTTTACCTGAATAGAATTTACAATACTTAAATAGTTTACGTACCCCAGATCCAAGCTGATCAGCATAACCGATATTTCTAAAAAATGCTGCTATAATCGGATTCTTTGGATTGGGTTCCAAATTATCTACTGTTATAAAACCTTCCTTGGTTGCACGGTTTGCATTTTCCACATACATTCGATCTTTTTCAATCACGAATTTTGCTGTATAGCTGCTTGTAAATTCCCGATGCATCAAGGTATTGCTTACCATTTCTCTTACAATCGTGTTTCTAAGGCTCTTATTTACAGCTCCTTCCAAAAAGAATTTATCCGGCAAATTCTTTCTTCCGAAATCCAGAAGCTGACTATAACTTTCGATTAGATTTGTCTTAATAATTTCCCGATCGTCATAACGATCTACATTGACTTTCCTTACAAGTGCATCTGTCACATAAGTCGGTGCAACATTTAAAATCACATCATCTTTTCCAAGAAGCATAATTGCTGCAAGATTGAATCCCTCTTCTCCCGTTACAACATCTCTGCCATACAATCCTGCACTTTTCAATAGTTCCTGATCATCCATTGCTGTCCATGGATGTTGTCCACCAGCATGATTCTGAGCCATAACCCTGATTTTAGGCAACAGATCTAATCTCAAGTCTTCCATTTTTGCATAAGGAAATATCTTCTTCTCTGTGAAAATATTCTGCTTACGTATATACATCTGAGCAATCGTACTTGTTGATGTCACTTTTACATCAGCATCATCTACACGATCATAAATTATTTTCTTAAAACTATGAACCTCTGCACTCGGAGGTATATGCACATGAATAATAGTATGATTTTCATCATATTTAACAATTTCTGGAAGTAAATAAACTGTAGGACTGAACATACTTGGATTACTGATTACTTTTATAAAGTTTTTCACCATATCTGAAGCCGCTTTTTCAGGTACACCTAATACAGTTCCATCATCTAATACTCCTAAAAAAAGATCTCCTCCAAATCGATTCAAAAAAGAACATACTGTCTCATAGGTGTCTGATTCTATTCCATTACCACAGCGTTTGAATTCAACTGCCACAGTTTCTCCGATTGTAAATATGGATTGCATTTCATTTAAATCCATCCTCACACCTCCAATATACCTCATCCTATCTTAATGTCTTCATGACTAATTTTAACATAACTTTGTCTTATCCTTCAACTTAATTGCAAGCATCGGATTATATAATCTGCACCTTGACAGTTTTGCCCAGTCCTTTAGCAATTTTCTGTAAAATTTTCATGGTAGGGATTCGTTTCCCATTGAGAATTTTACGAAGCTTATATTGTCTAATTCCTGTTATTTTAGCCAACTCTTTCAATGATAAATTTTGTTCGATTTGTGCGTCTATTAAAATCCGTACGCATTCAATTTCCGGCTGATATCTGGCAAATTCTCGTTTGAATTCTGGTCTACATTCTCGTTTTTTAACATACTCTTTCAGAGTCATCCCACATCACTTCTTTCACAATTTCTTTATTTTAATTGCTTTTACTCATGCAATACTGATAATATAGCAATGATATTTTGCGTATTTCAATGTAATTCCTGTAATCCATTTTTTCCTCGTTCATTTCCCATTTGATATATACTACCATTTTATTACATAAATGTATTCTTGTCATTGAACTAATGGTTTAATTATTTACTAAAACTTCCCACACCGATATGTTGTATTAACCCTTGAAAATTCAATATTTTAACCAATAAAAAAATCATAAACCTGTATCCATCTTTAATTATCATCTATATCTCTTCAGGTTTTAAAAAATGACCTTGACTACACTTCACGCATGGACCATACTTTCCCAGTATTCCTTTCAAGTCACCACCATCATTTTTCTTTTTCTTCAACAAATTCAGCTAATCCTATAGATTTGGGCGAATGTTCCTCTATTACTTTTCAAGCTATTTCCTTTATTTGACAGCGGTCTTTTATTAACTCCAACCTGAATAACCTCCAGCTCTGTTAGTGCCTTAATCATTTCAATTGTATTTTTTCCTTTGATTCTCACCATGACATGTAAAACAGTCTTTAAACATTAATATCTGAAACGTTTTAAACCGTATAACACAAGAAAACTGATTCAATCGCAATGAATCAGTTTTCTTTAAATAATAGCTACTTCATTTTTCTTTTTTTACAGAATCCTATAATCAAACCAAGACTAACAATCGCTATTAAAAACCATGCAACTATATTTGTTGTATCTCCGGTTTTTACCGTATTTATTATTTTCTGAATAGGATTTGGCTTATCCGGTTTTGAAGGTGTCGGATCCTTAGGCTTATCTGGATTGTTCGGTGGTGTTTCTGGTGAAACCCATTCAGCTTTTGGCTCTATCGTTACATTATATTCTACATTCCCATTGATTTCAGATGGAATATTAACAAGGAATGGAGCAGATTCAAATTTATCTGTACCACTTTCTACATTTCCAATCTGTGCAAGCAGGTAAATTCCTTCATCCAATTCTCCAAAACTCGTGCGTCCCGAAGTATCTGTTTCTTGCATTAATCCGGAAATATTATTTTCTTTCGCAAATGCAAACAATTGTTTTGCTTGTTTTTCTCTTGCTTCTGCACTGGTATCTTGTAATGATATGCCTGAATCTTTAAAACCATTTTCCCAGATCAGCTCATCATTTTTCATATATTGAATTGGAAATATCGAGAACTTTGCTCCGGAAAGAGTCACTTCTTTATCCGAACTATTTCTCCCCTTGTAAATAATTTGAATGCTTCCTGTTCTGCTTCCTGCTTCAGCATGGATTGTTGAAATATCTATAAAATTACCGACAAGAAAAAGCATAACGAATAAAATAATGTGAATACTTCTTATCTTCTTTCTCACCTTACTTTCCTCCTTTTTCTATCTCGTATACTATAAATTATAGCTATCATCAGCCCTATAAAAATTACTATAATTGTTACAATCAGCACTTTAGCAGTGAAAGATAACTCTGGTTTTATATTGGTATCAGGCTCTTGCTTCGTTGCCTCTTCATAAGGTATTCTCTCTCCACGAACTAAAAGTCTATGTGTATTGATTGCAAATGGTGTACAAGTAACAAGTGTTGCATAATCCTTACCTGGTTCAATGGACAAGCTATCTGTCTCTTGTGGCAAAACCGTTAATATCTGATCAATCTGATATGCCAGTGTTTCATCTAAGACTTTAATGTAAAAAATATCCCCTACTTCCAGTTTATCCATATTGGTAAATAGTGTTTTTGTCGGAAGACCTCTATGTCCGGTCAGAACTGTATGTGTACTTTCTCCACCAACTGGAAGAGATGTACCCCAAAAATGTCCGACACCTGCCTGTAACACAGCTTCACTTGTTCCATGATAGATTGGAAGTTCTACATTAATCTTAGGAATGCGAATGTATCCCATCATTCCAGAACCATCTACGTTTAACAGGCTCTCATAGCGAGCATCTATTTCCACATCTTCCTGCGAAAATGGATCAATCAAATCAATATTTCCCAGCATTTCCTTATTGTATGCTCTCGCATCTTCCAGCATTTGCTCTTTTTCTGCCTTACTTAACTTTACGCTTTCCTCATCATAATAGGATACAACTTTGGAACCATTCTTTTCGTTCAGATAACTACTGAACGTTGGATATAACAATACGGAGAATGCAACCAAAAGCACAATCAGACGAATAATATCTTTTATTGTTATCTTCTTTTTTTTCTTCTTACTCTTCATTTCATTCTCCCTGTTGTTATACTTGGAATTGCGGTTATCTTCCGTGGAAGATAACCGCTCATTCCTTATATATTATCTTGTATCTCTAGTAAAACTATTATGCTTCTTTTCTCTTATCACGGATGAAGCTTACTGCTACACCGAATACAAGAATAGCTGCAATTACAGCAAATGCAATTGCTCCACGTCCACCAGTGGACGGAAGGATGGAACCAGTGCTGTTTTCGATGTCGATGATCTTGTCATTTTCTACTGTACCATCTTTTGAAACAGTCCATTCTGCATCTCCAGTTTTTGTAATAGTGACTTTGATTGGAGCTGTCAGTTTGTTAAATCCTTCTGGAGCTTTGGTCTCTACTAACCAGTAATCTCCTGCTGCAAGACCGTTAACGTGAAGGTTATATTTTTTTCCATCAATTGATTTTGCAGATTCAAATTCTGTAGTAGTAGATGCTGGATCTACGACATAATTTCCATTGCTTCCTGATACTTTAATCGCATTTTCGCCGTTTTTTGCATCTTCTTCACTTGTATATAAACTAAATTTTGCTCCTGCTAACTTTTCTTCAGTTCCTTTTTTAATCTTGTTGATGTCTAACGGATAAGTCGGTGTCTTTGCTTCACTTGGTGTTGTAGTTGTTGTATCGTTTGGATTGTTTCCGTACTCTAATGAAGCCTTGTTATTATTAGTTACTACTGCGTCCTTATTTACTTTTGCATAATATGTAACTGTGAATTCTTTTCCCTTGTTGTTTGTCTGGTTAGCTTTTACCCATGCAGACAGGTCAAGAGACATTTTTCTCTTGTTTGTAGAATCAAGTGTTGCTGTTGTAGGTGCTGTTCCTTCATCTGTAACATCAGCTCCGAATGCTACTTTTACATTAACGGTTGTAGCAGCTTCTCCAAGAGCTGTTCCTGTTGTATCGTTTACAAAATCAAGACCTGTTGATAATTCATCGTGGATAATGTACTGATACTGGTCATATCCTGTTGTATCCGGAATAACACCTTTTACGTTATATGTTACAACATCACCGATATTTACTGTTGTCTTATCAGCTGTTTTCTCAATGCTTGGTGCTTCTGTTTTTAAGTTTACTGTAGTTGTTGTCTCATCAACTGTAACTAAAGAAGACTGAATCTCTTTTCCACCTGTTACATATACAAGATAGTAACCCGCTGCTAAATTATTAAATGTATAAGATGTTTTATTTTCTTCTGTGATTTTTCCAGAATTTGCTGTAGCTGATAAATTCTTTGTCAGTGCCTCTGCAGTAAAATCATTTGCAAACTTCTGTACTGCACCGTCTGTATCTTTAAGAGCTAAAACAGCTGCTGCATACTCCTCATCTGTTGTTCCCGAAAATGATGTTCCAAGGGCTGATTTAATTGCATCTTTATAACCAGTTTCAGTATTCACTGTATATGCATAGTTCTTTGATTCTGTTGTACCAGACTCTGTCACATCAAATAATTTGTACAGATTAATTGTCTGACCTTTCAGATCCTGTGCTGGTTCTGTTGATTTTACATTAACTGTAAGTGTGTGTGTTCCTGTTGCTCCTTCTGCGGCAAATGCTGTGACAGACATAGCCATCATCATAATCGCTGCCAGCATTAATGCCATAATTCTTTTCATTCTCTTCATAACAATTGTCTCCTTTTCTTGAGAATTTTTCTTTTATAGTTTTTCTGCTTTTTTATTTTCCTTGCATTTTTTATATCTCATTACGAAATATACCAGGAAAAGCAGAACAGCTATCAGGTAAATCAAATAGCTTCCGTATCCTCCGGTATCCGGAAGACCTGGGAAATGTCTATTAGTTATTGTGAAGGTAAATCCATCTGGCGATTTATCTATCGTTGTTGTATAACCATCCACCTTTGCTTCTGTGATGGAATACGTGTAATAATAAATTTCATCTCCATCTGTCTTGTATGCCGGGAGTTCCTTTATCACCTCCTGCCATTTAGATTTATCGATGGAACCTTTTATTTTGTAACTCTCGTAACCTGGTACTGTTTCTGTCATTTCCTTTCCTGCCTTATCTTTCCAGGTACGAGATATCGTTACCGTAATGTTATCCGGACGTTTTTTATCCAGATTGTTTAGATCCTTCCAAACTTTATTGATTGTCAGCTTGATATGTTCATCACATGGATCCTGTGACTCGGATGGCTCCGGAGTATCACTTTCTCCTGTGTTCAATGTTGTTTTAGTATCTGCCATCAATACTGCTTTTGCTGGTGATTCATATGCTTTAAGCTCTGCTGTCGTAGACGAAGTATCATCTGTCAGCTTTGCATTTTTCAAAGTATCATAGCTTTTTACCGAATTCATATGACCCAGTGTGTAAATATCCCATCCACTGGAAGCGTCTTTTTCATAGCTGAGGTTCAACCTGTCTGAATTCTTTTTGATCTGATCCAGTGTCTTCTCCAGCTTTCTATAAATACGGTAATTGTTGTCCTCACCTTCCACTTTTTCCAATGTGTTGAACTTATATTGTGAATCTAATTTACTTATTCCGCTAAATGGTCCGACAAGATCTTTTGTTCCCCGAACCACGTCACAGTAATACATGTTGTTGTTCTTCAATAATCCTTCGTCGTTGAATCCAACAAAGCCGCCACTTCGTCCATCTTCTGCAGAACCATCTTTATCATTTCCGGCTCCACCGGCATAGACGTCATATCCATAGCTGATACCATAGACATTACTGTCAGTGATTTTTGTTCGATTCGCCTTGATCAGACTCACACTGATATTGGATTTGGCATCATTATCATTCAAAAGTCCATTTTCATCACATGGAAGTTTGATGGATGAATCTCCAATCGTAATAATTGCAAGATCTGTCTTCTGCTTGTTATCTGTTGACTTCTTCGAAAGTCCTACAGAGATATCCAATCCAAGCAGATTTACGTGAAGCAGTTTGCCATCATACAGTGCATCCACTTTAATAATTCCAAGATTAATCTTCAGAAGATTGGAGTCCTGGATTTTATCCAGATATAATGCTTTTATAAGTTCATTAACAAGTGAGAATATTACATTCACTGCTCCAGAATCCAGCTTCAAATCTGCAAGATAAGCGAAACTTGTTCGTCCTGCAAATCCTCCGGCTGTCCCACCTGACGCTACCTGTTTCAGTCCAATTTTCTGGTTCGTCTTGTCACCTGCTGTACAATTCGACATTCTTGCAAGATTTGCATATCCGATAAATCCTCCGGCAATCTGCTCATCTCCATTTGTACTCTGCACAGTGTAACCATCATCAGTTCCTGTAACTGCACAGTCATCAATGTGAGAACCAAAAATGTCCATAACTCCAAGAGCTCCACCAAGTAACTGTCCTGTATTGTCTCCAATAACGTCTATCTTGTCTGCCTTAACTACTCCGCTCTTTCCAGAATAGCCGACAAATCCTCCGACACTATTTAAACCTCTTACATTACTTAATTCTGTTACTTTACTGTTTTTCACAGAACCATTTAGCAATGAGCCGCCAAAACCTCCGGCTGTTCCACTATAGGTAACCTGATTGTTCTGTCCGGATTTTATCGCTATGTTTGCGCTGACACTTAAGCCAGCATCCTTACTTCCACTTACAGTTCCGTAATATACATAACTTCTAAACGCATCCAGCACATCGGTTCTTCCAAGCTTTAATAATTTATCAAGGAGCGAGGTCTCATTTCCTGCACTGATATTGGCAACTCCGGCTACGTCAGCAACACCGAAGCATCCTCCGGCATATTCACCTGCGACTACGGAACGGATATTCTGTACAGAAACTCCTGCCTCTTCCGTATCCTTCTTACCGAGTACAGTTCCTTCCAGATTTCCGGCAAATCCTCCTGCCGCTTTTGCATAAGAAGTGTTATTACTTCCACTCGCATAAGCACCATTTACGATGATTCCCCAGTCATCCCAGGATTCCACATCTGCATCACGGATAGTTGCGACTGTGGCATTTAATACTTTTATCAAATCTGCCGGTGTACTTAACAGTTTATTCAGAAGCTGACTGAGTAATCCTTCTCCTGCAGTAGGCTCCACTGTTGCTACACTTCCTGGTCTGGAGCTTCCGACAAATCCTCCGACATAACTTCTTCCGTCAACTCGTCTCAGCTTTGCGACCTTGCAGCGTGCATCATTTTCGCCCCAGATCTGTCCTCCGATCAGTTTTCCTACATAACCTCCGGCATAACCACAGGCATCCTTGTCATTCATTCCTTCTGACTGAACAATTAATCCACTCTGATAACCTTCCACAGAAGACTGCTTAATTACTGGTACAAATACATTAAGGACATTGATCATTTGTCCTAATTCCAGATCAAGGTCAAGTATTTTAACACCACCAAGATCAGCTGCTCCGCCGTTTATCATTTCTCCTGCAAAACCTCCGGCACATCGGATTCCTTTGATCGTCTTCGCCTGATAAGCCTGTCCATTTGTAATAGTTCCAGTCTGCATCGAACCAACATAGCCACCGGCTGCACCGCCATTCGCCAGTTTTATTTCATCCCGGTAATTTTCTCTTCCTGCGACAACATTGTATCCATATATATATTTCCCAATGATCGCATCAAGTTCTTTTTGACTGTTTACTTTACCATTCTCTGCAAGATCACTTCCGTAACCTTTATATTTACCAACAAATTCTACCCAATCATTCCAAGTTTTATAATCCATCTGGGCAAGTGGTCCGTAAACTGCCGTATTTTCTTCCGTCGGATAGACGACGCTGAGAGCTCCAAGGATGTTATTTACTTTTACCAGTCCCCATAATAAGGACAGATTTCCGGTACTTGCCGTATCGGCTGACTCCATAAGACCTGTGAAACCACCTGCAATTTCTTCTCCGTATACCGAACGGATTCTTACTGCTTTACAAGTACTTGTTGGTCCGTTATATGCTTCACCTTTCCATTTCTTTGTATTATTTCCCCAAATATGTCCGCCTTCGTTATGTCCTGCATAACCGCCGGCCATACCTCGTTGTACCTGTGTTGTGGAATCAGCATCTGCACGAACTGCACCACCACAAGGAATACAAGTCGTAGAGCTGTTTCTGATCGTCGGTACAAAGTCCTCCGCTAATGATGCCAATGTATCTGACACATTAACAAGACCATCTAAGATACCAGTATCGCCAAGGACATTTGCCACATTTCCTGGCTGCAAGTCTCCCACATAACCACCGGCTGTAATCTGGCCAATGATATATGAGAAGTTATTTGCGTTGGAATCCTGAATATGTCCGCCAGATATCTTTCCGGCAAAACCTCCTGCATCACCAAGTATGTCATTTGCTGAGGCATCGGATGCTTTATTTTTCCAGGTCGCTTTTACTGCAAAACCTCCAACATTTCCTGTAACATCAGAATGTTCTATTGTAGAAACAACGACATTCAATGCATCCAGCACATTATTGATTCCTATCGATTTACCAAGTACGCTCAAACCTTTTCCAACGGAAGCTGCCGAACCAATATCCATATATCCGATATATCCACCAGCATATCTGGCACCCGTTACCGCATATTCGCTGTCTTTTTCATTGAAATATGTCGGTGCATCCTGGGTTTCCAGATTCGTCGGTGCTTTCACAGTTGTGTGCTTTAGGTTCGTAACATTACAGTAGCTTACCTGAACACCGCTTCCGTAACCGATAAATCCTCCAGCACTTCCGGAATTGCTGTCGTCTGTTTTCGTTTTGTTGGCAGTAACCGTAAATCCGTTGTCTGACTTAACTCCGGCATACTGCACATATGGAATGTAGGCATTGATCAGATTAAGCAGATCTTCAACATTTATATTCAGACCTGTGATTCCGCCCAGAATGCTGATTCCACCTCCAGCATCTGCCAATGCTCCGGAGTAAACATTTCCGCCAAAGCCTCCGGCATAAGACTGCCCGTTTACATGATCCAGATTATAGACAGAATAATAGCTACCTTCTCCTGCGCCTTGGTTGTTAACCGTTCCACTCTGGAAGTTTCCGACAAAACCGCCAGCTGTATCTGCAGCAACTCCGCCTTTATCAACATAAGTAACCGTGCACTCTGTATAAGAAGGAAGCAAGTACGTGACAGCACCTAACAACTTATTTGCATTTAGCAAAGCCTTGACATCCGCTTCACCAGCTACATCTGCAAGACCTCCGGTCTGTGAAGAACCTACAAATCCTCCTGCAAAACCATCTGTATCATTTGCTGTTACTTCTTTTAAATTTTTCACATCAGACTTAATGATCTCACAGCTGTTACTCTTTCCGATGAAACCACCGGCTGTATAATCCACTACTTCGCCGTTGGAATTTGCACCTGTTGCTTCTACAGTCATGCCTCCTGCGATGCCATTTACATGAGCTTCATTGATTTTAACTCTGACACCTTCTGCCACAGAAAGCAGATTTCCTACTTTCAGCAAATTGTTTAGTCCTAACAGATTCAAAGTCAGTCCGTTTCCACCAGCCAGATCTCCCGGACCTGCACAACCGATAAAACCACCTACTCTGTTTTTTGCCGAAACAGATTTTACCTGATTCAATGTTACAGTATCCACATCTCCACCAACAGCCTCACCAAGTGCTCCGCCGGCATAATTTTCTTTTGCTTCAACTATATATCCATCATTTACTCCCGTCACTGTTACATGATGCACAGTAAATCCAAGAAAGTTTCCGATTCCAAGCGTATTATTTAAAAGTCCTGTGACATTTGCTGTTGTTACACTTCCGGCAATACCTCCGGCACGATTTTCACTTGCCGTAACTGTTTTTAATCCTGTGAGCACGTTATCTCTTTGGGCTACACTGCTCACTTCCCTTCCGCCATGTTTCCAATACGGAAGTTTATTTAGATACTCTGTACTGGATTCTGCAATATAGACGCCATCACCGCCACCAAGAATACCACCAGAATAACTCTTACCAGCCTCAACTGAAACAGATGAACAATCCATGTTACATCCCAGGATTGCTGATGGTGCAATTCCTACAAGTGACAGAAGCATGCCTGCTTTTTCCGGATCACTCGACAAAAGCCCCGTCAACAAGTCTTTCACTGTTGTTAAAAGGCTTGCATCCTTGACTTCTTTATTTCCAAGGTTTGTAATCCATCCAACTGTTGAAATACCGCTCACACCACCGGCATAACTTCCGCTTGCTTTAACTGCAATGCTTCCGCTTGCTCCGCAGTTGACTGCATAGCTGTTTGTCTGTGCTCCTACAATACCACCTTGATAATTTTCACCAGATACTGAGACATTACATCCTGTCAGATTGCAATTTAACAAGATACTCTGTGGCTGCATTACTCGAATAAGTTCAACACCTACATCACTTAACAAACCTCGGATTTCCGCATCTCTGCTGATTCCTGCAAATCCTCCGCCGTATTCTTTTGCCGTTACAGAATAACTACTGTTTTTCACGGAGCAGTCAAAGATTCTTGTTCCTACCTGCTGTCCTACGAAACCACCGGCATAATCTTTATCCTCAGCTCCGATAGTTCCTGCCAGATTCTCTACATGACAGTTTTTGATATTTACATTTTTATATCCAGTAGGAATTAAACTACCAACCGGCAATGCATTGTCCAGAAGAATTGTGATCAAATCTCCAAGTCCAAGTCCTGGAATTGCATTTAACAATGATGATAATGCATCCACCGTTACTCCAAGAGCTTTTGACAATCCGTCATACTGTGTCACACCTTCTGTATACCCGACAAATCCACCAGTGCGATCATTAATATTCGAAACACTGACTGTTCCTGTCACATCACAGTTTTCAATGGAAACATCGCCCACTAGCCTTCCGGCAAATGCACCTGTTGCATAAATCGTCGGATCCTTTGCTCTTGCATTTAAAAGTGCTGATAATGTATCTTTTAAATTCAGGTTTACGTTTCCAAATGTTAAAACTCCTACTAATAAATCAACTACACCACCTACAAGCCATCCAAGTCCTGATGTGAGTCCACTTATTATGGTCTGAGTGTTTTTATGTTTATTCGTGTTATTTTGTACATTTACATTTTGTAATTCCAGGTTTGATACGGAAACCGTTCCGGCGCTGACACCAATGTTGTTTACATTCACCTCATTCGTAATTGTTCCAAAAAATCCAATTCCTATATACTTAGAACCATCCATTTCTTCTGTCTGGTTCACATTCACATTAGAAATTACAGGTTTTCCAGTTGCCAAAATAGAATTTCCATCCGTAAGTGTCGCCTGTCCATCTGCTAACTTTGCACCTTTGATGTCCCCCGACACCATAAGCGGTGTCCACAGATCATCTTCTTTATTTGAGTTCACGCCATCCTTGGATAAGTCAATATCTCGAAAAATGATGTAATTTGCATTGGATGAATATTTTAAGCCACCATATTCTTGCTTTAACTTCATCAGACTCGCTGTTTCATTGTCAGGTAACCCTTGGTCGTTAACACCACATAAACTACCAGTTCCTACTGTAAGACCACCCAATAATGTCCCTAACAGTCCGCCTACTCCCTTCAACAGACCCGTAACAATATCATCGCTTGTCAAATCGACATCTGCCAGCTTATACTTACCATTATCTTTATAATATAGATACGAGTTATCACCTTTCACTGTATCTGGCTTTTGTTGGAATCCAGAAAGATGGGTAGTTGCCCCTTCTGCAGCAACAGCATCAAGTCCAAGATCCGCATCGCCTGGATAGTATGGTGTGTAGAAAGGCTTTCCGCCAAGTAATCCGCTTACTAACCCCTGACGGTAATAAACATACAGTCTCGGAGTTACGCTCTTATTGCTTCCAATCGCCCGCAACTGTGACTCATTTCCGATCAGAATATATTTCTTCCCGGAAACTTCTACATATAATTGTCCCGGTTTTGTTCTTCCATCTGCATGTTCACCATCTAGCCACTGAACTCCATTCGCTGATTTTTCTGTCAATTGATCTGCAACCAGTTCTGGCTTATCCGAATTAAACTTCTGCGATAACACATAATTATGAGACTTACTATAAGTCAGATACTCCTGATCTTCTCCATCCGGGTAAATCATCTGCCCCATACCAAACTGTGGTGCATCATAATCTAATGTCATAACAGGTTCTGTTTCAGATTCTTCCTGTGCAAGTACCATTAACTGATATGGATTATATATGTAGATTGTATCCGTTTCCTTATCATACAGCGTTGGTGTTTCGTTTTCTTCTAGTTTCGTGCCTGTGATAGTTCCGGTAAAGGAATCCGGTACTGACCAAATCTGTTCCGAGTTCATCTGGATGTCATTCATCAAAATGTACTGAGCATCTGCACCGTATTTCAGCTCTGTGCCTTCATTCTTTACTACTTCTCCAGAACCAATCTTTCCATCCTTATCACCTGTGTAAATATAAGCATCTGAACCAATCTGTTTTAATTGTTCATAATTATAAATGCATATTTTACTATCCTTATAATAAGCATCTATATTATCTGTTGATTCCGCTTTAACATTTCCACCGGACGATTCCGATTCGTCATTTTCCGAGTTTTCACTTGTTTCCTCCGATATCTTAGATTCGGATTCCGTGGTGCCATTTATTTCATCTGAAACTGTGGACTCGGTTGATACTTCACCATTACTCTTATTGGCATCATCAGAAAGTGTCACTTGACTAGTGTTGGTACCCGATAGATTTACGTCTGCCGCATCCGCAATATTCACTTGAGAAAATAAGATAGCCATACATAGTATTACTGCGATAATTCTGTTCTCTATTCTTCCTTTTTTCTTCATATCTGGACCTCTAATCGGAATAAAAATTCCTACCATTTACTCAATATTGCATTCTAATATCTAGAATGATTTTTTAGCATAAAATAACTAATTTTATTATAATATCCGTTAAAATTTCTTTCATTTTCATCAAATACCTACTGGACTTTTTCCTTACTCTTCTCTGTTTGATTCTACTTTCTGCACCCACTCTTTTTGCATAGCCGCAGTAAAAAAACATTGAAGCAATTTCATGGAAAACGCTCCACATTCAGCATTTACAATCATCCTTACCGCCTCGGCATGTTTCAGTTTTCGTTTATATGGTCGCTCACTGACCAAAGCATCATAGGCATCCACCAAACCGACCACCTGAGCACAAAGCGGAATCTGATCTCCCTTTAAACCGTCCGGATATCCAGAGCCATCAAATCTCTCATGGTGATGTCGGCAGATTTCATAGCTGTACTTATTCAATTTCTCTGTTGTCATACCATTCGGAAATCTCAATGTCATCTCTGCACCGGTAATTGGATGCTGCTTCACGACTTCCATCTCGTCTATCGTTAATTTCCCATTTTTATTCAATATTTCTATCGGTACCCGGATTTTACCAATATCATGGATTGGTGCCAGGTGTGATACATTTTCAATCTCTTCTTCGGTAATTCCATATTCCGGATAATTTTTCTGCAGTTGGCGATAAACCTGCTCCGTATAAAAACTAATATCATCCTGATGTTCCGTTTCCACCAGATTATTGTGATTCAATACCGCAACAAGCAAAGAAACCATATCCCAATACTGTTTCGTGATATTCTTTTCTTTCTTCCGCAATTCCTGTTCCATATTAACAATCGTATCTGGAATGACCTTCGCATTATGTAATGTGAGAATGGCAATATTCTCCGTCTCATCTACATATCTTTTTGCTTCCATCCAAATATAAGAATCTGCTTCATTATCACATATTCTGCGGTAGGACATATCATCTTCCATACAGCCGTCTACTAAGTGTTCCGTAAGCTTTTCGCTTGTCAAAAATCGTCTTAACTTCTGGCGATCCTGTTCATATACATATTGTTCTGTGTACTTCCTTATAAACTCATCATAGGTAGCTGAATCACTTACTTTATCATAGACTTCATGTACGTGGGAATAAATACATTCATATGTTTGATCCTTTAAATTCAATTTTATAACTACATAAAAACGTCCAAAATATTCATCTTTGCCCGGTTGAATAATATCTGATATTTTCACATTTTCCAGCCTGTTATTATAAGTGTTCTGCAGATCCAGTAACACCTTATGTACCTTGCAGCAATCTGAATAATTTCTGGAACAGTATCCGTCCTTCTCCAGACATCTGCTAATTGCCATTGTTGACTCTGTACAGTTAATAACGTCCATAAGAGAAATTTCTTCCGGTCGTTTTTCCAGCATATAGCCTCCATTCGATCCCTCTGCCGCTTTAACAATTTCTTTTTCTTTTAATTGCTTTGTTATTTTAGGAATGTAACTTGCCGGAATATTTAATTCACGAGATAGTTCTGCTGTAGTTATTACCTTATTTTCTGATGCTAGATAACATACGATTCTAATGGCATAATCCGTTGTATTTGTAAGCTGCATAATGTCACCCTCTCTGTCCGTCCCCAATAATGATTTTTATCCTGAACATTTTTCTTGTTTCTTTCATTGTAAAAGGAAGAATCATACTTTCAGGTTCTTCACTTCACAAGCACAATTCTTCCTTTTTGCCTTAATGATATTTTCTTTTTACTTTTCTGAAAAATACCATGCTTCCAATGCCAATCAGTAAAACCACAATCAGCATCATAATCCAGCTATTATTCTGAATATTTCTTCCGGTTACGGGCGGTGCCACGGTTGATGTATTTGTAAATTGGATATCTTCCGTTCCTGTTGCTGCCATTGTAAATGATGCTACTTCTCCAACGGTTTTCGATCCACCATTTATCGAGTATGACACCTCGAAGTTTGTTCCCGGTGCTGTCTCCGTAACGGTATATGTCCATCCTGTCGGTAAGCAACTGATATCTACAGATTCATCTTTTTTCAATGTAAAGGCTGCCTGATTATTTGTGAAAGTCAGTTTTTCTGCTGTTCCATTTCCTTTTTCAATAACAGCTGAAAGATATCTTCTCCCAGTGTCGTTTCCTGTCTGGGAAGCTGTTTCTCATTAT
>OGYS01001145.1_pt1 | contig 16088 bp, 13 predicted proteins | sample 1576611 | NCBI WGS metagenome assembly OGYS01 (sample SAMEA3541571, study PRJEB24748) | human gut metagenome | biome: human gut; feature: human-associated habitat; material: faeces | place: China | collected 2012
ATTTACTGCGTAACGGCTTACAGTACAAGGGATTAATCGTTACGGACGCCCTTGACCCGGCTGCGCGTTTTCTTTCGGCGGCAAGCCGCCGAAAGAAAACGCTTGTCTGGCAGTGGGAAACACGGGATAAATTTATTTTGACGATGAGTTACGTTTCTTTAATCTCGCAGCGGAACGAACTCCCTTTGCGTAGCCTCCCCAATTTCAACCATGCCAATCCGTTACGCCAGCCGGAAGCCATGCCGCAGAGGATCGGCGGGATCGATGACCAGTTTGAGCAGGCCGGTCACGTAAGCCGAACCGGATACTTCAGGGATGCCTCCCCTGTACGGCCCGACCATTGCGGGCTCGATGATACGCGCCCGGAACTGGGTGCCGATGACGCTTTCATGGACAAAAGCTTCGTTCAGGCCGAGCTCGCCCTTGGCGAACAGCGAGGCCACACGGGCGGACGTGCCCGTCCCGCAGGGTGAACGGTCGAGGGAGTCAGGCAGAAAAACGACGGTATTGCGGTAAGTGGCTGTGGGATCATCCGGCTTTGTATAGAACATGACGTGCGTGATGACATTGATGAACGGCTGGAGGGGATGCTGGAACTTCACCGCCGCGCGCACAGCATCGCCGAATGCCTGCGCGGCCTTTTCGATGGCGGAACGGTGGCCGGAACGGAGTTCAAGGCCGGGAAAATACGCGGCGTCGGCAATGGCATATGTGTTGCCGCCGTAAGCCACATCAAAGGGGACAGCCCCTATACCGGGAACCTCGACCGTCCCCGAGCAGAACAGGAAGGAGGGCACGTTGCGGAACGCGACGCTGGTCACGCTGCCGTTTTCCACGGTGGCCCGGGTGCGCACGAGTCCGGCTGGGGTATCGATGTTCACTTCGGTCACTTCCCCGGTAATGGGCACCCGGCCGCTTTCCAACATGGCGGTGACGCAGCCGATGGTGCTGTGCCCGCACATGGGCATGTGCCCGCCCGCGTCGATGAACAGGATGCCCATGTCGGCCTCGGGATGGCACGGTTCCACCCAGATTGTGCCGGACATGTTGCTGTGCCCGCGGGGTTCCATCATGACGGCGGTGCGCAGCCAGTCCAGATGCTCCTCGGCATAGGCCATCTTGTCCTGCATGGTTTTCCCCTCGATGCGGGGAACCCCGGCGATGAGGTTGCGGGTGGGATTGCCCGCGGTATGCGTATCAATCGTTTCAACGAGGTGGCTGAGATGCATGGCAGGTCTCCTGAGATGTTCCGCAGTCTGTTTGAAAATGTATGGTGATATTAATTAATCAATGACTAAATTACACCATGAACTTTTCCCGCCGTCAATCTTTTTCCGCCGTGATCCTCCGGGCAAGCCGTTCCTCCGGTCGGCTTTTTTTGCCAATAGATTGCAATAAAAAGTAAAAACACCGTCCATTGAAACGGTGTTCTACACAGAAATTCCCCTGCCGGATGTCTTTTGCCTCGACAGGCGTAAAGGCACCTTAACAGGCTACGGTTTTTATGCGTAAAGAGAGCTTTTTGAAGGGAACCCGTTTCAGGGAGCCCTGCATAAAAGGCTTTAAAACGGAGAGAGGGGCGCGAGGCTGAGCCGGCAGGCTTGGGGAAGCTTTTCTTGAGAAAAAAGTCGCTTCCCTCAATGCGGTTATACCACTTCAAACGTTCCTGTCCCTAGGGGATTGTTCCCCTGTTTCGGCAATCTGGACCCGCCCGGGCAGAAAGTTTTTCTCAAGGTACCCGCTGTCAGTAAAGAGCGGCTGTATGAATCAGCGGCACCATTTCCCAAGCAATCGTTTCAATGCTTCCGGGTCAAAGGGCTTGCCGATGTGTTCGTTCATGCCCGCCTTTAGGCTCTCGGCTCGGTCCGTGTTCATGGCGTTGGCGGTCATGGCGATGATAGGAAGGGCGTTGAAGCGGTTATCTTTCCGGATCAACCGCGTCGCCTGATAGCCATCCATGATCGGCATCTGGATATCCATAAGGACTAAAGCGTATTGGTTTGTTTGAATTTTCTGTACGGCTTCCAGCCCGTTCTCGGCCAGCTCCACCTCAAGCCCAAAGGAATTGAGAATGGCAATAGCTATTTCCTGATTGATTTCATTGTCTTCCGCTAGGAGGACGGTTTTTCCCTTCAAGCTGGAAGCGGGAAGGGCTTCAACGGGGGCGCTCTGTTCCGTTTCGGGATGCTGCGCCGCCGGGGTCGCTGCGTCCTTCTTTTCAAGTTGGAGCCTGAAGAAAAAGGTTGAGCCCACGCCTTCCTCGGTCACGGCCCATATTTCCCCATGCATGAGCTCCACCAGCATCTTGCAGATGGAGAGGCCAAGCCCCGTGCCGCCGTATTTCCGTGTCGTCGAGCCGTCCGCCTGGGTAAAGGGGATAAAGAGTTTGTCCAGTTGCTGCTGGCTCATGCCGATACCTTGATCGCGGACGGAAAAGAGCAGCGTGACGTTTTCACCGTGCACACGTTCGCAGAGGACTTCGATTTTGATGGTTCCGTGATGCGAAAATTTGACGGCATTGGAAACGAGATTCAGCATGATTTGGCTGATGCGCAACGTATCGCCGATCAGTATGTCGGGAATGCCCGGATCAATATGGGTTTCGAAAGATTCGTTCGCCGCTTTGGCTTTGGGCTCATTGATGCTGACGACATCGCGCACCAGCTTCTCTATTGACAATGTATTCTTCTCTATCTCGAGCTTCCCGGACTCTATCTTTGAGAAATCCAACACATCATTGATGATGGATAAGAGATTTTTGGCAGAAAGTTCCATCTTGCGCAGGTAGCTCTCCTGCACAGGGTCTGTACAGCTTTGTTTCAGCAAATAATTCATGCCGATGATGGCATTGAGGGGCGTCCGTATTTCATGGCTGATTCTGGCCACAAATTCGCTTTTGGCCTTGCTGGCTTCGTGCGCCCGTTGGATGGCTTCGGCATAGGCCTTTTCCGTTTCCTTTCGCAGCTGGATGTTGCGGGAAATGCCAACCATGCCGAAAGGCGCATTATCTTCCGAGTAGTACAGTGTCTTGATGGTTTCTAGGTATATCCTTTTCCCATCGGGATACAGCACCTCTTCCTCGCGGATCAAGGTATCGAGTTTTCCCCTCATGACCTGAAGGTCGTCCTCAATAAATTTCTGAGCGGCATTTCCTGAAAGCTGAAAAAGCTCCACATCGTCTTTGCCTATAATCTCTTGTTCGCTCTTGCCTATGAAAGCGCCGAACGCTTTGTTGCATCCCTTGTATATTCCGTTCATATCTTTATAGAAGATCAGATCTGGAACGGTATTTAAGATAGTCTTCAACAGAGCGCTTTCTTTAAGCAGCCTCTCCTGAGAAAGCCTCAACTGATCCGTGCGCTCTTCAACAAGGCGATTCAACCTGTCCTGATCCTGCTTCACTATTCTGGCCATTGACCGCAACGTATTGGCCAAGACGCCAAGCTCGCCCTGGCCATAGACGTCCAGAGTCGCCTCCAACTGTCCGTTGGAAATCCTGCGGGCATACTCGATAATCTTGTACAGGGCCTTCACTACATTATAAATAAGAATGGATCCGATGAGCAGGCCAATCAGGATTGCCAGAAGGGTCAGCAGAAAACTGTTCTTCGTGGATGATAACACCGTCTTATTGATTTGCGTGTCATCCATCGCGATCAGGACATACCAGTTCAGGTTTTTGATTTTTTTGTAAAAGCCCGTATAGGTTTTGCCGTTGAAGGCATACGTGACATACCCTTGTGGAGTCCCGTCGCTTAAGGTGTGGTCATCCAGCTTTATGCTGTCCGGGTGTTTGCCGTCTTTTGTGCTCTCTTTGGCCATGAGGATATGGGCCGTATTGTCGAGTAGGAAAATATCTATCCGGGACGAAGTGATATCATGGTTAAAGCAGAGAACGGATATGCTATCCAGTTCCACGGAGGCAACCAGAACGCCTTTATTCCGCTCGTTGCCTACAGGGACAGCGATATAGACACATTCTTTTTGAGTGACGCGTGAGACCAAAGGGCCGACGATCGCCGTTTCTCCGGCGATTGCCTGTCGGAAGTATGTGCGATCCCCATAGTTGTTGCCGTAATCATGCGAATTGAGGCTCGCCCGGATATTGCCGGTTTCATCAAGGAGGAAGACGTCCGTGATTGTCGGCATGACGTGCTTGATGGCCTCGAAGAAGGCGACAACGCGTTCATGTTCCCGTTGTCCCGTGTTTTCCAGTGATTCCTTGATGATTTCCGATTTTGCGGCAACACGGAAACTGTTTTTTATATCCGATATGGTCAGATTGATATTTTCCGCGACAAAGAACGATGTCGCTTTTATATCTTTCTCAATGATATGCCGCATGGCTGCGGAATGTGTTCTGTATGTCATATAAGATGAAATGCAGACGGCAAGAGCAATAGGCACTGTGATATACACGAGGAGTTTCGTTTTGAGCTGCATAGTGCCTACCGTATTCGCACGGGGTTACAGAAATGCCGAGAAGCACGCTCTGCCGAGTCCAAGCTTTTCTCTTATCATTTGAGGAAGAACTGATGCCGCCTGCTAGGATACGCACGGCTCGCCCCTTTGGGAAGGGCTGGCGAGGTTTCCATCCATCTCATCTTTTTTGCACCTCAAAAATGCAGCAGTAAGGATGAGAGGCAATATAATGCGGCAGGTATGGTGCAGTCCAGCGTTATTAGCGGCGTAATATTAAAAAACACATCCAATGAGAGGTATGCCACATTTATATTGATAAAAACGGTATGCCGCGAAAAACATCCTCAACACGCAGTTGTCCGCACATTATCCTGTTATACAAAACTACCCGATATTCCATGTATAATCTGCAAGAGAGTCCCGGTTTTCGGAGCTTTCCGGGCCAGGCCGCAGCCATGCGCCATCTGAAAAAGGTCGGAAGGATACGGAGGGCCGCACAGAGTCCCGGCCTCCCATTCGTCAGTTCCTTACCCCGTTTTTTCCTCTCCACGCGGGGCGGCTGTAGAATCCCGGACAATCAAATGATGCTTGAATTCGACGCGGGTGATGTTGCGGTCGGATGACTCGCCGGACATCTTCGAGTGGAGGATTTCGAAAGCGTTGCGTCCCTTGTCCGCAATGTAGTGCTCGACAGTGGTCAGGCCCACGGGGAGGAATTGCGAGGGAAAGATGTTGTCGAACCCGCACACGCTGTAGTCCTCCGGAACCCGGCGCCCTTCGGCACGGATGGCGTCGAGCACGCCGTAGGCCACCATGTCGTTGACCGCCACGAAGGCCGTGATGCGCCGCTCGCCGAGGCATTTGCGGGTCAGCTCGAAGCCGACCGCGTGCTCGATGGAAATGTTGTCCCGTTCCTCTTTTGGGGTCACCTCGCGGGAACGCACGATTACGGAGCCTTCGGGGCATTCGTCGCGGTAGGTGTCGCGCACGCCTTCCAGACGGCGGACGCGGGCGGAATTGGCCTCGTTCAGCGTGGTGGAGATATAGGCTATGTGCTTGTGCCCGAGGCCGATCATATAGTGTGCGATGATGGCCCCGGCACTGTAGTTGTTCATCTCCACGGTGTCCACGTTGAGGCTGGTGTTGCGGTCCCCGATGACCACGACCGGTACAAGCCTGTTCACGCGTTCCACCAGTTCGGTGGACTGCGGCATCATGGTGAACACCACGCCCGCCAGATCCGAACCGGCCACGGCGTTCAGGATGCGGATTTCGTTTTCGGCGTCGCGGTAAGTCGTGTAGACGAGGGTGTCGCAGTCTTTGTCGGCGGCGGCTTGCTGGATGGCCTGTACGATGGTGGAATAATAAGGATTGAGGACGTTCGGGCAGACGATGAGGACTGTCTTGCGATCAAAGAGGGAGGGCCGCTTTTTGGCGGTGGGGGCGTAACCGAGGGCCTCGGCGGTTTCCCGCACTTTGCGGACGGTGTCCGCGGAAAAGGAAACGTCCGTCCGCCCGCTGAGGATCATTGAGACCGTGGCGGGGGAATACCCGGACTGCCTGCTTATATCAGTCAAGGTGACTCTGGTTCTGGGGCTCACGACATCCTCTTTTTCGTTGTTATGGGGAACATATAGGCACAAGAACTTTCGGGTGTCAAACCGGGCTTAGATTTATTAAATTTTTAATTATACTATGTGAAAAAAAGAGGTTTAAAAAGTATATTTTTGAAAAATTCATTTTTTCAGCAAAAAGACACGGACGATATATTGCCATATTTCGGATTAGATGGCATGGTTTCAGCGGTCTTATGCCAGTGCGGGCAGAACGGAGCCCTCTTTGGCATTTAAAAATGAGGCGGAGTTTTTATTAAATTTTTAATAAGCGGACGGCGGATCCCACCAGATGGCCTCGCCCCGCGAATCCCTCACCCGGCGCCACGGAACGGGCGGACGGGCAACCCGGGCGGCGGAAGGCCGTCCCAAGGAGCATCGCATGAGCGCACCCAGCAAGCAGGAGATCCGCAAGGTCGTCCTTGCCAGTCTGCTCGGAGTAAAGTTAACATCTCCCGGCAATCTCATATCAAGAGCTAATGAGGTCTTCCAAGTAGAAGGCATCTTCAAATCTTTATCAATAATTGTCGGATCTTTAGGAAGCTCTACTTTTGAATGCGTCTGACCACCATACAAGTCCTTCAAAATCTCATCACGATTTGCATGGAAATGAGGTTTATATTGGGCAGTAGCAGCATCCGTATAATAATAGGTAGTTTGTCCCACGCCTGAATTTCCGACAGCAGAAATCAACCAAACGAAAGGCATACGTCCAACAAACAAACCTGTACCACCACGTGCCGGCCTGCATAAACCACATAGCCATAGGTATCATCAACCGGACGCTGTCCATGATTTGCCCACAGACGGAGGATTCTGGCTTCTGAGGGCAAGCCTTGTTTCTTTTCATTCACCTTGTTCCGCTTCACCCAATCTGTGGGACGAGTCTCGCAAGTAACAAATGCTTCACGGGTATACTCAGGAAGTATCCGATAGGCAAACTTACCTTTCTGCACCAGCCAGAGGGGAGTACCATCTGCCGACAAAAGCGAGTGAGTGCCGGAAGCGACAAGCTCCATTTTTCCCCTTTTCATCGAGAAAACTTCATCCGTCCAAGCCGTCTGGTCGATGGTGGTACGAATCTCCCCATCCAGTTCAGGACGCTTATTGGTTACGCCCGCACCCAAAGCTACCATGTAATCTCCCAGAATGAAATAAGACTTATATGCCTTGAAGCCATAAAGAACCTCGTTCAAGCCCTCACTGTTCCCCTTGTCGTTCACACCCTCTTTCGCAGAAGCGTTCATCTTTTCGAAGATATATCCTGCAACGGCATTACTCCCGCCATCCGTAGCACCGGCAGCAAAATTACTCCTGCTGCAATAACCACGCCAATTCTCTACGGGAACCAGTTTGTCCATGCCTTCGCGTGCAGTCACACCCGGGGAAGCGGTGACATCCCAACCGCCCATAATCCGGAAATACTCATCGCCGCTGCGCTGGAACAACGTCATTCCATCCGTCGGATAGAAATTGTAGGCATCAGCAAAACTGGCGGCACTCTCCAGTCCGTCACAACGGACAGAGGCCATATTAATCGTGATATGATAGTCGGGGGTCTTCTTTATCAAGTCGTCGTTGTTGAAGAACCAACGGGTACCGGAATAGATGCCCGGAGCATACTCCTCCATCATGATGCGATTCTTCTTCACCTCTTGCTGCAATTGCAACAGTTCCCGCTGCTCTTCGGGGGTGAAAGAGTCCATCCAGTTGCCGATAAGGTTATCCAGCATTCCGGCATAAGGGATGGAAAGCTCTGTGGGATTATATACATACGAGCCACGGTCCAGGCAAGGAAGGCGATATCCCTTATAATAATACCAGGCACCACCACGCAGGAAATTAAGAAGTGCCTGCACATTATCCCGGCCCAGATTCTTGGCCCAGGGAGAGCCTTTCAGCATATTCAGCATTTTAAGTGCATTGGAAGTCCCGTCAATGGGATAGCCCCAAATCAGGCATTGCTTTCCATGTCCCCAACCTGCCCCGTCGGCAGTGAATCCCTCAGTCCAAAAAGCATCGGAATACGTAGTTTGGGAGGTCATACTGATACCGCGCTGGCAAACTTCCGCCAGCAAGTCTATCATAGGAATGGAACGGTACATGGCGGCCACGGGCAATAGGGAACGATAGGCCAATGCATTGCCGCCCACCCACCACACATGGTTGCGGAAACGGGAAATGGAAACTACATTCCCATCGGTTTCGTCGTGGCGGAGAGGTTGGGTCCAGGCTTGTAAGGCAATGGTTTTCAACATATCACATGCCTCTTGCAGCAATGTGCCGCCTTTCCCGCCTTCCGCATCATCCATCTGTTTCAGATAGCAGAAATAAGTATTGACCGCTGCCGTAGGTATGGCAAAGCAAGATGCATGGAAACGGGGACCGTCATTGGGGCGTCCTGCCTCGATACCGCCGTAATGCAAGATTGCCTTCAGCACTTTACCGGACAAGGCCTGCTCTTCTGTCAGTTCACCTTTACGATAGGCATCCGCTACTTTCCAGATACGGTTGAAGGCATCCGCCACGAACAAGCCTATTTCGGCCTGCGGGTTGGAGTAAGGCTTCTGAAAGGCATTCTCTTTGCGGAATTGCTCTTCCTGCTCCCTTAAACCAGAAAAGATACCGTCGGCAGTGAGTTGTGCCAGACACTCCTGCGCACTCAACCGGGTGTCCAGGGAATGATAACGGTAAGGATGCTGCGCAAAGGAAGCGCGGAAAGCCTTGATGGACTTCTCCTTCTCTGCATCCCCCCGCTGCCGGGCTTCGTTGTAGTAACGGTGATAATTATTGAAAGCAAACTGCGTTTCCTTCTCCTGCGGAAAAGCGGTTGCGGCCAAGCAAAGGCCGAGAATGGTCAGAATAAGGTTTCTCTGCATATTAGAATCGTATTGGTTATTGTATAATGTCCGATTATATTTTCAGCAAATATAATGAAAGGCAGAGGGAAGAAATGACGGCAATCATACAAAACAGATGCAGTTTTCGTACGGAACTGGCTGAGTGCGGCAACAGGCATAAAAAGATTGGCTATCTTTGTTTCATCATAATAACCTTATTAACAACACTCCCCATGAAAAGACATCATCTGCTTTTTCTCTTTGCCGCTTTCATAGCTATAACGTCTTCTGCCCAGAAGCTGGACAATCTGGTAGAACTGAAACAGAAGTCGGAAAACCCACTGTTTCATCACTTAGACAAAGCTCCACGTACACCAGCTTTCGAGTGCGAAGGCTATTGGGCCTGGCCCACGGTATCTCCAACAACTGCCGCTTTATGGGCATCGCTTCCCTTGCCTCCATGGTTACCGTCCTCGATATACTTTTTCGCATTATCCCAGGCGCCTCCTGCATTGGACATAAATACCGCCATCATCACTCCGGTTACAAGAGATCCTGCCAGCAGACCTCCAAGCGCGTCCGGTCCTAAGACAATACCGATCAGAAGAGGCGCCGCTACTGCCATCACTCCGGGAACCAGCATTTCCTTTAATGCTGCTGTTGTGGAAATCGCTACACAGGACTTGTAATCCGGCCGCTGTGTTCCTTCCATGATTCCCGGCATAGCTGCAAACTGTCTCCGTACTTCCTCGATCATCTGATAGGCAGCCTTGGAGACCGATTCCATCGTCATTGCTGAAAACAGAAACGGAAGCATGCCTCCAATAAAAAGTCCTATGATCACACGGTTATTTAAAAGATCGATCTGTGTCAGCTGGACAGCTTCTGCATAAGATACAAATAAGGCCAGCGCCGTCAGGGCTGCAGAACCGATCGCAAATCCTTTGCCGATGGCTGCCGTCGTATTGCCCACTGCATCCAATTTATCTGTGATCTTCCTTACTTCCGGCTCCAGTCCGGACATTTCTGCAATTCCTCCTGCATTGTCGGCGATCGGTCCATAAGCGTCCACTGCAACGGTAATGGCTGTAGTGGAAAGCATACCTACAGCGGCAAGAGCAATTCCATAAAGACCACTGAACTGATAAGCGGAAAAAATTCCCACACAGATCAGAAGGATCGGTGCTGCCGTCGATTTCATTCCCACGGCAAGGCCGCTGATAATAGTGGTAGCGGAACCCGTTTCCGACTGTGCTGCGATTTCTTTTACTGATTTGTAATCTCCTGATGTATATATTTCAGTGATGATACCGATCACCAGACCAACGATCAATCCGGCTACAATAGAAATCGCTTCATTCATGCCCCCAAACATGAACCAGCTGAATACAAACGCAGCAATCACCACAAAAATACTGGAAACGTATGTACCCATCTTCAACGCCTTATGTGGATTGGAATTTTCATCTCCTCGCACAAAAAAGCTTCCCAGTATAGACGCCAAAAGTCCCAGTCCGGCTATGATCAGCGGATAGGCTGCACCTGCTATCTGATAATAGACAACTCCAAGTGTAAGAGCTGAGATCAATGCTCCCACATAAGATTCAAATAAATCCGCTCCCATGCCGGCAACATCTCCTACATTGTCACCTACATTATCTGCAATGACTGCCGGGTTTCTCGGATCATCCTCCGGGATGCCGGCCTCTACTTTTCCCACCAGGTCAGCTCCCACATCCGCAGCCTTTGTGTAAATGCCTCCGCCCACACGGGCAAACAATGCAATCGAAGAAGCGCCGAGACTGAATCCGGACAGGATCTCTACATTTTCCGTCAATGCATAGATCAAACCCACCCCCAGCACTCCAAATCCAGCCACGCACATCCCCATAACAGCGCCGCCGGAAAATGCAATGGATAAGGCTTTATTCATCCCGCTGTTTCTTGCAGCATTTGCCGTTCTGACATTAGCCCGTGTAGCCACCTGCATTCCGCAGTACCCGGCAAGGGTGGAAAACAAAGCTCCGCAGACAAAGCATACTGCTGTGATCCAGTTTCCGATTCCCAGGCCGATCAGCACAAATAAAATGAGTACAAAAAATACGAGAATCTTGTACTCTGCCATGAGGAAAGCTCTGGCCCCTTCACTGATGGCCGATGCGATTTCCTTCATGCGCTGTGTTCCTTCTTCCTGCCTTGACACCTTTGCTGCCAGATAGGCCGCAAAAATTAATGCCAGAATGCCGAAGAACGGAACCACCTTCAACAATCCTTCCATACAAAATACCTCCGTTCTCTTTTTTCGTACATTCATTCTAACATTAATTTCTATCAATTACTATATTTCTATTATATTTTCTGTGTTTTTCATTTATACATTTGAATTAGCACATTATTTTTCAGATTCTCCGTAAAGTATTTTAACCAAAACCAGTCCCTGGGGCGGAGCTGTCACTCCCGCTTCCGTCCTCTTTTTCATCTGCAAAATCTGCTCTACCTTCTCCGGCTCGTAGAATCCCCGTCCTACACGGATCAGGGTCCCGACAATAATACGCACCATATTATAGAGGAATCCATTGCCTTTAATACGGATGACGATCTCTCTTCCGCCAAGGGAAGACTCTTCCTCTGTCTGCTCTTCCCGTGTCAGAATCTGTATATCCTCAATAGTACGGACCGTATCTTCCGTGTTGGTCCGTACATTGCAGAAACTTGCAAAATCATGCTCTCCTATGAGGTAGTCTGCCCCCATCCGCATTTTTTCTATATCCAGGGGAAAAGAAACAAAGGCGGCATAGCAGCGCTTCATCGGGTCAGGCACCGGCCCGTTGTAGATATGATACTCATATATTTTGCTGATATTGTCCTGATATCTCGGATGCCAGTCAGCCGGAACTTCTCTGGAATCTGTGATCACAATATCCTCCGGCAGCTTTTGGTTCAAAGCGTAGGCGAACCGCTGCGGCGGTATTGAGGATTCCGTATCAAATACCGCCACATTTCCAAGGGCATGTACGCCGGAATCTGTTCTGCTGGCTCCGATCACTTTGATATCTTCTCCGGTAAGAGCACTGATCTTTTTATTGAGTACCTCTTCCACTGTCAGGCCATTTGGCTGGATCTGCCAGCCACAGTAGTTTGTTCCATCATAGGCGACTGTCAATTTTATTCTTTTCCGCATGTTATCCACATCCTTTTCCACATTTTGGGGATATCTCTTTTTATAAAGGGATGTTTCCAAATCAAAGAAAAACGGAGGCTCTAAAAAACCCCCGTCCCCAGTTTTCCAATACAGAACACTGCCGCAACATAAACGATCACGATAATATAAGCGGCCCGGTCTCTGCCATGATATTTCAGCGGTTTCATTTTTGTACGTCCTTCGCCGCCCCGGTAACACCTTGATTCCATAGCCATGGCAAGGTCATTGGCTCGCCGGAATGCAGACACAAACAGAGGAACCAGTATAGGTATCATACTTTTGGCCCTCTGGATGATATTTCCACTCTCCAGATCTGCGCCTCTTGCAATCTGCGCTTTCATGATCTTATCTGTCTCTTCCAGAAGAATAGGAATGAACCGAAGCGCAATGGACATCATCATAGCAACCTCATGCACCGGAACATGAATCTTATTCAGCGGATGCAGAAGGCTTTCAATCCCGTCTGTCAGCGCATTAGGCGTTGTCGTAAATGTCATAAGGGAAGATCCTGCAATCAGGTATATCAACCGTATCGCCATAAAAACCGCTGTCCGAAGACCTGCTTCCGTTATGGTAAAAATCCAGGCATGAAAAAGTACATCTCCTCCTCTGGTAAGAAAAAGATTGAAAAGCACTGTTATCAGCAAAAGCATAATGATCGGCTTCATGCCTTTCATAATATAGCTGAAAGGAACCTTAGACAAACGGATAATTGTAATCAGAAAGACCGTTGCCACAAGATAGCCCCAAATATTATCAAAAAGGAACAAAGATATCAGATATAAAAGCGTTCCAACCAGTTTCACTCTCGGATCAAGACGATGCAGTACACTCTTGGCCGGATAATATTGTCCTATTGTTATGTCTCGTATCATTCTTTTCTCCCCCGCCTCGCCTGAACTGCCTGCATAATCTCTTCTGCCGCTTCCGCCACTGTCGTTGCCGTCACTTTCACATCAAACCCCTTCTCTTTCAAATCGTGCATGATATAAGTCACCTGGGGCGCTGCCAGACCAATCTGCTCCAATTCCTGATAATGAGAAAAAACCATCTTGGGCCTGTCATTATACAGGACCTGACCTTTATTCATCACGATCAGCCGGTCTGCATATTTTGCAATGTCTTCCATACTGTGGGAGACAAGGATTACTGTCATGTCTCTTTGCTGGTGCAGATACGCGATCTGATCAAGGATCTCATCACGGCCCTTGGGATCCAGCCCCGCTGTCGGCTCATCCAGAACCAACACATTGGGATCCATTGCAAGAACGCCTGCAATGGCTGCTCTTCTTTTCTGCCCTCCCGACAGCTCAAAAGGAGAGGATTTATAATATTTTTCCTTTAGTCCTACCAGCTTTAAAGCTTCTCTTGCCTTCTCTTCGCACTCTTCCGGTGAAAATCCCTGGTTTTTGGGACCAAAACATACATCGGACAGAACATCCACTTCAAAAAGCTGATGCTCCGGATACTGAAACACAAGTCCCACCTGGCTCCTAAGCTTCTTCATGTCATAGCCTTCTTTATAGATGTCCTCTCCGTTATAGCAAATCGTTCCGCTGGTTGCCCGGATCAGTCCGTTTAAATGCTGGATCAGTGTCGATTTTCCGGATCCGGTATGACCGATGATCCCTACAAATTCCCCATGAGGAATCTCAAGGCAGATATCTTTAAGCGCCTGTTTTTCGTAAGCAGTTCCGGGACTGTATATATAATTCAGATGTTCTAATTTAATTGACATAGTGCTTCCACCAATTCTTCTTTCTTTAAGATTCCCGCCGGAATATCCAGCCCCTTTTTCCTAAGTTCATCTGCCAGCATGGTAACCTGCGGCACATCCAGGCGATAATGCTTCAGCATGTCCACCTGTGAGAAAATTTCTTTTGGGGTTCCATTCATCACTACTTTTCCGTGATCCATTACAAAAATCTTATCCGCATATATGACTTCTTCCATATAGTGCGTGATCAGGATTACCGTAACGTTTTTCCGATGGCGGAGCGCCCGCACGGTATTTAACACTTCTTTTCTTCCGATCGGATCCAGCATGGCAGTAGGTTCATCCAGCACAACGCATTTTGGTTCCATAGCGATCACACCTGCAATAGCGACTCTCTGCTTCTGTCCGCCGGACAGCTTGTTGGGAGAATGATGGCGGTATTCAATCATTCCAACAGCCTTTAAGCTGTCCTCCACACGCTTCCAGATCTCATCTGTGGGAACGCCCAGATTTTCCGGTCCGAATCCCACATCCTCTTCCACCACTGTGCCAATGATCTGATTGTCCGGATTCTGAAATACCATTCCCGCACTTTGACGCACATTCCAGAGTTCTTCCGGATCTTTCGTATCCTTTCCGTCTACCCAGATCGTCCCTCCTGTGGGAACAAGGATCGCATTGATATGTTTTGCCAGTGTTGACTTACCCGAACCGTTGTGACCTAAAATGGCAATAAACTGGCCTTCTTTAATATCCAGATCCACTTCATCGATCGCACGGGAGCTGCCGATCACGTTTCCTTCTTCATCCCGCTTTTCATATTCAAATACAAGATCCCTTGTTCTAACCATTTCTTCTGCCATCTTTTTGCCGCTCCCTTTCCGGTCAATTTTACTGTGTCCTACTTTTACGTTATTCTTCTATGCCTTCTCCGGTTCCGGATAATCTACGCCCATTGTGTCTACTGTCACCTTTGCCATTCTCTGCACATTAAGAGGTCTGTCACTGTAGTCTGTGTCAGTCTCTGCAATCTTATTTACAATGTCCATTCCCTCTGTGATCTTACCGAACGCCGCATATGCACCGTCCAGGTGAGGTGAAGTTTTGTGCATGATAAAGAACTGGCTTCCTGCAGAGTCCGGATGCATTGCTCTTGCCATGGACAGCACTCCCTCTGTATGCTTCAGATCATTTGCAAAACCATTCTGGCTGAATTCCCCTTTGATATTGTATCCCGGACCGCCCGTTCCGATTCCGTCGGGGCATCCGCCCTGGATCATAAATCCGCTGATCACACGGTGAAAAATCAGACCGTCATAGAATCCTTTCTTCACCAATGAGATAAAGTTATTGACTGTATTAGGAGCAATCTCCGGATACAGCTCTGCTTTCATGATATCTCCGTTTTCCATTTCAATCGTAACGATAGGATTTGCCATATTTTCTTACCTCGTTTCTTTCATCAGATTTCCTGAATATTGTAACATGGGGACAGTGCTTTTTGCAAACTCCTTCATCCCCTATCCTAAAAAGCGGACTCCCTCTTTTCCCCATCTTCAATGGAGTAAAGGATCATCCCTCCTTTTGGCTCTCTCCCGGTTTCCCACAGTTCATCCAGAACAAATGTGGTTGCCTGACCGTAAGTTGCCGCTGTCACCAGCCTTTTCTTCTGATCTCCTTCCATTTTTTCTTCATATCCTACCAGAAGAAACCAGTGCCAGATAAAGTCTCTGAACTGCCCCGTATCTTCGTGGCGCAGCAGAAGATAGGGAATCGGATATCCGGCGTCAATCTGTTTCCTGACCACCGCCCAGGCCTTGTCACAGGAATTTTCCCCTGCAAAAGGCTCCATGCGGATATGTTTTTTCCCCTGATCCACATCCTGAAGATAATCTGCCATCCCGTCTATGTAAAGTTCCAGTTTATCCACGCCGCCTTTTCGTGGTTTCAGATAAGGCTTCATTTTCATACTGAAACTTTTGTAATCTCTCTTTGAAAGGTCATAGGGAGCATAGGGATAAAGATGTTTCATCCCTTTTTCCCGCGCAAAATAGATGCAGCTGTCACATGCTGTAGCAGCGGCGCATCCGCCAATGTGCATCACTACGTTTGTAAACCAGTCCTGGTTCCCTCCGAACTCTCCTTCTATTTCAAAATAATCCAGTTGTTTTTTCATGTCTGACTGCAAACCTCCATCTGCAATATAGCTGATTTCTTCTCTCCATATCAATCCTAAATTTCACTACTTTTCCCATTCCCTGCCGGAGACTTTCCTCGTCCCGGCTGTTTTTTCC
>OGYS01001162.1_pt1 | contig 15991 bp, 15 predicted proteins | sample 1576611 | NCBI WGS metagenome assembly OGYS01 (sample SAMEA3541571, study PRJEB24748) | human gut metagenome | biome: human gut; feature: human-associated habitat; material: faeces | place: China | collected 2012
TCCATAATAGCGATGATTCGATTCAAAAATATCCTTGATTTTCTCTTTGACATGGCAGTATTTATCCTGCTTCTTTGCGCGCTTTTGCTTGTAATAATAGCTGCTGCACGGGCAGTGTAATGCGGACAGAAGTTCCGGCAGCGAATACTTATTTTTCAGGGCATCGATAATCGCTGCCTTCTCCTGGTTCCGGAGAGCTGTCTGATCGATGCCGGGGTCTTTTTTTAATACATTGATCGTTTCCTTTAAAATATCAATCTGCATCTGCATTTCCTGCACCTGCGCTTTAAGCTCAGCAATATCCTCTGTAGCCGAGAATGTTCCGGGTACGAGTTCCTCGCGAGGATCATCTGACGGATTCATGAGTGCAACCAGTCCTCTCTGGAGATACTTTCGGCGCCAGTTATAGATGCTGGCTCTGCTGTAACCGATCTCCTCTGAAACTGATTTTACATCTTCCCCGTGTTCAAAGCAACGGTGAAGCACCTGTAGTTTTACCTCAACCGATGGATGCCGCGGATGATCTGGTGTATTTTCCCCGCGTTTGGTCGATCTGACTTTCTCTGGTTGCCCTTTCTCGGAGATCCATCGATATAGCGTTGCTCGTTCTGGGTAGCCCAGGATGCGTATTGTCTCAGTTACAGAATGGGTTTGCTCATATAATTACAGGGCGCGGACTTTCTTTTCGTATGTGAACAATATACCTATTTCCTCCTTGCGGCCTCTGCTTTGTCCAACTTTTCGTCCGCACCCCCCTCCATCCCAAACTTTGTGTAAACCTCCAACAAGGTGTAGAATAGAAGCAGAATGACGGAGGTAATCACAATGGCAAGAAGGGAAAAAACCCCAGAAGAAAACGCACGTCGCGAAAAAATTCGTGAGCTGCTGCAGCTGGCGAATGTAGGCAGCATGGATGACATTCAGGAACTGTTCAAAGACACTATCGCGGAGTTCATGGAAAACGGTCTGGAGGCCGAGCTGGACGATCAGCTGGTATGACTACAAGAACAAGGACACGGATAACAGCCGGAACGGGCACAGCAGCAAAACCCTGCGCACCAGTTTTGGCAAGAGTGGCAGCCGATGCCGCTGGAGCCCATTTATGCGGTTGTTTTTCCGGATGCGATTCACTACCATGTCCGCAGTGAAGGCCAGATCGTAAAGAAGGCCGTCTATATCGCCATCAGTATTGATCCTGATGGTCGGAAGGATGTTCTGGGAATGTGGGTTGGCGAGAACGAAAGTGCGAAATTCTGGGCTACCGTACTGAACAGCCTGAAAAATCGGGGCGTCGAGGATATTTTCATTGCCTGTACGGATAATTTGACCGGTTTTTCTGCGGCGATCGAGGCGGTCTATCCCAAGACGGAAATCCAGAACTGCATCATCCATCAACTTCGAAATTCCAGCAAATATGTCTCTTACAAGGATTTGAAGGCATTTATGGCTGACTTGAAAGCAGTCTACGCAGCGGTAGATGAATCGGCTGCTTTGGACGCGATAGACACGTTCGCAGAACACTGGGACAAGAAGTATCCTAAGATTTCTTAGTCGATGACAGCCTTTTCAAAATGCTGTATCTGGCGATGATCGACATCACGAAAAAGTGGACCGGCCGCCGGCAGGACTGGAGCATGATTCATGCCCAGCTGGCAATCTATTTTGAGGATCGGATGCCGGATTAACAATCCGGCTCGAAGGTCAAGGGGCGCTACGCCGCCGGCGAGGCTCCAATGGACGAGGGTGCCCCTTGACTCCCGCCTCGGTTGGCGTTATGTTGTAGACAAGGCGGGCGCAGCCAACGCCGCTCCCGTCTTGAAATATTAAGCTCTATTTTACACCGCATTTTGGCGGTTACACAGAATTCGGGGTAGTCCCTCTAAATAATATATTCCGAGAGTACAACCCTTTTTGTAGCGAATTTTCATCTTCCCCATCCTTTGCAAAATTTATCATTTTGCTCTGTAAATCGGTTCCAGTTTAATTAATCATATAGCAAATAGGCTGTGTTTTCAATAATTACACCTTGAAATCACAGCCTATTGCACTTATATAGAAGTAGAATTTTTCACAGTTCTGCCTGAGCATTCTCCGGTTTGTACACTAAATTACTAATCCGACTCCAGGCTTCCCTTATTTAAGCCATCTGCAAACCACTGCCTGATGCACACTCACAAACTGCAAGGCGCCTCATTGCCGCTCTCAAAACCGCCACAATCCCTTTCTGAAATTCACATCGAAAAATTCCCGTGCGGCCTGCAGGTTCATCACGACCCACTCACGAGATTTATGGGCCTCCAGTGTTTCCGGCAATTCTTTCATCAGGCGGTCCGCTTCATACGGTACACCCGCATTGTAACGTAGTTCATTGCTGTGCTTATTCACAACAAACGACTTTTTGCTCGTCCGCCATGCATTTTGAATCAACTTGATCGCGTATTTGCCGGTAACGTGCTCACTGAAATAATTCTCCAGTGAAAGCGTTCGGATATAATCCGGCAGCACATCACTGCCAAACTGCTGCATGACAGCAACGATAATCTCCGAGGAAATCTGTAAAATATCCGGTGCCTCGGTTTCATCATCCTTTAGCTGATCGAGTAAATCCGGCATTTGTTCCAGCATTCTGCGTAAGTATTCCCGATAGAATGCTGTGCCGATCTTCTGCTGCACCGAGCGTACCACGTTGCTGCGCATCACTTCGGTATTGGTCAGACCCGCTTCTACACGACAGATAACTGTTCGGCGAATGACCTCCGGTGCAACCGCTTTTACATCCTCGTTAGCACTGATGACAACCGCAGAATAATGTGTCAAATGGTCGCTCACACCAAAATCATCATTCTTGATGGTTTCGATCGCGTGCTGATTAAAGCGTGTATTCGTCAAGTCATCTACAATGATCGGGGCCCCTTGCACGGTTCGTTTTCAGGTTTTCAATGCCAGATCGGGTAAAATCCGGTGCCGAAATCTTAGGTTTCTGGCCGATCATCATTTTGAGCAGTGTTTCCAGAAAGCTGGTCTTCCCGGCCTTGCTCTGTCCATAAACCAAGCCAAATACCGGATACGGCAACCGCTGCTGATCAAACCTTGCCGCCATATCGCGCATCGTTGCCATCAGCGGCGAACAAAAGAACCAGTTCGCAAACTCAAAATACCGATACTGCATCCCCTCATAATCACCAGGAAAACGGCTGTATCCGTCCATATAATCGCGGAATAACCCTACATCATGGCGAATCTCCTCTTCTGTCGGATGCAGGTTCAGTGCCTCGCCATTCAGAGTGGCACTTTGCTTATCCGCATCGATTATCAACTGCGGGTATTCACTTCTCAGTTCTTTTTCTTTAATCTTCTCATTTTGGATTTGCCGCCGCAGCTTGACGATTTGTGCCGCCGAAATGATCGTTTTTCCCTGTTTACTTGTTTTCTTATCCTGCTTAGGCATATACGGCTTCAGTTTATCCGCCAGATTATGTACATCCAGAATAAATTTGACTTCTGACGCATCATCCGCAGTTGTCTCTGTCGGCTCGATCACAAAGACCTTATTCGCCTTGATTGTGCCGGCAATGGGCAGTTCATCAATATTTTCGCCCGCATCTGCATATTGCAGCGCTTTCATGGTGATCTCATCCGAGCTTTCCTCGAGCAGACTTTGAAACACACTGTAATACCAATCATACGCTTCATCGCCATCAACAAAGCAGATATTTTCTCGCTGCATACCGCCGAACGCATGATAAGACATATTGGCCGAACCTGTGATAACGCGCTTTCGGCCATCTGCCGCCTCCAACAGATACAGTTTTTCGTGGGAAACCGTACCGCGGGATACATAAAACCGAACTTCTCCCTTATCCATACGGGCAAGCAGATCATTCATTTTTTCACTTGACTGCTCGCGCATTCGCTCGATCAGCTTATCTTGATAAGCAATAATCTGATTCATGGACGAGGAAAGGATATGCTCACAGCCAAAGATAATCTCCGCATGATCGAACATATCCAGCAGCTGATACACAAAATTCAGGCCGGAGGAAAATGTAATGGCGTGAATGGTATCAAATCCCTCAAACAACTCCTGCCATGTGACAGTGTGCGCCTGCTTGTACCCCATCTCCACTACGTCAAGTTTGCTGCCTCGCTTTTTGTTTGGTGCCGATTTTTCTTCTTCGTCTACCAAAGAAAACAGATTCAAGTTATCGTCCATTGACATTACCCCGCTTTTTATATTTTTGTGTGGTCCTATGCTATTGTTTTGTACCCTTTCTGCTATGGATTGCTATATTTTTGCTCCTGCATCCGCCATATATGGCTGTTTGGTTGATAGCGTATAATCAAGTTCGCAAAAGCAAACAGAAAATAGACAAGCCATCAGGGCTCCTGTAAAATGATAGTTGTCGAAAAAATCATGATGTAAAGGAGAGACCCTAATGGCTCACAAAAAGAATACCACAAATCTGACAGAATTGCTACTGCAATGTGTGACGCAGCCGGATCCGATGCTGAGTATGCTGGAATGGCTGTGCACAGAGCTGATGTAGGCCGAGGTCGATCAGCAACTGGGCGCAGAGAAAAGTCAGCGCACGGACGGAAGAAGCGACTACCGCAGCGGTTATCGTCCTCGCCGTCTGGATACCCGAATGGGCACGATGTACCTCATGGTGCACAAGGTTCGTCAGGGCGGCTACATTCCGTTCTTCGTCACAGAGCGCAAGCGCAGTGAAGAGATGCTCGTACAGGTAGTGCAGGAAGCCTTCGTGCAGGGCGTTTCCACTCGAAAAAATGGAGAAGCTGGCACATAGCCTCGGCATCGAAAATCTATCCAGAAGCCAGATCAGCGAGATGACAAAAGGACTGAATGAGTAGGTCGAGGAGTTCCGTAATCGCTCTCTTCCGATACGGTGTACTCGGTTCTTTGGGTGGACGCACTGTATGAAAAAGTTCGTGTAGATGGCAGAATTATCAGCATGGCGGTGCTTATCGTGTGCGGTGTGGACGAAAATAGCCGCAGAGATATTATCGCGCATATGATGTGATCGACTCCTATGCCAAGCGCTTGCCGAAAGCGGTTCAGTGCCTTGAAGATGGATTGGAAGATTCTCTGGCCTTCTATACATTCCCCATGCTGGACGCGCGAAAAATCTCATCTTCCAACATGATTGAAAGATTGAATCGTGAAATCCACAGACGTACCAGCGTGGTTGGAATCTTTCCGAATGAAAGTTCTTATGTTCGCCTGGTGACAACGTATCTCATGGAATACGCCGAGGACTGGTCTACTTCCAGAGTAAATATACAGCGCTCGTGTTTTTCGTCTTATTATTGCTCATCAACGGCGCAGCTCTGTGGAAAGCTTCACAGTGTTTTTGCACTTATAGGATATTTATGCGAAATACGGATAAATGAACGCATAGTCATTAAACGAAAAACATCATACAGTATGTATGGAAATGACATAATAGAGAATTAGTAGTCGTTTTTAAGATAATAACATAAATATGCAAATATGAATATTCTGCCGATGAAGGGCTCACTGTATAGGTGGAGTAGACACGAAGAAACAGACTAACGACTGGCTGTGCCTTTATGGAAAATGCTGAATATTACATGTCGAATTTTGTCGATTAAAACATTGACGCATATGAAACCTCATGGTAAGCTGAATAAAAATATATGTGTTCTCTGCGAAAAATTGTGCAGAGTGCAGTGAACGAAGCGCACGCAATCGTCAAATACCAGCTTGCGGGTCAGGAGGAAAACGTGAAACGTCTTAAAACGGCATTTTCGGCGGTCTTGGCGCTCTCGATGGCGCTCGGCATGGTAGTCGTTCCTGCGGGAGCGGCCGACGGCACTTATCAGAATGCGGTTTATCCGGAACGGATATGTAGAAAGGCTCGACCAACTACATCAATCCGAATCAATCGAAATGGTACACCTGTAGTTGAAAAGTCGATTACTGTTTCGATTCCAACTGGTGATGAGCCATACAAGGATATGTATACGGCGGATGCACTTTTCCAGGATCTGACGGTCAACCAAGAAGCAAAATGCAATATTTCATTGCATGCAGAAGATAAAACAATAGTGGACGAAAACACGGATAATGGTGTCACATTTCGTAGAGAAGAAGAACTAAATAAGCAGACAAACGAAATAGATGTGCACTGGGACATGATTGTTACTTGTAATGCAAAAGCAGGGCAAACATATCATATGAAAGCCGAGTGTAATGGTTTATCTGACGAACTCGAGATTGTTTTAATCTCGGAAGAAGGTTCTAAAGAAGAAACACCGATTATAGACTGGATTACGTCGGCTAAGGGCACATACGGCCAGACCTGGAATGAAATGGTTGATGTTTCCGGCTGCAGCGCAACGATGAACGGCGCAGACCTTTCCGGCACATTCGAGGTCGTAAACGGTGAAACCGTCCCGAATGTCGGGGACAAATATCGGCTCAAATTTATGTCGGAAGACAGCAAGTACACCGTGGAAAGCGAGGAGTTTTCTGCAGAAATTCAGCCGAAACCGCTGATAATTACGGCGGAAAGCGCAGAGAAAGTGTACGATGGCGAACCTCTGGTGAAAGATGGCTACACAGCAGGCAAACTGGTGTCCGGCGACAAAATCATCGAGGTGAAGGTTTCCGGCACGCAGACGAATGCAGGAAATGCAGAAAATGTACCACATAATGCAAAAATATGCGGAAACGGTACAGATAAGACGAAAAATTACGCAATCAGCTATGCCAATGGTACGCTGAAAGTTATTCCGCGGGATATTGCAGACGCGCAGATTGATATGAAGCAGACCGAGTATGTGTATGACGGAGTCGAGCATAATCCCAAGCCAATCATCGCAATAGGCAATAAAACGTTGAAAATCAACGTAGATTACGAACTTTCTTACACCAATAACAGAGACTGCGGTGCAGGAACGGTGACAATTACCGGCAAGGGTAATTACACCGGAAAAGTTGAGGAAACGTTCCAAATCACGCAGAAAATACCGGAAAAGGACGCAGATTACAAGGTTGCGCTGCCTGCGGCTTCAATATACGACGGCAAGCCGCGTGAGGCGTCGGTGTGGACGAGAACAGGCGTTGGCGAGGTCACAGTTTGGTACAACGACAGCACAGCTTTGCCGGTTCGTGCCGGAACTTACAACGTGACGGTCGAGATTGCATCGAGTGAAAACTTTTCTGCAGTTAAACGGGTGAATATCGGCAGTTTTACAATCAATAAGCGCATAATTTACTTGAATACAACAGCGCTGAAAGTCGCGGACAAGACATGCAACGGACGCGATGATGATGCACGGATTAGCGGTCTGGCGTTCAGCAATCTTCCGGAAGGCGCGGCACTGAGCGAGGGCACGGATTACACGCTCTCGACACGGTATGCATCTGCCGAAGCCGGCGAATGGAATGTGACGGTTACAGTTACACTTACGAATAAAAATTACACGTTAGAGGACGAAAACTGCACTGTAAGGGGTAAAATCCTGCCGAAAACGGTCGAACTTATTGTAAGCGCGAAGAATGCAGTCTATACCGGTCTGCCGTACAGCGAGAGCAATATGACCTGCTCGGGCACGTCCGCGCCGACGTATCGCTACTACGCCGACAGCAACGGCGCAAAAAGCAATCAACTGGACGGTGCACCGATCAACGCTGGAACTTACTGGGTGGAAGCGTATGCACCGGAAACGAGCAGTACGGCTTCCGCAACCTCGCAAGCGGTTCGGTTTCATATTGAAAAAGCGCCGCTGTGTATTCGTGCTAAGGGTAAAACCATAACCTATGGAGAAACGTTAAGTGATAATGGTGCGGAAATCAATGGATTCGTGAACAATGAGAACGAAAACGTGCTTTCGGGTCTGAACTATGCGTTTGACTATGCACAGTTTAGCGATATTGGAACTTACACGATTATTCCGATGGCTGCAAAAGCTGAAAATTACAAAATTACATATGAAAACGGCGTGTTGAACGTACAGCCGAAGCCTGTTGAGATAAAATGGAACGGCGAGAGTATTTTCTATTATGATGGTACGCCGAAGTTGGTCACGGCAGAAGCGATTGGCGCGGTGAACGGAGATGCGCTTACTGTCATAATCGAGGACGGCAGCCGGACCGAAACCGGGTCGTACACCGCACGCGCGGCTGCTTTGGCAGGCGGAAAGGCGGGCAACTATGTGCTGCCCGAGACACAAACCTTCTCGTTTCAGATTAAGAAGGCGCTCGAGACGGCAGCTGTCACGCCGAGTACCGTTACTGCCGTAATCGATGGTCTGACGATTCGACTGACTGGCTTTGCGACCGAGCCGATCACGGTTTCTGCGCCGGATGCCGTGGCCGCGGGCGATACGCTGACCACCTATGGCGTGACGTACACGATCGACCGTTCTGCAGTGGACGTGCGCCGCGCGGAGATCACGTTCGTGTTTGCGGACAGCAGTGCGCAGACCAACGTTTATGGCGCGGGAGATATCGGAACGGCGTTTCCGACCGACGGCAAGCGCGGATACACGTTTGACGGGTGGAAAATCGGTGATAAAACGTACACGACGCTGACAGAGGAAGCACTTACTAAACTGAACGGCACGCAGACTGCAGCACCGGTGTTCACCGCTCAGCAGAGTGGAGGAACGAGCGGCAGTGGTGGCGGCGGTCCGGTCCGCACGCCGACCGGTGCGGTGACTGCGGCTAAGAGTGAGCACGGCGAGGTCTCGATCACGCCGAAAAACGCAGCCAAAGGCAGCACAGTGATGATTAAAGCTGTGCCAAAGGAAGGCTATGCTCTCAAAACAATCGCGGTTACAGACCAGAGCGGCAAGCCGGTCGCAGTGACGGAGAAGGACGGTCGGTTTACATTCGTCATGCCTGCGTGCAATGTCACGCTTACGCCTATTTTCGAGAGACAGCCTGCTCAAAATGTGAGCTTCGATGACGTCAAGCCAACCGAGTGGTACGCCGATGCCGTGCACTGTGTTGTGGAAAAGGGTCTGATGAGCGGTACAGGTACGGATGCGTTCTCGCCGGATGGCACGACCACGCGCGGTATGCTGATGACAATTCTCGCACGGTACGCGGGTGCGGATACGACCGGCGGTGCAAGCTGGTACGAGAAGGGTATGGCGTGGGCGCAGTCGGCAGGCATTTCGGATGGCCGCGCGCCGGAGGCTGGAATTACACGAGAGCAGCTCGTCACCATGCTGTACCGCTATGCGGATGCTCCCGAAGCCAGTGGCACACTGGATGCCTTTGCGGATGCGGATACCGTCAGCGCTTATGCGGCCGATGCCATGCGATGGGCGGCGGCGAACGGAATCGTCAACGGCTCGCACGGCAGACTGAATCCACAGGGGAATGCCACCCGCGCACAGGCTGCGGCAATGCTGATGCGGTTCTGTGAAAAGATGGAACAATAATACATTGCACCGCGCATGCCGGAGAACGCTGTGCGCGGTGTAAATTTTCGGGTCTAAAAATTTTTTGGAGTTTTTTCAGAAAATGTGTTGACAGATTCGTGATTCTGTTATATACTAAACAAGTCGTCAGGGATGAGACAACGACAACAACGACCCGATGGAAGTTTAGCTCAGCTGGGAGAGCATCTGCCTTACAAGCAGAGGGTCAGCGGTTCGAGCCCGTTAACTTCCACCAAACGAAAAGCTCCTAAACATTGTGGTTTGGGAGCTTTTTCTCTGTTTATTTGAACTTTTTTACAGCGCCGCAAGGGAAGCGGCGCTTTTTCCGTTTTTTGTGTGAATGCGGTTTTTTTGGGGTTTTTACGGGTGCAGGATGTGGGACTAAGTGTGGGAGCAAAAATCAACGGATAGAGACGACTTTTTTCTGTGTTTTCTTCCTGCTCTCTGTCGCAAAACTGAGCACCTTTAGCGAGGCGTTCGTGAACGCTTCATCGGAGAGGTGCGTATAAATATGCGACGTCATGGCAATCGACTTGTGCCCCAGAAAGTCCTTTGCAACGTTGATCGGCACGTCGGCGGACTGCAAATCAGTCGCGTATGTATGCCGCAGGCAGTACGGCGTGAGATCGTCAGCCACGACGGACGTTTCCGGGGCGATCACGCCGTGTACCATCTGTGCACCCATATCGAGATCAAGCGCTTGCTTGAACGAGCGCCACATCTGCTTCGTGGACGTTTCGGTGTGCGGTCTGCCGGTAGTCGGCTGCGTAAAAAGATAGCCGCTACTCTTTTCCTCGACCTTGTGCCAGAGATCGCGCGCGGTCTTTACCCGGACGGAGTACCGCTTGTCATTATAGCTAAACGTTTTGCGGAAACATCCGTCTAATGTGTTTGTTTTTATTGTAAAACATCTTTGGTTGTAAAATAAGAGGGTAGAATGCACTCGCTAACGCTCATCGGTTGCAGCCGGTGGACGTAATTTTTATATTTAGAACGCGCGTATCAGTACGCGCGGGATACCGATAATACGGTATCTTTCCGGGTCGGTGCCCTCGATCCGTCTGGGCGGGTAAGACGGGGTTCAGGGGTGCAAGCTCCAGCCAATCCTCGCTCTGAGCGTAGTTGATGCGTTTGATGGTCATTTCGTCATCGCCATAGCTGATGATTCCGATTTCGCCGCTGTGGTTCATGGTGTTCTGCTTGAGCACCAGCACGATATCACCATCACGGAAATCAGGATACATACTGTCACCTCGGACATGCATAGCGCAGAAATCCTCCGGCTTGCGGCCCTTGAGATAGGTGTTGGGAACTTCGACCATTTTCTCTTTTGATTCTTCCTCATAATGTCAGAACAAACATCCTTACTTTATATCAAACATTCGATTGGTTGTGATTAGTGTACCACCTGCGTGATTATAAATCACACAAGGAGGTGTAAAACATAAACGCCTGAACCAATCAGGAACTCCGTTAGGGGGCAAGAACGACCTGATGCGGATGTATTCGAACATGGTATTGCTGACACTGGAGCAAGTCGTAAAAATCTACGGTTTTACCGACAAACACAAAGCCAAGCGCATAATCGGCGCACCGAGAGCGTCCGGCGAGCATCGCGTGACGTACTATCTTGGCGACGTTGCAACCGACATCGTCAAGCGGCGTATTGGCATTGTACGATAAAATGCACAAGAAAGGAGAAGATTCAATGCAAAACAACAACTTTGCAGCCAATCTGGCTGCAGTCGAGAAGCACAGCTGCGGCATCAAGCCGAGCAAGCGTCTTTACTTCTGCTGGACGGAGGAGCAGCTCGAGCAGCTGGCCGCTCTGTGGGATACGGCGTCAAGAACCTGTGGAAGGGCAACCGTCCGCAGATACGCTATCCGGTCATCTACGGCGGCGACGGCATCCGTCCGTCCGGTGAGCCGTTCGTCCTGGAGTGCAAGGGACACTGGGTTACAAGCAGAAGCCGCAGTGCGTGCATATTTCCACCGTCCATGCCGACCTGCTGCCGACCGACGTTTACTCTGGTATGTATGCCCGCGTGACCGTCAACTTCTTCCCGTATGACGCTTCCGGCAACCGCGGTGTCGGCTGTGGTCTGGGCAACGTGTGCAAGACCCGCGATGGCGAACCGCTCGGCAGCCGTGCAAATGCTGTACGGCAGCGTACCCCGGTACGTTTTCGCAGTTGGTGCGGACGGCACTGGTGCCCAAGCCTGGCTACAAATTCGTGGACGCGGACATTTCCGCTATCGAGGCGCGTGTGGTTGCGTGGCTTGCGGGCGAGGAATGGGTCTTGCAGGTTTTCCGCATGCACGACAAGATCTACGAGGCAACCGAAATCCCGTACACGCGAGTGCATTACCGAGAATGAGGTGAACTACATCAAACTGCGGTCGTTGGAACGGGCAGGCTTTATGATCGGGTATGACCCGATTCGCAAGCTGCTGAGCGTCACTGTGCAGGAGCTTGCCGGTCTGGAGGAGCAGACCGTCGAGTATTTGCTGCGGTATCAATCAGTACGGTGAGGACCTCGTGAAGAAGCTGGCGGAGGCGATGGGGAAATAAAGAGAAACCCCTCTGGGAACTGGTTTGATACCGGCTCTCGGAGGGGCTGTTTTTATTCAGTTGCCTTCGGCGTATCTCCGTCAAAGATTACATGAGCAAAGCGGAAACGCTGCGTAACATCAGGGTACTTCTTGTGATCCACCTCGGAGGCGAACATATCATACGGCCGCGCGTAGATTTTGAAGTCGCCGTAGAGCGCCTGATAGATCACCAGCGATTCACCGGTTTCCGTGTGCGTGGCGATAGTGAGTACCTGATACAGCTTGTTCTTAAAGTGTAAGTATTTTTCACCGACCAGAATTTTTCTTGAAGCCATTCATATTTCCTCCAATCCTATATTTTTATTATAACAGAGAGGAGGGCAAAGAAAAAGAGCACACCCGCAATCAGGTGTGCTCTATTCTGATGGTTAATGCGAAAACATTCCGAACTATGAAAAAAGTTTGTATCTTCGCATTATGGTGGACTTGAAGGGGATCGAACCCTCGACCTCTCGGATGCGAACCGAACGCTCTCCCAAACTGAGCTACAAGCCCGAATATATGTTGTCAAGAAAAGTGTTTTGACCAAACTCAACTGAACAGGGAAGACGGGGACTGCTTTCCGCACCGCTTTTAACTGCGCTAATCGCCCAAATGTCAACTTTTTGCAAGCAATTTACCGATCAAACCAAACTCTATTCGTTTAATTCACTAAACTACCCTTGACAATTATTAATTATAACGGTAGAATAATTTCATGTCAAGCACTTTTTTCGGGTGCAAAGCAAAAACCGCGTGCAGCAGCCAGCTGTGCCAAAAGGAGAATTTAACATGAAAAACAGCGAAAAAACAATGGAAAAGATCGTAGCGCTCTGCAAGGGTCGCGGCTTCGTATACTCCGGCTCGGAGATTTACGGCGGTCTTGCAAACACCTGGGACTACGGTCCGCTCGGCGTTGAGTTCAAGAACAACGTCAAGGCAGCATGGCGCAAGAAATTTGTGCAGGAGAGCCAGTACAATGTAGGTCTTGACTCCGCGATCCTGATGAACCCGATGACCTGGGTTGCTTCCGGTCACGTTGGCGGATTCTCTGACCCGCTGATGGACTGCAAGGAGTGCAAGGAGCGTTTTCGTGCCGATAAGGTAATTGAGGACTGGTGTGCTGAGAATAACTACGATCTCGGCAAGAGTGTTGACGCGCTCAGCCAGGCTGAGATGAAGGCATTCATCGACGAGCATGAGATCGCATGCCCGACCTGCGGCAAGCACAACTGGACCGACATCCGTCAGTTCAATCTGATGTTCAAGACCTTCCAGGGCGTTACCGAGAACGCGAAGAACGAGCTGTATCTGCGTCCGGAGACCGCACAGGGCATCTTCGTAAACTTCCAGAATATCCAGCGCACCACCCGTAAGAAGATTCCGTTCGGCGTTGGTCAGGTAGGCAAGTCCTTCCGCAACGAGATTACTCCGGGCAACTTCACCTTCCGTACCCGCGAGTTTGAGCAGATGGAACTGGAGTTCTTCTGCAAGCCGGGCACCGACCTTGAGTGGTTCAAGTACTGGAAGGATTACTGCCACAACTTCCTGCTGTCTCTCGGCATGAAGGACGAGAACCTGCGTCTGCGCGACCACGATCCGGAGGAGCTGTCTCACTACTCCAACGCTACCACCGATATCGAGTTTATGTTCCCGTTTGGCTGGGGCGAGCTGTGGGGCATTGCCGACCGCACCAATTTCGACCTGACCCAGCATCAGAACACCTCGGGTGTTTCGATGGAATACTTCGATCAGGAAGCAAATGAGAAGTATATTCCGTATGTTATCGAGCCTTCGCTTGGTGCTGACCGTGTTGCACTGGCCTTCCTGTGCGACGCTTACGACGAGGAAGTTGTAGGTCAGGACAAGAACGGCAAGGACGATGTTCGTACTGTTCTGCGTCTGCATCCGGCTCTGGCACCGTTCAAGGCTGCTGTACTGCCGCTGTCCAAGAAGCTGACCGACAAGGCTATGCCGATCTGGCAGGAGCTGGCTAAGCAGTTCTCTGTTGATTTTGACGATGCAGGCTCTATCGGTAAGCGCTATCGCCGTGAGGACGAGATCGGTACACCGTACTGCGTAACCGTCGATTTCGAGACCGAGCAGGACGGCTGCGTAACCGTTCGTGACCGCGACACTATGGAGCAGGAGCGCATCAAGATCGAGGAAGTTGCTGCTTATATCGCAAAGAAGATCGAGTTCTGATTTTTTCGCTGCTGAACATTGATCATCAAAACCGCTGCACAATCCCTGTGCGGCGGTTTTCTTTTATTTGGATGGAGAACAGAAAACACTACCCAAAACCTATTGGAAATATAGGGATTGAGCCATCGGAAATTGGGCACTCTGCCGGAATGAAAAAAGTTTGTCGGAAAGGGTTGACAGAAGAGGGGGAGTTTAGTATAATCATAGCAATCCCAGTGAAATAATATGAATTTAGGAGACGCGGTTATGCGATACTACTTTGAAAAGCTGCTCCGCTCGAATTTCCGATTTGGGCGAATGTGATCCTTCTTTTTAGTACACGAAACGAATCAATCACTTCAAACATGTATATAAAAAGGAGATTATTATCATGGCAACTATCAAGAATACCGAAAACTGGTCCTTTGAAACCAAGCAGCTGCACATCGGTCAGGAGACCGCTGATCCGGTTACCGATTCTCGTGCAGTTCCGATCTACCAGACCACTTCCTATGTTTTCCATGACAGTCAGCACGCGGCTGACCGTTTCGGTCTGGCTGACGCAGGCAATATCTACGGTCGTCTGACCAATTCTACGCAGGATGTGTTCGAGAAGCGCATTGCAGCACTCGAGGGTGGTGTTGCTGCTCTGGCTACCGCTTCCGGTGCCGCAGCGATCACTTACACCATTCAGGCACTTGCTCAGGCCGGCGACCACATCGTAGCACAGAAGACCATCTACGGCGGCAGCTATAACCTGCTGGCACACACTCTGCCGCAGTTCGGCGTTGAGACCACCTTCGTTGATGCACACAATCTGGAAGAGCTGGAAGGTGCTATCAAGGACAACACTAAGGCTGTTTACATCGAGACTCTCGGCAACCCGAATTCCGATATTCCGGATATCGAGGCTATTGCAAAGATTGCGCACAAGCACGGCCTGCCGCTCGTAATTGACAACACCTTCGGCACTCCGTACCTCATCCGCCCGATCGAGTACGGTGCTGATATCGTTGTTCACTCTGCTACCAAGTTCATCGGCGGTCACGGCACGACCCTCGGTGGTATCATCGTTGATTCCGGCAAGTTCGACTGGAAGGCATCCGGCAAATATGCACCGATTGCTGAGCCGAACCCGAGTTATCACGGCATCTCTTTTGCAGATGCAGTTGGTCCTGCTGCTTTCGTAACCTACATCCGCGCTATCCTGCTGCGTGATACTGGTGCTACCATTTCTCCGTTCAACGCATTTTTGCTGCTGCAGGGCACTGAGACTCTGTCTCTGCGTATCGAGCGTCATGTTGAGAACACCAAGAAGGTCGTTGAGTTCCTGACCAATCACCCGCAGGTTGAGCATGTAAACCATCCGTCTCTGCCGAATCATCCGGACCATGCACTGTACGAGAAGTACTTCCCGAACGGCGGTGCGTCCATCTTCACCTTTGATATCAAGGGCGGCAAGGAAGCAGCATTCAAGTTTATCGACAAGCTGCAGATCTTCTCTCTGCTGGCAAACGTTGCTGACGTTAAGAGCCTGGTCATCCATTCGGCAACCACCACTCACTCGCAGCTGACCGCAGAGGAGCTGGAGGATCAGGGTATCCATCAGGGCACCATCCGTCTGTCCATCGGCACTGAGAATATCAACGATATTCTGGCTGATCTCGAGCAGGCATTCAACTAAGCAAAGTATCGCGTATTCCTATTTACCTCTTACAATTTGTGCCTTCTCTGCAATTTCTTTGATCGTTCCTGCCATGTGCTTTCTCACCTTTCTT
>OGYS01001187.1_pt1 | contig 15791 bp, 15 predicted proteins | sample 1576611 | NCBI WGS metagenome assembly OGYS01 (sample SAMEA3541571, study PRJEB24748) | human gut metagenome | biome: human gut; feature: human-associated habitat; material: faeces | place: China | collected 2012
CTAAATCCTAGATTACACAAACTAGCCAAACAGAACACTTTTCAATTACACGTGTCCCGGCCGGGTTCATGGCCGCGGCTGGCTTCGGGATCGCGCCGCGGGCACCGCGCTCGATATGGTGCGGCGGTATTTGTCCGACCTGCCGCTGGAACCGGTTCAGAGTGCCGGACCGGCGACAACGCTGTAGCTGCGGGGCCGATGTGAAGCACGATTACGAAGCTTGCCTCAATGACATAACCCGGATCGTCAAAGACATCGTCTGGGGGGATGCCGAACAGGTGCGCGCCTTGTTCCGTTATACGAACGACCCGTCCGTCCCTGCGTCCGTGGGGCGGCTGGCTGAGCAGATCGGCACGCTCATTGTGCAGAAAGAGGTCCGGGAATTCCAGTTGGAAAACCTGATTGAAGACCTGTTTTCAACCAGAACCGCTCTGGCTCAGGCACGCCATGATCCCCTGACCGGGCTGCCGAACCGGGCCATGTTTGAGGAGATGCTCCACAAAGCCTGTGGGAGCGCACTGGAATGCGGCTCGGGGCTGGCCTTGCTGCTGGTCGACTTTGATCGGTTCAAGGAAGTCAACGACTCGCTTGGACATGCCGCGGGCGACGAACTGCTCGTACAGGGTGCGGCCCGGTTGCAGGGATGCGTCGGCGATCGGGGGCTCATCGGGCGCATGGGCGGGGATGAATTTGCCGTGCTGCTCATTGAACAGGCGGAAGGGGATGTACTCCGGACGGCCGAATGCATTCTTGAGGCGATCCGTGCCCCATTTCCGCTGCAAGAGGGAGAGGCCCGCATCAGCTCGTCCGTGGGTGTTGCGTTTCATTCGCTGGAGGCCGCTACCCCCGCTCGCCTGCTCAAGAACGCCGATGTCGCCATGTATCGCGCTAAGGGTGAAGGGCGGGATCGGCTGTGGCGCTATCGCCCGTCAACGTTCACCGATAGCGGATATGGCCGAGTGTTTTAGCGGGTAGGCGGTGCCCCTGTCGGTAAAGTCCTTTTTTGATGTCCGGCTATGCTGAAAAAGCCCCGGAGTGACGGCTCCGGGGCTTTTTTCGATTAGGGGAGGCAGCGCTATCGGGAGTAGGCAGCATTGCTTGGCGTCATCCTTCTTTATAGAAGGAGGGCGGCGTTTCTCCATTCCGGCACACCATCCCGGCAGGGAATGGCTTCCCCGCAAAGAGAGAACAGGCTTGGCGTTGCGGCCTGCCTCCTTTGTGCGCACTGAGGTCCCGCCCCGATTGGGGAGGGGCTGTTCGACACTCCGTTCCGGGCGTTATTTCGCGGCGGACGCGGCGGCCTCGCCAAGGCGGGCGAGGATATAGTCACGCATGGCGGGATCATCTTCCTCAAGGTTGAGGCAGCAGGCATCCTTCCCCATGAGCCCGGACGGGACGAAGTCGCCCAGTTCATCGGGATCGTTGACCATATCCGCGTAAAAGCAGACGGAAAGCCAGCGGGCTTCGGGTTCGTCGTCCACCACGTCCACGAGCACGAACAGCGGGCGTTCGTCGTTCTTGGCATTGGCGGCACGCAGGGAGTAGCTCACGCCGGGGCGGGCCTTGAAATCAAAGCGCACGTCCGGGGTGGTGAGCAGGAAATCCTTGAAGCGGACGAAGGCGTCCTTCGCGTTGTTGGGGTCGGTCGTCCAATTTTCGAGGAAGGTTGCCAATTCGTTGGGGAGCTGTGCTTGCGACATTGAAAGCATCCTTGTTGCGATCTGAAGGAAAGGGCCGTTTTGTGTGGCAGTGTCGCACAATCCGCCGATAGAATCCAGCGGAACGCCGTTTCCGGTTTGGGATTACGGAAGGGGAGGCCGAATGAAGGCGTTTGTGTGCCTCCTCATGTTGCCCGCACCGGTCAGTTGAGGAACATACGGATCATCTGCGGGGGCAGATCCGCTTCCCAGTGGCCGGTGAAAACGGCGGCGGCATAGCCGATCAGGAGGATGAGCAGCGTCCCGGCGGCGATGCCCCACGCCGGAAGGCGGAGGGCTCCGGTCCCGTAGCCGAACCGTATGTCGAGGCAGCGGGAGGGGCAGGCGCTTACGCATTCCGTACAGCCCACGCACTCGGGTCCGGAGAGTCGTTTGCGCTCGTCGACGGGAATCCGCGACGGGCAGGCCGCGGCGCAGCGCCCGCAGCCGGAGCAGGAGGCGGGGTTACGGTTGACCGCCATCGGTGAGAGCAGCGATAGGAGGCCGAGCAGGGCGCCGTAGGGGCAGAAGCCCCGGCACCAGAAGCCCGGCAGGAAGATCGAGCCCAGAACCATGACGACGATCACTCCGAGGGTCAGCGTCCCGGGGGCAAGGAAATACTGGAGCATCTTGATGTCGGCGACGAGGTTGTAGGGCGACTTGAGGAACCATTCGATGCTGGGGAGGTCCATGCTGACCACGAAGCTGTACAGGATGGCGGCAAGAAGCACGTATTTGGGCGCGGAGAGGAGCCATTCGAGCCGCCTTCCGGGGCGGCAGCTCACGCCAAGCCGTGTCCCCAGACGGGCGAGGAGGCCGGAGAGCCAGCCGACGGGGCAAAGGTAGCCGCAGAACCCCCGGCGGCACAGGATGGCCGTACACAAGGCGACAAGCAGGATGGTCAATCCCGCGGGATGGATGGGATCGTATTGCCCGGTGAGCAGGAGACGCTTGAGGCCGAGCAGGGCGCTCAGGGGGAGGAAGGCTTCCGCGGCGGCGGGGCGGGGGACGAATGCGCCGTTTCCGGATACCCCTTGGGCATACTCATGGAGCCGCCACGCGACCCAGGAGAGAAAGAGGACGAAACCAAGCTGGATAAGGCGGTGCAGGCGCGCCGAAGAGAAAGGATGCATGAAAATACTCCAAAAAAGGGAACGGTCCGAAAGGATGCCGGAATTCCTGTCGATCTTGCGGGCCGCTTTGTCAACAGTCGAAACATCCGGCTGGAGGGGGGAATTCGAGGTCTCGCGGGGCAACATCCCCAAAGATTTTTTCTTTTTTATTATCCACTGAATTATTAAGAAAAATCTTGGAAAGAGCGCGAATGTTACAAAAGAATGACAAAGAAGAGGCCCGTTACTCTATTCCCAACAAAAAGATTTCAGATTAGTATAATTCTCGCTATCGAACGGGGCTTGCCTTTCGCTTCCTGATAGTTTTTATCCTCTTTCGGCTGAGGAATGACGTAAGAGAGACATGGGGGTGTCCGTCAATCCCGGCCGAACTCCGTTTATGCCGTACGCCGTTTTCACAGGGGTGAAACGGAATGGAAATGAACCGGTTCCCAGCATTGTTGTGCGTTTCCGGTTCTCAGAGTGATGTTGCGGAGGAGGGCGCACAGGCGCGAAAGGCAGGAGATCTCCCCATGCGGCACGTCAGGAATGTTTTTCCTCACGAAAACGCAGCCGGGGAGAAATGTTCACATTCGAACCGTAAAAAGGTGGAGAAACATGAAACGTGCATTGGCCTTGCTCATCGCTTGCGGTCTGTTGCTCGGCGTTACCGCGACTTCCAGCTTCGCGGCCGACAAAGTTGTCATCAAAATGGCCGGTATGAAGCCCGACGGGGAACCTGAAACCCTCGGTATGCGTAAATTCGGTGAAATCCTGAAGGAACTGTCCGGCGGCAAATACGACGTGCAGGTGTTCCCGAACAGCCAGCTCGGCAAGGAAGACGCCTACATCGCCAGCACCCGCAAGGGCATCATCCAGATGTGCGCCACCGGAACCCAGACGTCCGCCATCCAGCCTTCCATGGCCATGCTCGAAACGCCCATGCTGTTCGACGACTACGCCCACGCCCGCCGTGCCATGAACGGCGGCAAGACGTTCGAACTGATCACCAACGGCTTCACCGAAAAGTCCGGTATGCGCGTGCTGAACGCCTTCCCCCTGGGCTTCCGCCATTTCTACACCAAAAAGCCGGTGGCGACCATCGACGACATGAAGCACCTGCGTATGCGCGTGCCGAACATCCCCTTGTACATCAACTTTGCCAAGGAATGCGGCATCAGCGGCCAGCCCATGCCTTTCGCCGAAGTGACCGGCGCGCTTGATCAGGGCGTTATCGACGGCGGCGACAGCCCCCTGTCCGATATCGTGAGCATCAAGATGTACGAGACCACGCCTGAGATCACCCTCACCGGCCACCTGCTCGTCATCCACTCCCTGTACATCAACGAAAAGTTCTACCAGTCCCTGCCCGAACAGGACAAGAAGTGGATCGACGAAGCCGCCAAGCGTTCCGCCGACTACGTGTGGGATCTCGTGGAAAAGGTCGATGCGGACGCCGTGAAGACCATCACCGAAGCCGGCGGCCATGTCAGCGAACCTTCCCCCGAACTGCACAAGTTCATGCAGGACGCCGGCAAGCGCAGCTGGAAGCTTTTCTATGACACCGTCCCGAATGCCAAGGAAATCCTTGACAGCGCGGACTCTTATCGTCAGGCGAAGTAACGTTTGCGTTCTCAACAGGGCTTCCGGCGCAGGCCGGAGGCCCTTTTTTTCCCTCAAGCCCATGTCTGTCGCATGGGCCCGACCATCACGCCCAGGGGTACATCATGAGCAGTGAAAACAAACCGGTCATGCCGCCGGAACGTATAGAGGAAACCGAAACCGAGGAGGAGATCCGCCGGGAAGAAGCCGCGAAAGGCAAAGGCGAACGGGCCTTTGAAGTCTTTTGCGCCGCTATTTTCTTGGGGATGATCGGCCTCGTGTTTTTCAATGCCTTCCTGCGGTACGTGTTCCGCTCGAGCTTTGCGCCGAGTGAGGAATGGGCCCGGTTCCTTTTCATCTACATCACGTTCATCGGCGGCATTGAAGCTTTTTACCGGCACAAGCACATCGCGGTGGACATGTTCGTCAACATGATCAGCGGCGCGTCGCGCAAGGCCGTGGACATCGTCGCCTCCCTGTTCATGCTTGCGGCTCTGGTGCTGCTGCTTTTCGGCGGTATTTCCGTGGTGCTCCAGACGCTGGACACCTATTCCGTCGCTACCGACGTGAATATGGCCTTCATCAACGGGACGCTGCCCGTCATGGCCTTTGCCGCGATCATCATCCACCTGCGGGACATCGTGCGGCTGATCCGCACGCCCGCCGGCGAGTTCAACACCGCGCCCAAAACGGAATAGGGGAGAGAACATGGAACTTGTCGTCTTTTTGGTCAGCCTGTTCGGCTTCCTCGCGTTGGGCATTCCGATCGCCATCGTGCTTGTCCTGTGTTCTATGGTCCTGATGTATTACGGCGGCATGTGGGACAGCATGTTCGTCATGATCATCCCGCAGTCCATGCTGGACGGCGCGAACAACTATCCCTTGATGGCCATCCCCTTCTTCGTGTTCGCCGGTGAAATCATGACCGAAGGCGGCCTGTCGAAGCGGGTGGTCAAGCTTGCGCAGCTCATCATCGGCCGCGTCCGCGGCGGCCTCGGCTATGCCGCCATCGTGTCCAGCGTGATTTTCGCGGGTCTGATGGGCAGTTCCGTGGGCGAAGCCGCTGCCCTCGGCAGCCTGCTCCTGCCCATGATGGCGCAGGCTGGGTATAAGCCCGGCCGCGCGGGCGGCGTCATCGCCTCCGGCGCCATCCTCGGCCCCATCATCCCCCCGAGCACCAACTTTATCCTGCTCGGCGCGACCGTGGGCCTCTCCATCACCAAGCTGTTCATGATCGGTCTGGTCCCTGGCCTGATCATCGGCCTCTGCCTGATGGTCACATGGTTCTTTATCGTCCGCATTGACGGCTATAAGGAAAAGATCGAGTTCAAAAAGGGCGAAGCCTCGAAGATCGTCCGGGACGCCATGCCCGCATTCATGATGCCCGTGCTGCTGCTTGGCGGCATCCGGTTCGGCGTCTTCACGCCCACGGAAGGCGGCGCGTTCGCCTGCGTGTATGCCATTGCCGTGTGTACCCTGTATTACCGTGAGCTGACCTTCAAGGGCCTGCTCGCCGTGAGCGCCCGCGCGGCACGTACCACCTCCGTCGTCATGCTGATCGTGGCCACGGCCACGGCGGTGGGCTGGTTCATCACCTCGGCGCAAATCCCCATGCAGGTGGCGGAACTCTTCCAGCCGCTGGTGGATTCCCCGATCCTTCTGCTGCTTTCGATCAACGTCTTCCTGTTCCTTGCGGGCATGGTGATGGACCTGACGCCGAACGTGCTGATTTTCGCGCCGGTGTTCTATCCCCTGATCCAGCAGGCGGGCATCGATCCGTATTTCTTTGGGCTGCTGTTCATCCTGAACCTCGGCATCGGCGTCATCACGCCGCCCGTGGGCACGGTGCTCTATGTGGTCTGCGGCATCGGGAACATCAAGATCGGCAATCTGGTGCGGAACATGGCTCCCTTCCTTATCGTGGAAATGCTGGTGCTGTTCCTGCTTCTGTTCTTCCCCTCGCTGTCCATCGAACCCATGAAGTTCCTCATGAAGTAGCGCCGGGAAACCAGGTAACTAAAGGGCGGGCTTGCGGGCCTGCCCTTTTTTTGTACGTGGGTGAGGGGAGCGGAAGAGCGGGGGAGGCCGTGCGGCGGGAGTTCCTGCCGTGCGGAAGGCGGGAGTTGTTTGGGGATGGAGGGCGGGGAGTTGGCTTTCGGGCATGGCCGCATGAAGGCGTTTTCGGTGCGTGGGGGGGAAAGGTGAAGTGTCGCGGCCCGGCGGGGCAGGTCTTCCTTGCATACACGGGATGGGGGGGAGCGGTGCCCGTTGCGGAGAACCGGGAAATACGGCAAGGAAAAAGATATGATTTTCAGCGCGAGCCGTCGTACGGATATTCCCACCTATTACTCTGAGTGGCTTTGCAATCGGCTGGAGGCGGGCAACGTATGCGTGCGCCATGATGCGCGCCGCGTCACCCGGTATGTGTTCTCCCGCGAAGCCGTGGACTGCCTTGTTTTGTGGACGAAGAACCCGCTGCCTTTGCTGGATCGGTTGGCGCTGCTGCGTGGCTGGCCTTGTGTGTTCCAATTCACGCTGACGGGGTATGGGCAGGGTGTGGAGCCGGGGCTTCCGGATAAGCGGCAATTGGTCGAAGCTATGAAGCGGCTGTCGGAAGCTTTTGGGAGCGAACGGGTGATCTGGCGGTATGATCCCATCTTTTTCAGCGGGGCCTATTCCCTTTCATGGCATGTACGCTGTTTTGATGCGCTGACGGAACGGCTTGAAGGCGTTACGCGTACGTGTGTCGTCAGCTTTCTGGATATGTACCCGAAGCTCCGCCGCCGGATACCGGCTCTTGGGCTCTGCGGGGACAGCGGGCAGGCTCGGAAGGGGTTGCTTGCCGCGTTTGCGGCGATGGCGGAGCGCAGGGGGATACGGCTTTCCCTGTGTGTGGAGGACGTGGATGTCCCCGGTGTCGTCCACGCGGGTTGCCTCAGCCGTGAGCTTGTCGAGCGGGTGGCCGGATGCCGCCTTGATGTCCGTCCCTCGCAACAGAGGGCCGGGTGCAAGTGTGTGGCGAGTGTGGATGTCGGCGTGTACGGCACCTGCGGGAACGGATGCCTCTATTGTTACGCCAACCAGGACGGCGTCCCCGTGGGGCGGGGCTCGGCGCTGCACGATCCCGCTTCGCCGCTGCTTGTAGGGAGGCTTTCCGCTGACGATGAAGTGACGGATCAACGTTGCGCCAGCCTGAAGAGCCGCCAGTTCTCCCTGCTGTGATAGAAAGGAAGACAACGGTGGAGACGGGTCTGCCGCTTTTGTTTGTGTTTCGCCAATCCGCTTTTAGTGCGGACGGAGCCATTGGTTTTTGCCGGATGCCGACGGATTGAGGAAAGGCTGGAATGGGGGAACCGGCGGTATGGCACTGGATGAAGCCGTCATTTTTGATAAAAAGGCTTTGAGGAGAGGAGCAAGACAAAGCAATCCATGCTATGCGGAAGTCATAAAGGAGCTTGTATGTTGTGTTTTCGGGAAACCGCCTTTGGGCGGGTGGGCATAGAGGACAAAGGGGGTTCCATCACGCGTCTTTATTTGCCGGGCCGGAGTGATGCCGCTTCGGAAGGTCCAGAAACGGCGTTGCTGGGCGAGGCGTTTGCGCAGTTGGAGGCGTATTTCGCCGGTCGGCGCAAAACGTTTGACCTGCCGTTGCGGTTTGATGAGGGAACGCCTTTCATGAAGCAGGTTTGGCAGGCCCTGTGCACGGTTCCCTATGCCCATACGGCAAGTTATAAAGATATCGCCGAAGCCGTCGGCAATCCGAAGGCCTGCCGGGCCGTGGGCATGGCGAACAACCGGAACCCCATTGCGATCATTGTCCCTTGCCATCGTATCATAGGCAGCACCGGTGCGCTTGTCGGCTACGGCGGCGGATTGGGTATGAAGGAACGTTTGCTTGAGCTGGAGCGTAGATATGGCCCCGCTGACTGAGCCGGCGTTCGCCCGGTTGCGTTCAGTGGACCCGGTGCTGGCCGAAGCCGCTGGTGATGCCGCTTTCGAGTTGGAAACGGATCTGTTCGCGGCGCTGGCAAAGGGGATCATGGAAAAGGGGGCATCCGATGCGTTCCCGTTCGCGTGGGCATCGTTGGCCGCACAGATTGGGGAGGTTTCCCCCGAGCGCGTGCTTGAGGCAGGATCGGCGTTGGAGGCCTTCGGGAAGAAAACGGCGAATGCATTGCTCGGCGCGGCGAAGGCGGTTCGCTCGGGAAAGATCGGCATGGAGCGCCTTGCCGCCCTGCCCGACGACGAGGCGGTGGGTGCCTTGTGTTCGCTGCGGTGCGTGGATGTGCGCCTTGCCGTGCGCGTATTGATCGGAGTGTTGCGGCGTCCCGACGTCCTGCGGTTCGACGACGAGGCTGTGCGGAGTGGCCTGATGCGGGTACATGGGCCGCGAAGCTGCACGCAGGAAGGTTTTGAGGCGTTTCGGGCCCGCCACGCGCCGTTCGGCTCGGCGGCGACGCTGTGCCTTTGGGAGAGCGAGGAGCGGCTGCGTCCCGTGTTCCCATGCGGCGGGGAGGCGCTCGACGCGCTGAAGCGCCGGGACAAACGGCTTGGGCGGGTGATCGAGCGGCTTGGACCGATACGGCGCGGGGTGGAGCCGGATCTGTTTACTGCTCTCGTCGACAGCGTGATTGCACAGCAGATTTCCGGAAGGGCCGCGCAGACGATTTCCGACCGGCTACACGTTTTGGTGGGGAACTTTACGCCGCAAGGCCTTGCGGAGGCTGACCCCTCACAGATCCAGCAGTGTGGCCTCAGTCAGCGTAAAGTTGGATATATACAGGGGATCGCCCGTGAAGTCGCCTCCGGTGCTCTGGATCTGGAGGCCCTGCGCCATGCCCCCGATGAAGAATTGATCCGGAAGCTTTCGGCCCTCAACGGCATCGGCGTGTGGACGGCGGAAATGCTCATGATTTTTTCGTTGTGCCGTCCGGACGTGCTCAGTTGGGGCGATCTGGGCATCCGGCGGGGCATGGCGTTGCTCTACGGGGACAGGGAGTTGACGCGGGAGCGCTTTGAGCGCCGCCGCAAGCGTTATTCCCCGTACGGGTCGGTCGTTTCGCTGTATCTCTGGTCGATTGCGGGTATGGAGGAAGCCTTGGCGGTAAAGCTCCCCAGAGGCTGATGCGTTGCGCTTTACGGAGAACGGGCACGGGATTGGCGTGGGGAACGTGTCTGGAGTTGTTCCGCGTTTCCTCTCCGCGTCCTGTTGTTTGAGCGCGCGGCCCCGTTGCGCCGTATGAGGTTGGTCGTAGCCACGGAGTGGCTAGGGACGGGAGAGGGGCTCCATTATCTGGCTCGGGCCGCCTCTCCTTGTTCCGTACTTGGATTACCGGATCATTTTTCCGATGAGTTCATGCATGGCCTTGTTTCCGGCGAGGATCGACCAGCGCAGATCAAAGGGCGAGCCGTCCAGATTGGAAATGCTGCCCCCGGCCTCGGTGACGAGCAGCGCGCCTGCGGCCATGTCCCACGGTTTGAGTTCGTCTTCATAAAAAGCGTCGAAGCGCCCGCAGGCCGTCCATGCGAGATCCAGTGCTGCGGCCCCGCAACGCCGTACCCCTTGGCAAGAAGACAGCACAGGACGCATTCGCTCCAGAATTTCATCCACGCGGCTGGCGATTTCATAAGGAAAACCGGTGGCTACAAGGGCATTCTCGCAGGCCGTCACGGATGAGACGCTGATGCGTTCCCCGTTGCGCCATGCCCCTTTCCCCTTTTCCGCAATAAAGCATTCGCGGAGCAGCGGCGCGTTGACGATGCCGAGCACAATTTCCCCGTTCAGGCGGTAGGCCACGGACGTGACGGTCAGGGGCAGGCCGTGGGCAAAATTGGTTGTGCCGTCCACGGGATCGATGATCCAGCAGGTATCCGGCAGGCTCAGATCTTCCGCGCTCTCTTCAGCGAGGAATCCGGCCTGGGGCGCTAGGGTTGCAAGGCGTTCTTTCAGGAATGCCTCCACAGCGATATCGGTTTCCGTTACGAGATCGATGCGCCCCTTATGGCGGATAGTGTGGGGATGGGCATGATTGGCGCCGATGATGGCGCCGCTTTCCTCGACGACGGCAAGGGCCTGCAAGGCCAATGGTGAAAGCTGTTCTGTCATGATGCTGAACGATCCGAAAAAAGTTGAAGAGACAGGAAGGAAGGTACGCCGGAACCTTCCGGATCGGAAGGGCCTAGAGAGGGGTGGCGGCTCTCAGTGACGGTTTTCCTCAAAGAAACAGGCCGCTGAGGAGAGAGCCCCGCGCCGTAGGCAAGTTGCGCCGGAAAAGGCCGCGAACAGGGCGATACGCATGAAAGGCTTTGCAGGGAGGGCCCGTGCTGGCAGGTTTGGGGAAGAGGAGAAACGTGGTCTGCCTTTATCCGGAACTTCCTCCTCCCCAGTACCCCTGCAAACTTCCAAAGCCTATTTGCCCTCGCGGGCCAAACAGCGTTTGCAGGGTTTGTATCCGTTGCTGCGGGCCTCTTCCGCGGATTTGAAACGCACCGTGCAGGCCTTGCAGTTGAAGTAACGGCAGCCGGATACGTGAAAGATCCGCGTCTTGGCGTTGCCGCTGTAGGAAGACGTGGCGGCGGTTTGGACGGGGACAGCCGCTTCTTTTGCTGGTTGGGCCGGAGCGGCGAAGGCCGGAGCCGTGAGCAGGAGTGCGGCGGCCAAAGAAGGAATGATTGCGGATAAGCAGGATCGCATGGAGCCTCCCTGTGTTTGACGATGGCATGTCTGTTCTTTTGTCAGAAAAATAAGAGACAGGGAAGAAGGATTGTGCTTAGTCTCTCGTCGGAGTGGCGTGTGGCCGTGAAAGCGCTGGAAGCGTGCCGGAAAACGAGACCCAAAAACATGTTATTCCGTGGATATCGTTATGAAAAAACGCATATTGACAAGTATTGAAAAATTTTCTAGCCTCGCCCAATGAACATACCTAGTATCAAAATACGCGCTGGCCTGTGGCTTTTGTTGTTGACGGGCCTTATTCTCGCGGGGTGTGCTCCCAAACAGCGGGCGGTCGACGATTCGTTTGCCTTTGGGAACGACTACGAGAATCTGACTGGGCCCGATCGTTCGACCATGACCCCGGAAGAGCGTTTTGCCTACGATTACCGTTCGGCGGCGGTGGCGCGTATGCGGGACGAGGGCGTTCCTCTCTCGAACGTGCACCTTGTCGAGCGCGCCAAGACGGCTATCGGTACGCCGTATGTTCGCGGCGGGACCAGCATGTCGGGGTTCGACTGCTCGGGTTTCGTGCAATGGGCCTATAAAAGCGTCGGGGTTTCGCTCCCGCGTACCGCGCGGGAACAGTCCGTGCTGGGTACGCCTATTGATTCCGATGAAATGGAAGCCGGAGATATCGTGGCTTTCAGACATCCCCGGCGTGGGTATCATACGGGTATATACGTTGGGGACGGCAAGTTCATCCACAGCCCCCGGCGCGGCAAGAGCGTGGAGATCACCTCGCTCAGCGATCCTTATTTCAGTTCGACGTTCCTCGGCGCCCGCCGTGTGAGCATTTCGGAATCCGATGCCGAAGCCGCGCAGAAACTGATGGCGCTGTATGAATCCCGCTCTTCCCGGCTTCACCGGACGGCTTCCGACGCGGCGCTTTCGCAGAGCAAGGCCAAGCACGTCGTTTCCAAATCGCAGAAAAAGGGCAAGCAGACGCTTTCGTCCAGCCGGTCCAGCTCGAAACACAAGGCTGTTTCCAGCAAAAAGCGGACGACGGTAGCCTCGAAGAAGGCGGCGAGTAAGACTTCCGTGGCAAGCAGCAAGAAGCCTTCCTCAAAGAAACAGGTTGCCCAGAAGCGTTCTTTACAGAAGAAAAGCACTTCTGTAGCGCAAAAGAAATCTACCTCCAAGGCAAAGTCCAAATAGTGTTTTGCTGTTGCTGAAGCGATATGTTGAGAAAGCCCCGATTCGTTCGGGGCTTTTTTTTGCTGTCGGGCATGGAGGGGCCCTTGCTGTGGAACCTGTTGAAGAACAGAAAAAAACACGATAGAGCAGGATAAAGCTGAGATACGTTTAGAGTGCCGGAAAAGTCCCCGCAAGGGGCCTGAGAAGGTGCTGAGGCCGCTTTGGCAATGCGGAAAGGGGTACTGGGGCGGCGCGGAGGTGCGTTGCCTGTATGGTATTCATATTGAGGAGGGCATATATGAAACGCTTTTCGAAGATGCTGGGGGCATTTGCCCTTTGTATGGGGTTGTTGGCCAGTCCTGCGCAGGCTGAAAAATTTGTGGTGGGATTTCAGCCGTATGATACGATTTCCTATCAAGCGATCATCAACGCCGAACTGGGGCTTTGGAAGAAATATACGCCCGAAGGGACGGAAATCGAGTTTCACCCCGCTGTGCAGGGGACGGTCGTCGCCAGCAACATGCTGGCTGACAGGGCGCAGATCGGCTATATGAGCATCATGCCGGCCGCCGTGCTGTGCGTGCGCGCCAAGGGCAAGGTCAAGATGGTCTCCACGACGGACATGTCCGAAGGGACCCGCTGCTCGCTCATCTTAGTGCGCAAAGACGCGCCGGACTTCAAGGACAACGAAGCGTTGGCCCGCTGGCTTGACGGGAAGGTCATTGCCGCTCCCAAGGGCAGCGCCTCGGACCAGTATATGCGCCGTTTTTTTGAGAAGTATAAGGTGAAGCCCGCTGAATACCTAAACCAGACCATTGAAGTCATCTCCACGAATTTCCGTGCGGGCAAGCTTGATGCGGCGTCGCTTTGGGAGCCTACGCTTTCCGGGCTGGCTTCCGAGGTCGGCGAAGGCGTGGGGAAGATTGTCGCCGATGGGTCCGCCTGTGACAACGAGGACCTCGGCATAGTGGTCATGCGTTCTGATTTCATGGAGAAACATCCCAAGGTCGCCGAAGGCTATTTGCGTTCGGATCTGGAAGCCCAGTTGTTCATGCTGAACCCCGACAATTGGGAACAGGTCATCAATATGGTTTCCCAGTACGCCACCGGCGTTCCCAAGCGGGTGCTGTGGTATTCCGTATTCGGCAAGGTTCCGGCCAACTCTCCCAACCTTGTCCGCGAGTGGATGAACTTCTACTTTGGGGAGCGCGAGAAGGCGAACATCGATGAAGTGGTGGCTTTCCTCCACCAAGAAGGGATCATCAGTGTCGACAAGCTTCCCGAAGGGACCGTGGACGACAGCCTGACCCGGAAAGTATTTAAGGCATCAGGCCATAAGCCTGTCGCTCCGGGCGCGGCTCTTGGCGTCATTGAGGGAAGGAGCGCGGCGGATTGTCCTTTTAAGGATTAGTTGCCTGCTAAGCCCACGAACACTGAAGGCCCATCGGCATTCGCTATGCCGATGGGCCTTTTATGTTGTCCTTATAGGATATTGCAGGAGGGGAATGCTTTTTGTGATACGCCGTTTGTTCTTTTTGTTGCAATCAGGACATGATTTTCTCCCTAAAAAATGACGGTATCCATGAGGGCGCGGAGCCCATGAAGCCCCTGATGAAGACTGTGTTTTTCATATCACGCTGAATAAAATAAATAATGCGTTTCTGGAACAGCAAAGTGAGAAAAAGGGGATGCCGAGAAGTGTGGAAAAATGCCGTTTCAGGGCGTTTATGGTAGAGAAAAGGCATAATTTCACAATTTTTTTAAAAATATTTTTTTTGATATCGTAATATATTGGAATCATAATTTCTTTTAGCGAGTATACTCCCTAAGAGTATAAAGTCGACATTCATTTTTTGAGTACGCATATGAAGTATTTTAATATTTTCAATATGTTCCGGAATGGTCAGACAATACACCAAAATCACTTATAAACTGTGGAAAGTAGACATTTGAGGTACGCCGGAAAAAACTGATCGCGTACTCAACTCTGGTACATTTTTTGATAAATGAGGGGGGCTTCCCTTTTTTTCTGTGGCTGGTGTACAACAAGCATCATACCCGTTGGCGGGAATACTTTTTTTCACGTAAGGAGACGTGTGATGAAAAAAGTACTGTACACCGTAGCTGCCCTTTTGGCTTCCTCGTGCATGGTCCTCGGCATGGCCAATAATGCGCGAGCTGAAAAACCGCTTACCCTGCGCCTTGGCCACCCTATGGCTCCGGGCAACAACGTGACTGTCGGCTATGAGAAGTTCAAGGAGCTTGTCGAAAAGAAGAGCAACAAGAAGATCCGCATCCAGCTCTTCCCCAACTGCCAGCTCGGCAGCGACCGCGTGACCACGGAAGCCGCCCAGGCCGGGACGCTGGATATGTCCTCCAGCTCCACGCCGAACCTCGCGAGTTTCTCGAAATCCTACATGGCTATCGACCTTCCCTATGTGACCTCTCCCGCCAATCAGGAAAAGCTTTACAAGGCTCTTGACGACGGCGAACTTGGCAAGGCCCTCGACAAAGTTTCCGAAAGCATCGGCCTGAAGACCATCATGTTCAGCGAATTCGGTTACCGCAACTTCGTGTCCGCCAAGAAGCCCCTCAAGGAAGTCAAGGATCTTATGAACCTGAAGGTTCGTACGACCGACTCGCCCGTAGAAGTGGCCGTGGCCACCGAGCTGGGCATGAACCCCGCTCCCGTGGCGTGGGGTGAAACCTACACCGCCATCCAGCAGGGCACCGTCGACGCCGAAGGCAACACCTTCTCGCTGCTGAACGACGCCAAGCACACCGAAGTCCTCAAGTACGCCATGGACTCCGAGCACAACTATTCCATGCACATCCTGCTGATGAACAAGAAAAAGTGGGACAGCCTGACCCCCGAACAGCAGCAGATCATCACTGAAGCGGCGAAGGAAGCCACCGTATGGCAGCGCGCCGAATCCGTGAAGCTCGAAAAGAAGGCTTGGGACGCGTTCAAGGCCAAGGGCATCGAAATCACGATGCTGACGCCCGAACAGCGCAAGGAACTGTATGACAGGACCGCTCCCGTGCGTGAACAGTTCGCCAAGGAAATCCCGGCCGAATTGCTGCAGCTGATCGCCGATACCCAGAAGTAAGTCCTTTGATGCTCGGCCTGCGGCATGTTCTTGCCGCAGGCCGGCTCTTTTTCTCTTACACCACAGGAATCTCGCATGGAAAAGACCAACGCTTCCAAGCAGGGCGTACTGCACTGGCTCGACGAAAACTTTGAGAAGATGTTCCTCGTCACCGGCCTGCTGTCCATTACCCTGTTCATCACATGGCAGGTTATTTACCGTTACATCATCACGCAGTTCATTGAGCGCGCCGGTGCCGCCGTATGGACTGAAGAGCTTTCCCGCTACATCTTTATTTGGATTTCCTACCTCGCCCTGAGCGTCGCCATCAAAAAGCGTTCGTCCATCCGGGTGGACATGCTCTACGATCATCTGCCCCCGCGCTTGCAGCACAAAACTCTTTATAATATATTAAAGTATGGAAGAAGTAAAGCGTAACTCG
>OGYS01001194.1_pt1 | contig 15757 bp, 11 predicted proteins | sample 1576611 | NCBI WGS metagenome assembly OGYS01 (sample SAMEA3541571, study PRJEB24748) | human gut metagenome | biome: human gut; feature: human-associated habitat; material: faeces | place: China | collected 2012
CTTCGTCCGGACATTGAGCGGATGGCTTTGGCGAACGGCGAGACGTATGAAGCTGCCTGTGCGCATCTGAAGCGGCAGTATGACGGGTATCATTTCAGCAAGCATTGTGAGGATATTTACAATCCTTTCAGTCTGTTCAATGCCTTTGATGCAAAGGAGTACAAGAATTTCTGGTTCTCTACCGGCACTCCTACTTTCTTGATTGATTTGTTGCAGGAAACGGATTTTGACGTGCGCCAGCTGGAGGGGGTGGAGGCTACAGACGAGCAGTTTGATGCCCCGACGGAACGTGTAACTAGTCCTATCCCCGTTTTATATCAAAGTGGTTACCTGACGATCAAGGGATATGATCCCGAGTTCCAGGTGTACCGGCTGGCCTATCCCAACGGGGAGGTGCGTAAAGGTTTCATCGAGTCCCTGTTGCCCGCTTACCTTGAGTTGCCGGGTCAGAGCAGTACTTTTTATGTCGTTTCCTTCATTCGCGATCTTCGTAAGGGAGATATAGAGAGCTGCTTGGAACGTACGCGTTCTTTCTTTGCTTCCATTCCCAATGATTTGGAGAACAAGACGGAGAAGCATTACCAGACCATCTTTTATTTGTTGTTCCGTCTGATGGGGATGTATGTGGACAGCGAGGTGAAAAGTGCGGTGGGGCGTGCGGATGTGGTCATAAAGATGCAGGATGCTATTTATGTGCTGGAATTTAAATATGACGGTACGGCCCGGGAGGCATTGGCGCAGATAAACAGCAGGCTGTATGCTGTTCCTTATCGCAAGGATGGCAGGCGCATCGTGAAGGTGGGGATTAATTTCGACAGTGCCACCCGTACTATCGGGGACTGGGTGATAGAAGTGGAAGATACGGTGGATAATTTGTAGCTTGCAGGCGGAGTGACATTTCGAAGGTGGCTGTCTGCTTTTGATGAATACTTAAGCCTTTTTCCCCTGTATACTAAGTCTTTTCTACTGCATGATTAAGCTTTTTCATACGGTAACCTACTACAGACTCCGATAATGGACTGTATAAACTATTGTAGTGGACCGTACGGTCTGATGTAACAGACTGTACAGTCTACTGACGGAGTCTGTAGTAGGTTACCGCATGAAAGGCCTTAACTGTACGGAAGAAACCCCTTAATCTACGGGGAGAATACTTTTATAGGCAAGATTGTTATTTTTTTATCATCTGTCTGAAGATTGCTTTTCTTTGGAAAGGAGAATAAGAAGGTTGCCCTTTTGAAGTAAATCTGGCCGGTAAGCATTATCTTTGCATTAAAAAAGATGATAACTTTATATTTAGCCCGTCACGGGCAGACAGAAGAGAATATCGCCCGTATTTTCCAAGGACATATGCCGGGCACGCTGACTGTTGAAGGAATAGCACAGGCTGAAGCGTTGCGTGATACTTTGCGGAACATCTCTTTGGATGCAGTGGTCAGTAGTGATTTGAAACGGTGTGTGGATACGGCCCGTATCGCGGTGGAAGGTCGGAACCTGCCTTGGGAGAAAACAGTCTTGCTGCGTGAAATCGATTGGGGGAGTTGGACAGGTCTTGCCATTAAAGAAGTTGATTTGCAACATTTTCCGGCAGATGTGGAAACGGAGGCGATGCTCTATGAACGTGCGGGGCGTTTTGTGGACTACTTGAAAGAGCGATATGATGGAAAACAGGTGTTGGCCGTCGGGCATGGACTGATAAACAGGGCGGTACAGGCACACATTCAAGGAGTGACTTTGGAACATTTGCGTAGTGTGCCAAAGATGAATAATGCGGAACTACGCCGGTTCAAGTTAACGTAATTCCGCATTGAATAACACGTGGTTATTGCAAAGTGATTCCCATTATTCCTATCACCACATCATTGGACAGGGTTTCCAGGGTCAGCCCTTTTAGTTCCTTGGAATCATCCAAAGGAATATCGAGCAATATGCCTGCACCACCCTCTATCTCACGTCCATATACACCGGTGATGTTGAGTTCCTTACCCAGGTCACGGCTTACTTTACCGCTTTTCAAGTGCAGACGGTACGGCCGGGGAGCAGGTACTTGGAATGCTTTTCCGTCCACATAGAAGTCTTGTTCTATAGGACACCAGTTGTCCGGATTGGTCAACTCCGTTGCTTGGGAAGTTCCGTCTGCATAGTGTATGCGGATTATTCCATTGGCAATGTGGCACTGCATGTGGTTGGTACTTCCCGCCATCAGCAGATAAGCATGTGAGGCCGTGCCGGATAGTGAGATGGTGGAACTGTCCGGGTAATTATCCCATAGGGAGGTGAAAAGAATGTTGTTTCCTTTTTCTTTCAGACGGAAGGGGATGCCTAAAGACGTTTGGAAAGTATCATGATGTACAAGACTGCGTAATTCCGAGTCGTCTATGGTAGCGGTCAGCAGCGGATGACACCATTCTCCTATTCCCTGTGTGGGAAGTTGCAACGTAGTGTATGGAGACCGGGGAGACAGGTATTCATTTTGATAAATATCGGTGACGGAAGCATTCAGTTGTCTGTCAAAATCAACCATCCGGCATTTTTCGGGACGGATATCTGCAAAGTCTGTATAGGAGGGGGCTTTCCGGGTGTTCTCTATATAGATATTAACAGGTTGCCACCAATCCATTTCTCCTTGATGAGTGTAAACAAAGAAAGTGTGGTGTCCCGGTTCACCTTTTATCTGTGCGTTGAAAGCGGTGGCTCCCATTGTGTGCTTTGCTAAAACGCTCTGAGGATCATATACTTGGGAGATGGATGCTCCCGAAGGTATTTGCAAAGCCAATTTCCCGTTTGAAGCGATGACTGGTTCCTGGGCTGCCAACGTATGAAGTGGTGCTCCTTCCCATTCGATGGTAATGGTGGTTGAAGATGTTCCTTCCGCCTGGATTGAAAGAAGAGGATAGCCATGGGCCGATTCGATGCTTTGCCATGTGGCAGGGACATCGTTCACTTTTACTGAACGGATCTTCTCTTTTCTGGCATTGATTTGCAATACCGGATGGAGAGGAGTCTGGAACCGTTGTGTGATATGATAGGTATCCGTATCTTCTTTCCGGGTAAAGCGATAGCTTATATCGGGAGTGCTGACGGAAGCCTTGTCCCAGTCGGCCGGGAAGCCCGGCCGGAGGATGATTTGTTTATTCAGGGCATCCGGCAGGATACCGAACAGACCTTGGATCAGTACTCGTGAAGCGACTCCGATGGGATCGCCGAAATCGCGGTAGCATTCTCCGCGTGCGGCATCATAGAAGCTGATCTGGCCGAAGTTACCCGGACTGTCTCCTAGATACATGCCGTCCAGAACAGAACTTTTTAAAAGTTTGTATCCGGCGTCGGCACGTCCGGCCTGGAAGTATGACAATGCGGTATGCATGACTTCGGCAAAGGCGACATTATTGATGCTCCATGAGTAGGGCAGCCAGTTGGTGGTGGCGATAGTGGCATATCCATTCTCTTTTAATCCATGGGCCGTGACGGGGATATGAGGAATGGCCGTGTCTACATAACGGGTAGCCTGATAGGCTTGGAACGGATTGGCTGTCTCGCTGTCTATAGCATGATAAATGGTCCATACAGCGGCACTTTCGTGTACTCGCTTGTGTCCCATAAAATCTTGATATTCCGCCCAATGTCCTTTGCCGGGAAGCCATAGCCTCTCGTTCATGGCTTTCAGAATCTTTTCGGCTTCGTTGCGGTAAGGAGTGGGATCTTCGCCTATCTTTTCTGCCAATTGGGCCGCTGTCTTGTTGGCACGGTAGTTATAAGCCGATGAATGGGTGACTGCTCCGCTATTGTAATAAAGGGCGTCACTGGCCCAAATACAGGCGTATGCGTCATACAGCCCGTCGTTATCCGGGTCGTAGTTCAGCTTTTCCCATGCGAGGTGACGGGTGATGACAGGCCACATTTGGCGGACATAATCCAAGTCCCCCGTCCACTTGAAATGCCATAACAATTCGTCTATGTAGCAAAGGTTCATGTCGTAGTGGTGCATCTGATTATTGCGGTGCGGATTACGGCAGATGTATCCGTTACTGTATTGGGGTGTACCCCATTTCTTGACGGAACGTGCCAGATGCAGGGCGGAATCTTGTGCCGGATGGGGGAGGGTGTTGGGCACTTCGGTGACCTGACTTGCCGCGTATGCGTTGAAATGGGTCCGGGCACGGTCATGCCATCCCAAAACATCGCCGGTATAGGCGGCTCGCCAGCCACTGAGGGGCATTCGCCAGCCTATGGCACCGTGTAGCCACACTTCGCCGTCCCAGATTCCATCGGCAGCCATAGCCAGCGTGCCTCCTAAGGTGTTGAAATAAGGGTCGGGTGTTTCAATGCGGATGCGTGAGGCTGTTTCGGAGCGGGCGGCTTCTGCCTTTTTAAACAGGTTTTCGCCTTCGGCAGTCGTCAGTGTGCGTAGTTCCTGGTTTTCCAATAGAATATAAAGTGTTCCGTCTATCTGTACCGGGAAGGATTGTAACTGTTGAGGCTGGAGAGGAGCTTCGAAACTGTCGGCTGGGTCGGCTCCCATGTCTCCGTTACGGTTTAGTTTGGAATTACGTATCTCTGAAATGGATGCCAGTAGAACGGGATGGAATTCCTTGAAATTCCGGGCGTTGAATTGCCAGATAGCCCCTTCTTTATCGGGAAGTGCCCATGTGGTAATGGATAAGCTTCCGCCTCCGAAAGCCGGATCAGATAAACTGTAGCTGCGGCGTCCCGCTGTATAACGGGACTCGCAGTGTTCGGTAGAGTCAAGGGCTACCGTGCCTCCGGAGGTTTGCAGTTTAAAGCAGATGTGCTTCGGATTCTCCTTGGTATAAGCAGCGAATACGGGCCGGTCGCTTGTTTCCAGCCGGAATGCTGTGTGGCTGCCGTATAAGGCACGGGTAAAGCGATTCTTACCGTTGATGCAGACAAAATCGTCTCCGTCAGGGGTATATTGCAGGCTTCGGGTGGCATTCCGGCGATGTTCGTTGTACGAAGTGGATTCTATGAAATCACCTATCTTTTGTGGCTGTTTGGTTTGTCCTGCGCCGGAAACGCTACCGATGCCCAACAGGCATAGAAGTAAATATGTCGTTTTCATGATAATAACTGCTAACTCCTGTTCTTACGGTAACGGCTGTAACCCTTCCCAGCGTACATTCCATTTGCCATCTTTCGGAAATCCGGGATTGTTTCCTTCCGATCCGTCCCATCCGGCGCACATCATGGCGACTGTGGTCAGTAATCCACCGTTGCCGGGCAGGTAAATACGCAGACGCCCGTCCTGGTAATTGTGACCGTTTACCAGATAGGTGTTGGTACGTTTGTCCATCAATAATGCGCTGACTGCCTTCTCGGGCTCACCCATTCGGGCGGCATTCATGGCTGTCATCGGATAATCCCAGCCCCAGGTCTTGTCCCAGTTCCAGTTATCCCAAATCCAGTGCAGGGTGTTTTTCATATATCCGGCATGAATCAGCTGATTCATGGGCAGGATGCCGACAGCGCCCAGCACTGCCATGTGGTCTGAGGTAAAACGGATATCTTTATAGGTATCCACCGCGGTCTCGGCTGCCAGATACAGCTGTTCGTCGTTGTATGCCAGCGGAGATAATTTCTCTATCAGCACATCCCATTCGGGTACACGTTCCATCCCTGTACGTTCACGCCATGTTTGGGCGACTTGCATGGCGAAATGCCAGTACGAAAGTTCAAAAGGCGGATTGACAGTTTCGGCGGCGCGCAACGTTTCCTGTGCGGGGATAGCGCCTTTCAAGACATAACGGTCGTGCTCTTCCTCGTATGTGGCGAATGAATACATGAATTCGGCGGTTTCCTGTATCAGGCTATTGTATTTTTTCAGCAGTTCTTCCGATGGATTAGCCCGATAGAGCAATTCTGCCAGGTAGATGAGATGAGGCTGTTGCCAGATCAGGAAGCTGCCTACTTTAGAGGGGGCTTCCGTACCGCTGGGATCAGTCATTTTCATCCAGCGTATGCCTTTGAAACCTTGTCTTTCCGCTATCTGGCGGGCTATGGGTTCCACGGTTTCATACCAGGATAAAGTGCGGTCCAGTAATTCGGGATGTCCCCATAAGGCGAATTGTGCCTGATGCCACCAGATCATTTCCAAATGGAATTTCCCGAACCAGGAGTTGTAAGTCAGTCCGGTTTCCTGTGGCGGGGTTGATCCGGCACATTGGATGGCGAGCAGATATTGGCTTAATACGACCCGGCGTTCCAATTCTTTGGCACGGACATCCGTACATTGTGAGAAGTCGGCGACAGCTCCCTGTGTCCAGTAATTTTGCCAGTGTCCGGAAGAGGCTTGTTGTACTTCCGCAAAAGTCAGGATGGGAGCAGCGGACGCTTGCGGTGTGAATTGGCAGGTGAATGTAAATACACTGTCCGTTGGCGTGAGTACGAAATAGTTTGCACTTTTTTCTCTCAGCTTCGCAGCGCCTTCCCAACTGATTGTTACATAATAGGTGGTTGCGTCGAGTGTTCTTTTTAACACGGCCGATTGTGCATCTTCACTGACCAGGGTCGTGCTATGCTTATCATTCGCCTCCCAATTACAAGCATCGTCACAGTGACCGCCCGTGGGATAGGGGAAGTGAAACTTGATGCCGGCAGGTTGTCGGGCCGACAGGCGTGCGGCAATCATGTCACGCTCCGGATGGCAGACTGTCTGAATGTGGTAGGGAGTTTCTTTGAGGGTGAACCGGCTGTTGATGATACCGTTCCACATATCCAGTGATTGCTGTATGTTTTGCACATCCGAGGGACGTACTTCATTTTCTAATTCGAGTCCGATGATACCCAGATGCAGGCGGTGTGGGTTTACACGATACCAGTCGGATGCTTCCTTTGCTCTGCCGGGTTCTTTGGGTTGGGTGGCATATAGCTCTTTGTGCCCGTGGCTGAAGTCATACTCCACCAAGGCTTCCTCCGGTTTATAGTTTTCGGGATTTCCGAAGCTGTGCCATCCCCATTGGCTTTGTGTACCCAGTGGAACTCCGTTTTTATAGACTTCGGGAAAAGTCTGCAATCCTGTAGCATCTACCGTGTAGGCAAATTCTCCGTTTCCTACCGACAGGGAGGATAATGAATCCATGGCAGTTACTTCCGGATTATTGCGTGTTACCAGTGCATGGCGGTCTATGGCTTCCTCTTGGGGAGAGGTGCAAGCGGCCAATGCAAACATTGTCAGAGCATAAATGGTGTGTTTCATTGTATATAGCTAATTTAAAAAGATGGATAATTCTGTTGTTTATGCGATATGATTCTATTTGCCAAGTTGCAGGCAACCCATGATGAAAGGACCGGTAGCTTTGGCATCGTTGTCACGCATCTTTTCGCCAATGTAATATTCAAAGCTTCCGTCGCGGTAAGGAGTGCCGCCCAGTCCGCCTACTTGACAGCAACGGGTCAGCGTCAGAGTTCCGTCGGGGTTTTCGCGAAGCAATGTTTTCTTTAATCCGTTGAAGGCTTTTTCCGCGATGGTCCGGTATCGGGCGTCTATATATCCTTTGTTCACCGCTTTGGCATAAGCATACATACATTGGGTGGTTACGGATGCTTCGGGAAAATTACCTTCACGTTCGGGCTGGTCTATTACCTGATACCATAGCCCGTCTCTTTGATAGTTGGGCAGGCTTTCTGCCAAACCTTGAATCCAACTGATAAGCGAGGCACGTCCGGGGTGGTTGTCGGGAATATAGTCCAGTACATCTACCATGGCCATGAACCACCAGCCTATACTGCGTCCCCAGAAGTTAGGTGAAGTACCGTCTTGCGGATTTGCCCAACGTTGGGATTTGCTCTCGTCCCAGGCATGATGATATAATCCGGTTTCCGGTGAATAGGTATGTTTGTGGCAAAGTGTGAATTGTTTTACCGCCTCATCAATCAGATCAGGACGGTTGAATTCCGCTCCATAGCGGGCTAGGAAAGGAGAAGCCATATAAAGTCCGTCCAGCCACATCTGATGTTGATAGATCAATTTATGCCAGAAGCCACCTTCCAGCGTACGTGGTTGTCTTTTGAGTTGTTCTACCAGTAAGTCCATGGCTGCTTTGTATTTTTCTTTGCCTGTTTCTTTATAGAGGTCGAACAGTACTTTTCCTGGATTGATGTAATCCAGGTTGTAAGTTGACATATCATAGAGGTGGATTTCTCCTTTTTCGTTAATCAAACTATCCGTCCATTCCTCAACATACGTAAAGTAACGTTTGTCACCGGTATTTTTCCACATATCCAGCATGGCGCAACAGCCTACTCCTTGTGAATACCCGAAAAAGAGCCGTTTGCCATGATCCAGCTGATAAGCTTTGGGAAAGCGGAGCATCTCAGAGTCGGCAAAGCGCCGGGCATATGAGTCGGAAGATATGCCGGGAAGGGTTGTGGGGACTGTAGGGAGAGAGGCTACACATACTTCTCCACTGTACGGAATTGCTTTTTTGGCTTGGAGAGACATGGGAGCCATGCAGGCAGTCAATAAACAGATGTAACAGTAATTTTTCATGGTATTTCCTGTCGTTTTTATAGTCTTTGAATGATTTACATTTTTTGCTGATGTAAAAATAGGCTAATTAACGCTATAAGTCCATGAATAATTGTTCATTTAGATGGAAAATCTATCGGTTGAGTCTCTTTTTTAAGGAATATGTGTCAATAAAGAACGAATTTGTGGAAAAAATGGTAAGACAGAGAAAAACTGTTCACCCATCTGTCATTTAGAAGGAAATAAGGAATGACAAATGGATGAACTTGATGAGAAAATCAGTTGTGTACCAGTGTTCCTATATTTTCACCGGTCATTACTTTTTTCAGGTTACCTACTGTGTCCATGTCGAAAACGATAATGGGCAGGTTGTTTTCCTTGCACATGCAGGTTGCTGTAAGATCCATTACTTTCAAACCGCGCTTCAATACCTCATCGTAGGTGATATCGTCAAATTTCGTAGCAGTGGGGTCTTTTTCCGGATCAGCTGTATAAATGCCGTCCACGCGTGTTCCTTTCAACATCACATCGGCTTCTATCTCGATACCACGTAGGGAAGACCCGGTATCGGTAGTAAAAAACGGATTGCCTGTTCCGGCAGACATAATCACAACTTCTCCGTTTTCCATCGCTTCAATTGCTTTCCATTTGTTGTAAAACTCACCGATGGGTTCCATGCGGATAGCTGTCAATACACGTGCCTTGACTCCGGCCGCTCCCAATGCGGAACTCAATCCCAAGCTGTTGATAACGGTTGCCAACATCCCCATTTGGTCACCTTTTACACGGTCAAAACCTTTGGAAGCTCCGCTCAGCCCCCGGAAGATGTTTCCACCACCGATTACAATACCTATTTGTACGCCAAGGTCGTGTATTTCCTTGATTTGTTGCGCATATTCACCCAGACGTTTTTCGTCTATACCATATTGCTTTTCGCCCATCAGGCTTTCGCCGCTCAGCTTCAGTAGAATTCTTTTAAATCTTGCCATATTGGTTTGTCTTTTAGTTTTTTGCAAAGATAAAAATATTAATCTTTTTTACTTGTTTTATATCCTAAAATATTTCTTCCCATGACTCCTTGCATTACTCCGCGAAGTAGAAGATAGGTAATGAATGCCATCCATAAAGCGTGATTGCCCATTGCCCCCCGGAAACCATAGTAAATAAGAAAGAAACTGACAGAGGCTACTATCATGGCTTTCAGCATCAGATGGGTGGCTGTCGCACCGATGAATATTCCATCGAACAAAAAAGCAGAGAAGCCTGCCAAAGGAATGGCAAGTACCCAATAAAAATAACTTTCGGAAGCATGAATGACAGTTGTTTCGTCAGTCAGTAATCCGAGAAAGGATTGTCCCCCTATACTATATAATAAGGTGAAAGCAAGCGATAATCCTACTCCCCAGCCGAATAGTTGGCGAACCGTCGTGTGGAGTGCTTTCTGATTATTGGCTCCGATATATCTTCCTGCCAATGCTTCTCCGGCGTATGCGAAGCCGTCCATAATGTAGGAGAATAAAGTGAATAATTGCATAAGTAATGTATTGACCGCCAACACCACTTCTCCTTGTGCCGCACCAGCCGAGGTGAAAAAGATAGTAACCGCCACCAGGCAGATGGTACGGAAAAAGATATCCCTGTTTACTTGGAAGAAACGGTACATGGCCTGTTTGTCAAAGAAGGAATGCCATTCTATGCGTTTCCGCAGGGTGCTGTAGTAGCGTAACCACAACAAATATGCCATGACTAGCCCGGCATATTGTGCGGTTAACGTTCCGATGGCGACACCTTCTATTTTCATTCCTAATCCATATACAAGAAGAAGACTGACCGCAATGTTCACTATATTTTGTGTGATGGCTATATACATGGGGAAACGGGAATTTTGCATACCGATATACCAGCCGGCAAAACTGTAAAGCCCTAAAACAGCCGGTGCTCCCCAAATACAGATATAGAAATAGAGGGACGCCAGATGTTCTACTTCTTCAGTCGTTTGGATAAAGGTGAAGGCGGTTCTTTCTATAGGATATTGCAAGGCTAGCAAAGTAAATGCAATGAATAATCCTACTCCGACGGAACGGAGTAGTAACCGGGTGACTTCATTCAGGTCGTGCCTGCCGTATGCTTGTGAAGTCATGCCGCTGGTTCCCATACGCAGAAAACCGAAAATCCAGTAGATGATGTTGAAAAGCATTCCGCCTACAGCTATCGCTCCGATGTAGGCGGCAGAGCCCAAATGACCTACAATAGTAACATCAATCAAGCCCAACAGAGGAACTGTAATGTTTGAAACGATAGAAGGGATGGCTATTTGAAGTATTTTTTTGTTTCCGTTATTAAGTTGAATCATGAGTGTAGATTGATAGAGATGGATACAAAGGTACTCTCTTTCTCATAAATAACCAATGAAAATTTAAATTTGAATTGAAAATAGTTGTTGTTTAAGATGATATATCATTGGAATATAGATATATTTGCGGTTATTAAAATGATCAAAACAGGAGAATTATGAAAGAGAATTTTCAAATCCATATTTGGTTGGGCTTATTGTTATGTCTGTTAGGCATGTCATGTTCGGATGATACTCCGGCTAAAGGAGATGACCCGGGAAATGGTAACACGGAGTTGGAAGTCAATGAGTGGATAGAGAGTGTCATGCGCAGTGATTATTTGTGGAATAACGACATTCCTGCTCAAAATAAGTTGGATTTCTCTGCTGATCCCCAAACATTCTTTAGATCTATGCTCAGTTTGAAAGATGGAAAGACGAGAAACGGAAAGCATCTTTATTATTATTCTTATATGGAGAAGAATAAAGATTATAAAGCACGTACCAGCATTGATGCGGATGATACTTATGGTATGGAGTTTACTTTATTTAATGTTGTAAACGATAGTAATCAACCTTTAGGATATTATTATGCCCGTATTCTGTATGTTCTTCCTAATAGTCCGGCATCAAGTGCAGGTTTGGAAAGAGGGGATTGGATCGTGGGTGTTAAAGGAAAAAATAATATTAATTCCGATAATTATGGAATCTTATTAAATGGAGATAGGACTCAATGGCTCGTCAAACGTGGCGATACAGAGGTCAGAACTATTGATATAGAAGCTTCCCGGGCCGTGGAGGACAATCCCTTGTTCTATCACAATGTATATACTCGGGGAGATAAGAAGATAGGGTATTTGGTTTATAATCATTTTACTTCCGGACCGAATGGATATTCGGATCGTACCTATGATGAGGAAATGAAGAAGATATTTGCCGGATTTCAGGCGCAAGGTGTGAATGAATTTGTGCTGGACTTGCGCTATAATGGAGGTGGATATGAGAATTCTGCTAATATGCTCGCAGGACTCCTCATTCCAGAAGCTTCTCGAAAAAAGGTGTTTGCTGTTTTCTCTGACAATAAGGGACAATCCTATTCCAATGATTTTTGTGTGGAAACGAAAGGAACGGCAGGTTACTTGAAACTTAATTCCAATCGAATTTATATATTGACAAGCCAAAGTACGGCTTCTTCTTCGGAAGTCGTTATTAACAGCCTCAACCCATTTATGGATGTTACCCTTATTGGCGAATTGACAGAAGGGAAAAATGTAGGAATGGAGATGCAAAAGAATGATAAATATGAATGGATATATTGGCCTATCACATTGAGAGTGACTAATGCGGTGAATGATGACTACAGTGCTGGTTTTAAACCGGATATAGAATGGAATGAGTATGATTTGACTCAGAATCCGACAGACGCTTTATTACCATTGGGTGATCCGGATGAATTCATGCTGGGTAAGGCCATCTCCTTGATCACAGGAATAAATCGGTCAGCCAGAAGCATGAATACGTTATCCCAACCGATTATGAGGGGGGAATCTGTGTATCAATCGACAGAACGTCATGCCACTGGAGGAATGTTGATGGTTCCTGAAGAGAAGAACAACTAAAGGAGGTATTTAACTTCTTTGAAAGCATATTTTCTAAGAGAACCGTTTTTATCTTTCAGAATTAAATGTCCGTCGGGCTCCACACGGATCAGTTTGGCAGTAAACTCTCCTTTTGCATCGCAATAGGGGTGATAACCTTCCTTGCGGTATTGTGCTTTCAGGTAGTATTCCTGAATTTTGGTAATGATATCGGTTTCTCTGTTTTCTATCCGGGAATAGAGATCTATGATATGTGCCAATACGCTGTTCAGAACTTCCATTCTGTCTGTTTCCTTTTGAGTAATTTGTCTTAATGAAACAGGGTTGGGAGCAGATGAATGAAATTCTTCCTGGTTAATATTGATCCCTATCCCAATAATGCTCTGTGAAATTTGGCTTCCTGTTAAATCATTTTCAATCAATATGCCGGCTATTTTTTTGTCTTTCCAATAGATATCATTGGGCCATTTTATTTGCAGGCAATCTGCATGGACATAATGGGCCAATGCGGTACAAATGGCAGAAGCTACCGCCATAGATAAAATGAACTGACTGGCGGGAGCGATTGTTTGGGGGTAAAATACAGTGCTGAATGTCAGATTCTTGCCATATTCTGATTCCCATGAATTTCCACGCTGCCCTTTTCCGGCGGTTTGATATTCTGCCATAAGCGTGGTGAATTCCTTGATTTCTTTTTCCTGACAAAGTTCTGCAAGTCGGTCATTTGTTGAGGTTACGGTTTCTTCTTTTAAGATTTTGCTTGACCAGTTAGGGGATCTCATCATATTCTTTTTTAAGTTTACGGGTGAATTTTTTGATAACCTCTTCGTATGAGTGGTCTATCAGTGATAAAATAAGTTTGTCGTCAATGTCACCTTGTAAGGATACTTGGTTCCAATATTTCTTATTGAAGTGATAGGCTCCTTCAATGCCGGAATGATGTTCTCTTAATTCCAAGGCATATTCGGGTGCACATTTTAAAGATAGCCATTCCGGGTTGTCCAATCCGATACAGGCATACATTTTCCCCATGACTTTGAATACTAAGGTGACATTGTCAAAAGGGAATTCTTCTGTTGTTCCTTTCTTTCTGATACAGTAATCGCGCAAAACCCGTTCACACCAATTGGAGACGGGCTTCGTAAACCCATGCAGACACCAGTTCAGCCCCTTTCCGCTACCCGACCAGGGTACTTTGAGCAGGCAGGCGTGCATTGCATTCACCGTGCGTTCACAATCTGCAATATTATTTAGGAGCATATGTTCACCGCAGGTGCATTCGGGATAGCGGTCCGCCATGCGCCGCGTCACCGCCACGGCCTGCAGACGGGAAGAGAGCAGTCTGTATTCCGCAAGAAGTTGGGGAGAAGGCAGTCTGTCTTCACGAACTCCCCCTTTCAGAAAGAACCTGCGGATGGCAGGATTCCAGCCCCACGGCACAATTCGGGCTTCGGCATAATCGGGCAACTCAGGCTCGGTGGCCAGTTGCACCTGCAACCCGAAGAGTTCCCGCATCCGCTTCAAGAAATCCGCATTGTAAGCGGAAGGCGCCAGTACCGCACTGCAGGGAGCGGCATACGATATTGGCAACAAAGCCATGTCCTGCGCCATACGGCGTCTTCTGCTGTTACTGCTCCTGGTCTTAAAATTGTTGGTATTTCTGTACTCATATCAATAATTGTTGACTCTACACCGACATCAGTAGGTCCATCATCTAAAATACCTGCAATTCTTCCCTCTAAATCATGATAAACGTGCTGAGCAGTCGTGGGACTTGGCTTTCCCGAAGAATTTGCTGAAGGCCCTACAATAGGATTACCTAATGCTGTTATCAAATTTAATGTAGTTTCATTTTTTGGCATTCTAAACGCAGCAGTTTTCAAACCACCTGTTACTGTCTTAGATAAACTACCATCTTTTATCTTTAATACAATTGTCAATGAACCTGGCCAGAATTTTTCTATTATTTTTTCTACATCTTTACTTAACGATGGAACAAATCTTTTTACCATCTCTAATGATGATACAGTCACAATCAAAGGATTATCTGATGGTCTTCCTTTAGCCAAATATATATTTTTTGCTGCTACTTCATTTAAACCATCTCCGCCTAATCCATATACTGTTTCTGTTGGAAATGCTACTAAACCACCATCTTTTATACATTGCCCAGCTCTTTTTAAAGCTTCATCATCTATTGAATTTATTTTTATTAATTCTGTTTCCATGCCAATACCACCCTGTCAATACCTGCATAATCCTTGATGATTTCTATATTTTGCCAACCATTATCTATTGCCATCTGTTTCACAGGTTCAGCTTGATAAATGCCTATTTCCACAGCCATAAAACCGCCATCTTTCAAATATTTCATGCCTTGAGCAAATAATCTTTGATAAAAACTCAACCCATCTTTATTATCTGTAAGTGCTGATAATGGTTCATAATCTTTAACATCAATTTCTAAAGTTGCTATATCCTTCTGCGGAATATATGGCGGATTAGATACAATCACGTCAAAAACTTTATCTTTTACTGGCTCAAATAAATCTCCTACAAAAAATTCACATCTATCATCTACTTGCAAATTCTGAGCATTTTCTTTAGCTACTGCTATAGCATTTGCAGAAATATCCACTGTAAAACCTTTTGCTTTAGGCAAATTTTTGAGCAAAGATAAAATAATTGCTCCACTACCTGTGCCAATATCTACAATATCATAACTTTGTTTATCACCAAAATTTTCATTTACTTTAGCTATAGTATTTTCTACTAAAATTTCAGTATCAGGTCTAGGTATCAAAGTATCTTTTGTAACTTTAAAATCAAGTCCCATAAATTCTCTTTGACCTAAAATATAAGCTACAGGTATATGGCGAGCTCTTTTTGCTACATATTCACGAAATTTTGCCAATTCTTTTGCTTCCATAGGCTCATCAAAATGCACATACAAATAAATTCGCTTCTGTCCCAAAACATGAGACAGAAGCACTTCAGCATCAAGACGAGCAGACTCTATACCCTTTGATTTAAAATAATTAATTGTCCAATTCAACAAAGAATTTATAGTCCATACATCTCTTGATTTTTCCATATTATTTTACCTGTTTTAATCTTTCAGTTTGATCAGCAGTTATAAGTGCATTGATGATTTCATCAATTTCACCATTTAAAACAAAATCTAATTTATGAAGTGTAAGTCCAATGCGGTGGTCTGTTACACGACCTTGAGGGAAGTTATATGTGCGAATACGTTCACTTCTATCGCCTGAACCTACTTGAGATTTTCTATCTGCTGCGATTTCATTATTTTGCAAAGATGTGGGCGCAGGAAAAGCGTCC
>OGYS01001207.1_pt1 | contig 15669 bp, 13 predicted proteins | sample 1576611 | NCBI WGS metagenome assembly OGYS01 (sample SAMEA3541571, study PRJEB24748) | human gut metagenome | biome: human gut; feature: human-associated habitat; material: faeces | place: China | collected 2012
AAAAATCTCCCTATAGAAATTTTTGAACAAAATGTGTACAATATAATTACAGAAAAACAGAAAAAATCAACAATAAGGAGGCAAATAAAATGAAAATACTAAAAAAGGGATTAGCGTTATCACTTGCGGCAATACTTAGCTGTACAATGATGGCAGGCTGTGGCGGCAATGAATCAGTTGAGCCGACACAGACAAACAAAAACGGTGATAAGCCATATGAGGGTGTAACACTACACTATGCAGTTTCAGAATCAGCTACACAGGGAGGAGAAACTGTTGAACTTGTAAATCTTGTAAAGGAAAAGACAGGTATCAATATTGAGTTCACAATCGTACCAAACACAAATGCCGGTGAAGTAGATAAGGCATTGGTAAGTCTTATGGCAGGTGACGAGCTTGATATTCTTTACGGAACAGACGCAAAGTTAAAAACATATTACAATGCAGGTGTTCTTTCGCCGCTTGACGATCTTGCGGAAAACTCAAATTACGAAATGGATAAGGTATTCGGTGAAAACCTTGTTTCATTCAGTGACAGTCATGTATACGGTTTGCCGGCCTACAAAGATATTTGGCTGACATTCTACAACAAGAAGTTGTTTGATGAGGCCGGTGTTGAATATCCTTCGGCAGATGGTTGGACTTGGGAAAAGTATGTTGAAACAGCTAAGAAGTTGACAGATGCAAGCAAGGGTCAATTCGGTTCATTTATGCTTGACTATGATAACTACAATTATATGTATGCATTGCAAAACGGTTGGGAACCTTACAATGCAGACCAAACAGAATCAAACTTTAAAGATCAGAAGTTTAAAGACAGCTTAAAGTGGTTCTACGGATTGGGCAATGATGAAAAGATTCAGCCTGACAGTATCACTTATGCGGCAGGAACATATCCTTGGAACACATTTGTTGCGTCAGATAAGATGGCAATGTTCGTCTGCGGCGGTTGGGTTGCATCAATGCTGCCAAACATCACTTTCACTTTGTCACCCGGACGATGTTTAGCGATAGCTTCCTGCAAGTCAGCCATGTTGGACACCTTCTTATTATCCAAACCGATGATTACGTCGTCTACCTTGATGTCAGCTCCTGACGCAGAACCGTTTTCTACGATTTCGGAAACCCATACACCTTCTACTACACCCAGTTCCTTCGCTTTATCTGCCAATGTCTTACCGGAGTTGTCAATCGGCTGACGGTCGTCCATTAGACTACTACCAATAGAACCACCACGGATACCGAGCAATGCACGTTGTACTGTTCCATATTGTTTCAAGTCGGCGATGCAAAATATGGACCTCTTGTCCGCCGCTCAAAATGTGAAAGCAGCAGAAGCATCCCTCATGTCGGCACGCCTGGCTTATGCCCCGTCATTAGGATTATCTCCGCAAGGAACGATCAGCAGCTTTGACAAGAATGCAGCTACAAAAACTTATTCATTACCTGTCACAGCCAGTTGGCAAATCGATTTATTCGGTCAGTTGCTGAACTCGAAACGAAATGCGCAAGTTACACTGAAGCAAATGAAAGCTTACCGCCAGGCAGTACAAACACAAGTTGTCTCTAACATCGCCAATATGTATTATACATTAATGATGTTGGACCGCCAACTGGAAATAACCAAAGCCACGGCTGAAATTCTGAAAAAGAATGCCGAGACAATGGAAGCAATGAAAAACTCTGCTATGTACAATATCAATTCGGCAGGCGTAGAACAGAGCAAGGCTGCCTATGCGCAAGTACTTGCCACTATTCCCGACATTGAACAAAGCATCCGTGAGACAGAAAATGCCCTGTCCACTTTCCTCGGAGAAGCTCCTCATGCCATCAAACGTGGTGTATTGGAAGCACAAGTACTTCCAACGGAACTTTCCGCAGGTATACCTATTCAATTGCTATCCAACCGCCCGGACGTGAAAGCAGCCGAAATGTCATTGGCAAGTTGTTATTACAATACAAATTCGGCACGTGCTTCATTCTATCCGCAAATCACGCTCAGCGGCTCTGCGGGATGGACAAACAGCGCCGGAAGTGCGATTATAAATCCGGGTAAGTTGTTGGCTTCTGCCATTGGTTCGCTGACACAGCCTTTGTTCTACCGGGGACAAAACATTGCTCGTCTGAAAGCTGCCAAAGCGCAGGAAGAACAAGCGAAATTATCTTTCCAGCAGGCCTTGTTGAATGCCGGTAGTGAAGTCAGCAATGCGCTAAGTTTATACCAAAAGACGAGTGAAAAGGTAGAATCTCGTCAAATGCAAGTAGAATCTGCCAAAAAAGCTTCGGAAGATACAAAAGAATTGTTTAACTTAGGGACTTCAACCTACCTGGAAGTATTGTCTGCACAGCAGGCTTACTTGAGCGCACAAATTTCACAGGTTTCTGATTGCTTTGATCGGATGCAGGCTGTAGTAAGCCTTTACCAGGCACTGGGTGGTGGAAGAGAAGAATAACTTTAAACTTATACTATTATGATTAGTCCGTTAGCTTACGTAGATCCCGAAGCAAAGCTGGGCAAGAATGTAACCGTTCTGCCTTTTGCCTACATTGAAAAGAATGTAGAGATCGGGGATGATTGCGTCATCATGTCTTACGCTAGTATCCTGCAAGGTACTAAAATGGGAAAAGGAAACAAGGTACATCAGAATGCTGTCCTCGGAGCGGAACCACAAGATTTCCACTATACTGGAGAAGAAAGCAGCCTGATTATCGGAGATAATAACGATATTCGTGAGAATGTAGTAATCAGCCGCGCTACATTTGCCGGCAATGCTACCAAAATCGGAAACGGAAACTACCTGATGGATAAAGTACATCTTTGCCATGACGTACAAATCAACAATAACTGTGTGGTAGGTATCGGCACCACTATTGCAGGAGAATGTACGTTGGATGATTGCGTTATCCTAAGTGGAAATGTCACCTTGCACCAGTATTGCCATATAGGTAGCTGGACACTGATACAGAGCGGATGCCGTATATCTAAAGATGTACCTCCGTACGTTATCATGTCAGGAAATCCGGTAGCATATCACGGTGTAAACGCCGTAGTTCTTTCTCAACATCACAATACATCGGAAAGAATCCTTCGTCACATCGCTAATGCATACCGTTTGATTTATCAGGGTAATTTTAGCGTTCAGGATGCTGTACAGAAGATCATCGATCAGGTTCCTATGAGTGAGGAGATCGAGAATATTGTAAATTTCGTGAAGAACTCGGAAAGAGGGATTGTGAAATAAACAAAGTGAGTCCATATAAAGAAGGTTGATACTTTTTCAAGTATCAACCTTCTTTTTTATATTCAAATTCAAAGATTCAATTCACTATTCAAACTCCAACGTTCCGAAGAAATCAGGGCGGTGGAAATCCGGCTGTTCAATCTGTATCGGATTCCATGAAAGGAAATGAGGGGTCTGCAATTCATCGCCACATTTATAGAAATTAGCTTTTATCTCCTTTCCGTCGAGCGAATCAATCTGGTGCTTAAAGAACACAGAATACGGAATAATAAGGGCCACTTCCCAGTCCGTTTCACCGATGCGTTCAGCAAAAGGCTGATTACCCAGACTAGACCAGCGTTGTACAAGAGCAGTCACCTCTTTCGGTGCATGTTCGCGGTTGTTACGCACAGGTCCGGCACCCACCAGAATAGTTCCGATGCAATTGCATTCTATATTATAATAGATCCCGTCGCCTGCAGGTATGGAAAAGAATTCCACGCAGGAGTCAGTCCATACAGAACCGTTATCTTTTCCATACTTGGCACGTACACTCTCCTCTTTCACTTTAAAATGTAGCAAAATCGAGTTCTGTGTGTGAGCAATTCGAAAATTCACTTTAGGTTTGTAAGGATATTCAGCCCAATTGACACACTGAATCGACTGAAAATCTATTTTTTCTTCATCGAATAGTTTAGGGAGCGAACAAGCCTCCACGTTAGCCGCACTAATTTTCTTTACTTTCATATATCTTTCGTTTGAATGATACAAATATAGTTACTTTCTTTGGTTTACACCTTATTTCTATGTTATTTTTAAATTGCAAATTATTATATCAAAAAATAATATTTAGTTAAATATTACTCAACTATTATATAATGAGATATTTTTTCATATATTTGCCATCACTTAACCGATTAAATAGATACTGTTTATGAAAACATCCCTTAAAGACATAGCAGAAACCTTAAAATTATCCAAGACAACAATCTCTTGGGTACTTTCTGGTAAGGGGGATGAAAAAGGTATTAGTCTTGCTACACAAGAAAAAGTCTTTCAATGCGCCAAACAGTTGAATTACCAGCCTAATTTATTAGCCAGAAGCCTAAATACGGGTATATCAGGCACAATCGGATTAATCATACCGGATATTACAGACTCTTTTTACTCCAAAGTTGCCCGTTCTATAGAAAAGGAAGCGGAAACACAAGGCTATTCATTAATGATTTGTAGCTCTGAATCTGAAATAGAAAGAGAAAACAGAATGATCCGGTTATTCAAAGCGAAACAGGTGGATGGAATTATAGTAGCCCCCACAAAAGTTTCTAAAATTGAAATACAGAATCTAGTCAAAGAAGGCTATCCATTAGTCTTATTTGACCGCTACTTTCCTGAGATGCAGACAAACTACATCATTATTGACAATGAAGGCAGTAGCTACGAGTTAGTAAAGAAAATGATCGATAACGGATCATCTAAAATAGCTATTATTACCACGAATCCTCATCTCCGCACAATGAATATGAGACGAGAAGGGTATGCAAGAGCTTTAATTGAAGCCAACCTACCCGTTGATCCTGATCTATATGGAGAGGTGACCTTTGTTGATTATGAGAAGAATGTTTTCAAGACTCTTGATCAAATATTCAGCAAAGTACCTGATGTAGATGGGTTCTTCTTCACAACCCATATTTTGGCTCTGGAAGCATTCCGTTACTTTTATGAAAAAGGAATCAATATAAATAAAGGATATGAATTGGCTTGTATTCATGGAGTATCAGCATTCCGTGTCTTAGCACCTAATATGAACATCGCAAGAATGCCAATAGAAGAGATCGGTAAGAATGCCGTAAGGATTCTACTTGGCGATATCAAATATCGCTTGGAAAATTCGACCGAAAAAAGAGAAGTAGAAACACTTGTCCTGCCATGTTCATTACCCTAGTCATGATTTTACATTTTTTCTTCAATCACTTAATCGGTTTAGTGAAAATAAATAATGATATCAAATTAACAAATGTAACAATAAAGAAAATAGCCCTCTAATTATTAACATAAAGATACAGAATTATGAAGTTCCAAATTAAAAATGAAAAATACATGCTGGCTCTATTAGGACTTCTAGTATGGGCATGCAGCAGTAACAACATTGATATTGAAAATATGCGATGTGAATATCAAATTTCTCCAATTGGCATTGATTCACCAGCACCGCGTTTTACTTGGAATTACACAACCAATAATGAAGATGCAACAGAGTTTTCTCAAGACAGCTATCAGCTATATATCGCCACCCGGGAACAAGATTTGAGAAACTCATCCGATAATAGCTGGCAATCTGACACTATTTACTCTGATACTCCTCATGCGACCTATCAAGGATCAGAAAAATTGAAATCCAGAACTCGTTATTACTGGCAAGTAATAGCATGGGATAAAACAAAGGAACATAAGATTATCTCTCCTATATCCAGTTTTGAAACAGCTCAACTCAACCAAAGTGACTGGACAGGAGTATGGATTACTGATAATCATGATAAAGATTATACGCCAGCGCCCATGTTGCGCAAGTCGTTTATCGCTCAAGATGATATACAACAAGCAAGATTATATGTAAGTGCCGCTGCATATTATAAAATGACATTAAATGGTAAATCAATAACATCATCACATCTCAATCCGGGTTTTACTCATTATAATAAAAGAAATCTGTATAACACATACGACGTCACTTCACAACTGCTCAAAGGAGAGAACGTACTATCTGCAATACTTGGGAACGGATTCTACAACGAATCGGCCCCTGTAGCAACATGGAGCTATGAGCAAGCCCGCTGGCGTAACCGCCCAAGAATGATCTGCGAAATGGAGATATTATATAAAAATGGAGAAAAGCAAACCATCCATTCAGATTCTACTTGGAAAACGAGTATCGGTCCTTATATACAAAACAATATTTATAGTGGTGATACCTATGATGCATGTCTTGCAATTGCTGGATGGGACAAACCGGGTTTTGATGACTCTAAATGGACAAATGCAATTCAGGTGGCTGCCCCTTCTCCCCTACTAGTATCACAAAACATGCCTGCTATTGAAACGGAACAATTTATCACTCCAATCAATATGCGTTCTTTTGGTGATACAGTCTATGTATACGATTTTGGAGTTAATATGTCAGGGGTCTGTACTCTTTCTATCAATGGCAAGAAAGGCACTAAAGTCAGTATGCAACACGGCGAATTGCTAAAAGATAACGGACGCTTGGAAATGCGCAACTTAGATATTTACTACAAACCATTACCTGGCCTCGCTTTTCAAACAGACACTTATATATTGGACGGAAAACAAGGTACATTCACTCCAGATTTTACATATCATGGATTTCAATATGTAGAAGTTCGTTCAGATCGTCCTGTAAAACTTACTAAAGAGAGCTTAACCGCTCAATTCATACATACGGCTGTTCCTCCTGTTGGTAAATTCAGTTGTTCAAATGAACTATTAAATAAAATATGGAAAGCTGCTAATCAATCATATTTATCAAATCTGATGAGTATCCCGACTGACTGTCCCCAACGAGAGAAAAATGGATGGACTGCCGATGCACACATAACAATGGATTTAGGATTATTAAACTTCGATGGTATTACTTTCTATGAAAAATGGCTGGATGATATGATTGATAATCAAAATGAAGAAGGACGTATATCGGGAATCATTCCTAGTTCCGGATGGGGCTATGATGACTGGATAGGTCCTGTATGGGATGCTGCCATGTTTATCGTGCCAATGGCAATTTACCACTACTATGGAGATACAAGAAGCATCGAAAAACTATGGCCTGTATGCACCAAATACCTTGCCTACCTCGCAGGACGCGAGGACGCGGAAGGAACCGTAACTTACGGAATTGGTGACTGGGTATTCCATAAAACACAAACCCCTACAGAATTCACCACTACCTGCTATTATTATTTAGACAATCTGTATATGGCTAAATTTGCAGAACTCATTGGAAAAGATGGTAGTAGTTATGCTAAGAAAGCAGAAGAATTGAAATTGCTTATCAATCACAAATACTTCGACACATCCAAAGCTATTTATGCCAATGGTTCGCAAGCAGCACAAGGAGTTGCCTTATACCTTGGAATCGTTCCTAAAGAATACGAACAGCAGGTTGCAGATAATCTTTCTACGATGATAAAAGCCAATAAAAACCTGCTCGATTTTGGAGTTTTAGGCAGTAAAACAGTCCTGCGGATGCTTTCCAAATATGGATATGCTGACTTGGCATATCAGATGGCCGCACAAGAAGAAGCTCCATCTTGGGGCAATTGGATAAAACAAGGTTTCACTACACTAGCAGAAACATGGATACTTTCACCTGAATTTAGAGATGCCTCCGTAAATCACATGTTTCTTGGAGACATTAATGCATGGATGTACAATATATTGGCAGGCATTAATTATGATGAACAGAAACCCGGATTCAAACATATTCTTATCCAACCTCATTTCGTAAAAGGTCTTGACTGGGTAAAAGCAGAATATAAATCTGTAAACGGAATCATTCGTTCTGAATGGGAACGTAAAGGAGAACAAGTGATTCTCAAAGTCACGATCCCAGTCAATACGAATGCAACAGTAGAATATAATGGTAAAAAGATAGATTTAAGGTCAGGAAAACATCAACTCACATTTTAATTGAAACAAAAGAAAGGAGGTTTAATAGAGGTATATAAAGAAGCAAAAATGAGACCGTTATGTAATACTATAAAAATATAACACTAGTTACTTTGTCACACCATCAATCAAATCTATTAACAATGAATAAAATCAGTACACTGCTATTTTTGATATTTCTCACTTGTACAAGTGGTGTTTTTGCCGATTCCGGTAGTTCCATCTCCTTAAATGGAACATGGGAACTCTCTTATTGGATGCAACCTGAAGAACCTATAACTTCGCCCAAGGACATGCAACTAGCTGAAGTGAAACATCTATCAGCCCAAGTCCCCGGTAATGTAGAACTAGACCTAATGGCTGCCAACTTAATTAAAGATCCGATGATTGGCAGTAATGTAAATGAATTACGCAAATGGGAAGGCTATCAATGGTGTTATTCCAAATCATTCGTAGCGCCACAACTAAAACCAGGACAACAATATCAACTCTTCTTTGCCGGAATAGACTGTCTGGCCGATATATGGCTGAATGGAAAGCACATTGGCAAAGCAGAAAATATGATGATTGAACATGCTTTTAATGTAACTAAAGAAATAAAAGCAGGAGAAAGCAATCAACTCCAAGTGATACTCCGTTCATCTGTTATTGAAGGACAAAAACATCTGTTAGGGACATTCAGTATTGGAAACTTCCCGTCTGAAGAATCCGTATTCATCAGAAAAGCTCCGCACACCTATGGATGGGACATTCTGCCACGATTAGTCAGTGCAGGTTTGTGGAGAGATGTAGAATTACGCGTATTGAATCCGGCACGTCTCACAGATGTTCACTATATGGTCGCCAATGTAGACACTGCTACCAGAAATGTACGTTTGTATACTGATGTACAAGTAAAACTACCTTTCGAAAAGTTCGACAAAGTGAAAGCCGTATATACATTAAGTCGCCATGGGAAAGAAATATATAAAGGAAGCTCTGTTGTCGTTTCCCCAGCATTCCGATATATAATGGAAATCAAGAATGCTGATTTATGGTGGCCAAGAGGATATGGAGAACCGGCTTTATATGATGCAAAAGTAGAGTTAGTAGATTCTGACGGCACTATTTTATCAACAGATAATAAACGGGTAGGCCTCCGCACGATTCAACTAAACATTACAGACATCAACCTCCCACCGGATCATCCGGGTAAATTCTGTTTCATAGTCAATGGAGAACCTATTTTTATTCACGGAACCAATTGGGTACCCATGGATGCACTCCATAGCCGGGATCATTCTTTCGTAGACGAATCTATCCGCATGGCTGTAGAATTAAACTGCAATATGATACGTTGTTGGGGTGGCAACGTGTATGAAGATCATCATTTCTTTAATTTATGCGATGAAAACGGCATTATGGTATGGCAGGATTTTACGATGGGATGTACTTTCTATCCTCAACGCAGCTCATTTACACAAGCATTGGAAGAAGAGGCCATTTCCGTTGTATGCAAGTTACGCAATCATCCATCACTCGTTTTATGGTCAGGAAATAATGAAGACGATTGTGCACTGCGCTGGTCTTTGCAACCATTTAATATTAATCCAAATCAGGATGTAGTTAGCCGCAAGGTCCTCCCGGCAGTTATTTATGAGTTTGACCCTACTCGCCCTTATCTTCCCAGCTCTCCTTACTACAGCCAAGCGGTATATGAAAGAGGAAGTGCTGACCAATATTTACCAGAAAACCATTTATGGGGTCCCAGAGGATATTACAAAGACAAATTCTATACGGATGCTACCTGCTGCTTTGTCAGTGAAATCGGCTATCACGGCTGCCCTAATTTAGAAAGTCTCCAGAAAATGATGACAAAAGATGCCGTATATCCCTGGACAAAAAATCATGAATGGAATGATGAATGGGTTACCAAATCTGTTCGTAGATTCCCAGAATGGGGAAAGACATTCGATCGCAATAATCTTATGATTAATCAGGTACGTTTACTTTTTGGTGAAGTTCCCTCCAAACTGGATGATTTTATATTCGCTTCTCAATCCGTACAGGCAGAAGCTATGAAATATTTCATAGAAATGTGGCGTGGAAAGAAGTTTGACGACAAGACTGGTATTGTCTGGTGGAACCTGCGGGATGGATGGCCAGTGATCTCTGATGCGATTGTTGACTACTACAATTCAAAGAAGATGGCATATTATTTCATCAAGAATGTTCAACAGGATGTTTGTGTACTAATCAATGATGCAGAAGGCGGAAATTACCCACTGATAGGAACGAATGACACACGCAACGTACAAAGTGGTAATGTAACGGTAACAGATGCATCCTCGGGACGTAAAATCTATGAGAGCACTTTCCGTATTCCAGCCAATCAAAAGGTCAGAATAGCCTCACTACCGGAAGAAAGCGGTCAAGGAATCTATCTGATCCAATACCAGATCGGTAATCAGAAATTCATGAATCATTACCTATACGGCAAGGCACCTTTCAACTTGAAAGAATACAAGCGGCTGTTACAAAAAACCGGATTATACGCTAAAAAATAATAGTTATGAAAGAGAACTTGTTAGGAATTGACGTAGGAGGCACCAAATGCGCCATCATCTACGGTATCAAAGAAAACGACGAGCTACATATCATCGACAAAAAGAAATTTGATACGACCACAGTCGACGAAACAATAGACAGAATTCTCTGTGAAACCGAAAAGATGATGAACCTCCACCAGCTAACCCCTACTAACACAAAAGCGATTGGAATCTGTTGCGGAGGTCCTCTCAACAGTGAAACAGGCATCGTGATGTCTCCCCCTAACCTACCGGGATGGGACAACATCCCCATTGTGGCAATGGTGGAAAAAAAGACGGGCATTAAAACCAATCTACACAATGATGCCAATGCCTGTGCTTTAGCCGAATGGAAGTTCGGAGCAGGAAAAGGAACTAAGAATATGGTCTTTCTCACATTCGGTACGGGACTGGGAGCAGGATTAATATTAAATGGCAAACTGTATACGGGCACCAATGACAATGCCGGAGAACTGGGACATATCCGCCTGTCGGATTTCGGTCCGATAGGTTACGGTAAAAAGGGCTCTTTTGAGGGATTTGCCAGCGGTGGAGGTATTGCTCAACTCTCCAAAATGTATGTGATGGAGAAATTGCAGACCGGACAGAAAGTTGAATGGTGTACCTTACAGGAACTAGATCAGCTTACTGCCCGAAAAGTGGCTGAAGAAGCTGCCAAAGGTGATAAATTAGCCCAAAGCATATATGAGACGTCTGCTATTTATCTGGGAAAAGGATTATCCATGGTGATCGATATCTTGAATCCGGAAGTCATTGTGATAGGTGGCATCTATACCCGGAATAAAAATATGATGGAACCCATCATGCAAAAGATAATCGATCAGGAAGCATTATCCTGTGCAAACAGAGTATGTAAAGTGAAACCAGCCGCCTTGGGAGAGCAGATAGGAGATTATGCAGCTCTTTCTGTAGCCGCTAACTTAACCGATTAACTATTATGAAAGAGCTTATTGAAACAACACTGGAAGAGGCTCGGCAAACGTTGGAGAGCTTTCTTGAGGAAACAACAACAGTCGGGATTATTTCACAGGCAGCCTCTACCTGCGCCGAAGCATTAAAAGCCGGAAATAAGATTATCAGCTGTGGTAATGGAGGTTCTTTATGTGACGCCACCCACTTTGCAGAAGAACTAACCGGACGTTACCGCAACAACCGCATCCCGCTACCGGCAATTGCAATCAATGACCCGGCTTACATGACCTGTGTGGGAAATGATTTTTCGTTCAACGAGATCTTCTCCCGCTATGTAGAAGCTATGGGATGTAAGGGAGATGTATTATTGGCCATCAGCACAAGCGGACATTCCGAGAACATACTGAAAGCTGCCGTACAAGCACACAACAATGGAATGAAAGTGATAGCGCTGACTTCAAAAGGAGAGAATGAACTGTCACGACTGGCAGACATTGCAGTCTGCGCGCCACGAGCAGCACATTCCGACAGAATACAAGAAATTCACATCAAAGTTATCCACATTCTGATTCAGGCAATTGAGGCAGAATTAGGCTTTGAATAATAACCTACTAAATTTAATCAATATGGCAATGAAAATGACACATATCAGTAAAACTCTATTGAGTATTGTTTGCACACTTTGGGGAATGTCCGCCTGCTCGGATGATTATAACAAATATGACGATTGCCCGGCTTGCAACTATTATCCTGTTGCAGTAGGGAATTCAACAGGAACTCCGGTTCATGCTATCGGTGTCGAGATGGATCCACACTTCTTCTCACAAAACATCACCCGCAATGATGGTTCAAAGGCTGAAGATTGGGAAAATATAGTTGTACAACGGGTAAAGAAAATGAAAGTACAACAATTCCGAATCATGATGCAGCCACAATGGTGGGAACCCTCCAATGACAACAACGATCCTAATGTCGCGGATATGAGCAAATTCACTTTTGATTCGGAAGAAATGCAATCTGTATACAAAGTATTGGATCTGGCCCAGGAGAATAATATCGGAGTGACATTAGTCGTATGGGGAGCCATTACCAATATCGACTTACTATCAGGCATTAACAATGGTCAAAAGCATTTCTTGTGTGATGCACGAAGTTATAACGTTAATCCGGGTTGGATTGCCGGTATAGATAACTATGAAGAATTTGCTGAAAACTTCTCCACAATGGTGAAATACCTGATTGAAGAAAAGCATTATACCTGTATCAATCAAATTACTCCATTCAATGAACCTGACAGTCATATAGCAGGTTACGGCCGCATCATGTGGCAAGGTGATTTTGAAACCATGGGTTGGCAGGACACCTACGCCCCCATGGTGAAAGCACTGGATGCCAAGTTTAAAGCAGATGGAATACGCAGTAAGGTACACTTCAACCTTTCTGACAATACAGACGGTACACCCGGATATATCGCTGCCTGTGTTTCCGCTTTCACAAACGATGAAGCCGACCTGTATAACTCTCATGTATACAAGTTTGACTACAACACCCCTAATTCGACTCTCGTAAATTGGGAACGTCAAAATATAGCTTCTGCAGGAGGTAAAAGACATTTTGTTGGAGAATTCGGTTTTCCTGGATACGGAAGTGCCCGTCAATATGGTATAGACACGTATACGCGAGGGGTACAGATAATCCGCGTTGCTCTGAACTATCTGAATGCCGGTGCTTGCGGAGTAAGCTACTGGAGTCTGATCGATCAATATTATAACCGCAATGCCTCCTATTCGGAAATGCAGCAACTCGGTTTATGGAAATATCTAAAATCCGCTTATACCGAAGACCCAGATGTATATTCCAAAATCAAGGAAGACTACGAGGTACGTCCTCAATACTATGCATATAGTCTGTTGACACGTTTTGTCCGCCAGGGCGACGAAGTATATCCATTGGATCTCGGCGACGAGTTGATAGCCGGAAGTGCTTTTCTCAACACAGAGGGAAAATGGACGTATGTACTTTCCAACGCTACAGACAAAGACAAGATGATACAGTTGGAAAATGATAAAGAAGGTGCCAATGGAGAATACAATGTCTACAAATATATGGAAGGACGCCTACCGGAAGGTGATAATCTTATAGAATCAACAGAAACGGTCAACACGCAAGAGAATAACCTAAAACTTAAATTATCTCGTTCATCAATCAGGGTATTAGTACAAAAATAGAAGTATATACACCCCATTTAGTGGGGATATATATACACCGTATTGGGCATATATATTCACCATGTTAGCCATATATATCCGCCGTGCTGGATATATATGCCCACCAACCAAGTAATTTATCATCAAAAGTACACGAATGAAAAAAGAAATATCCATAGTAAAAATGCTCTCCGTCATGTTCGGATTCTTCGTTATGGGATTTGTTGACATTGTCGGAATAACCACGAGCTATGTGAAGAATGATTTCAGCCATCTCACCGATACGATGGTTAATCTCATCTCTCTATCCTGTTTCTTGTGGTTCCTGGTGCTTTCTATTCCCACCGGAATGTTAATGAATCGCATCGGACGCAAGAAAACCGTATTACTTAGCTTCGCATTCCATGTATTAGCTATGTGCCTTCCACTCGTTGCATATGACTTTACCGCCATATTAATCGCATTTGCCTTGATAGGTATCGGTAACACTCTATTGCAAGTTTCACTCAACCCATTAGTAACGGATGTCGTTGCAAACGATAAGTTGACAGGTACATTAACCCTAGGACAATTTGTCAAAGCAGTCAGTTCATTCCTGGGTCCTATCCTGGCAGCTTGGGTGACTGGTAGTTTTTTCGGATGGAAAATGATATTCCCCGTTTATGCCGGACTGTCACTGCTCGCTTTGATATGGCTATGGCTTACCCCTATACAAGAAAAACAACAGGAACGGAAGAACATTTCTTTCAAAGTCACTCTTGAATTATTCAAAGACAAATACATTCTTGCTTTCTTTATCGGTATTCTCGTGCTGGTAGGTGTAGACGTAGGTATCAATATGACTTTCCCTAAATTCCTGATGGAACGTTGTGATCTACCACTGACAGATGCAGGAATGGGAAATAGTGTGTATTTCTTCGCCCGCACTGTAGGAGCCTTTTTGGGTGGTATCCTACTGATGAAATATTCAGAAAGTAAATTCTATATTTATAGCGTCTGGATAGCTCTCGCAGGATTGATACTGATGACCATTAGCACTAATCTCTGGTTTATCCTCGGATGTGTAGCAGTTTTCGGGATAGGATATGCCAATCTGTTTTCCATCATCTTCTCTCTGTCTTTGAAACGTGTTCCCGAGAAAGCGAACGAAGTATCTGCACTTCTTATCGTCGGTGTATCTGGCGGTGCCGTCCTCCCGCCTATTTTAGGAGTAATTACCGATTCATTCCACAGTCAGTTATCTGCAATCATAGTACTTGCCATTGTATGGTGCTATCTGATCGGAATAATGAGAAAAATAAAAACCACATAAACCTATATTCTAATGAAACATTTCAAGAAAATCGAATCGAAATTCCTGTTCTCATTACTGATTATGAGTGTGTGGAGCATCATAGCCGTGGGTCAGACGACGGCTAAAATCTCCAAACACATTCCTGAAATCGAAAAATGGATTCAGAAACAATTCGCTAAAGGAAAAACACCTCCGTTCTCGTTTATATGTGACGGGAAACCTTCCGCAGAATTTATCCGCCAATGGGACTATTCCCAGCAAAAGATAGAATCCGAAGATCAGGAAGAACTGGTCTGTATCAGCCAGGAATTTGATGACGTCATAGCGGTCCTTTTCGTCCATATCCATCTTGGTAATCACCGGGCTGACCTCTTTCAGGAAAGCCAGGGACGCCGCAATATTCCTCTGGTGGAACTCGTCGCCCATGGCAATAGCCTTTGCAACGAGTGGATTTACATTCAGGCCGCCAAGCGTGCGGATTGCCTTTCCAAGCGTCGGGCCTAATACGTTCTTCATCCACAGAAGCCGGTCTACGACTTCTTTGGAGTAAGCGCCGAATCTTAGCACCTTGCCGATGCCTTCGTTCATGGTGCAGTATGCTTCATTTCCATCCGTCGTATTTTCTACTACGAATACCGGCATATTGGCGGATGTAATTCCGCCCATCGGCCCAACGGCCTTCACATGATGGCATGGGATAAACGTCATACGGAATTACCTTTTCCTTTTAGGTTTGTATTCTACGGTTTTACCTTCATTAT
>OGYS01001229.1_pt1 | contig 15475 bp, 14 predicted proteins | sample 1576611 | NCBI WGS metagenome assembly OGYS01 (sample SAMEA3541571, study PRJEB24748) | human gut metagenome | biome: human gut; feature: human-associated habitat; material: faeces | place: China | collected 2012
CCGGGATTATTTGATTAATTAATAACTCGTCCCGATTTTAACGGGACACTAGTGATTATGATTATAAAAAACATTGGCTTTAACTTCCAATTCTTTCTCATCATCTGTTTTTCCTTGTGATCGATAGACAGCTATATAAGAATTGTCTTTACAGTATATATCATAATAGAATATTGTTTGGATAGATGTCCATTCCAATAAATATTTATCATATCGCAAACATACAGGTTGAATTGTAGCCACAAAACGGCCATGGTCAGGAGTACATGATATTGACACCAATACCACAATTACTACTAACATAGATTTTAATGTTCTTCTTATAGTATTCATTCTTCTAAGATTTTAAATTCTAAACACACTGCCACCTTTCTCAAATATACTATGACGATTTTAATTGTTCATAAATAGCTATGGCAACTATTATTGAAATGATAACAGCTATAGTTATGTTAACTCCTGAAGATGCAAACTTATTAAAGACCACCCATCCTGCTCCAATACAGAAAACAAGTATCAAAACAATACCCCATCCTGGAATTTTTTCATTCATACTCATATACAATTCAATTTTTAAATACCATTCAGCGAAATATAAACGCAAAAAGCGCAGACCCAATCGTCATCCGTCCCCAGGTATCGCCAAACACCCACTGCACAAATGAACAAATTTGTCTACGCTTCGTTATATTATAAGAAGAGTCATACCACCCAACTTTTATCCACGCAAGATAAAAGAGAGATGTTTAGATATTCAGGTTATAATAATAGAAGTTACAGACCGTTTGACTTCATTCTGGCAGTTCTTTCAATTGGCGATTTCAGGGAACCGGAACTAGCTTACGCTCGATAACTAATATTTCATTTAAACACGGATAAGTCTCTTTAGACTTATCATCATTCGCAAAGATAATGCGAAAAAAGAATTATGCAAATAAATTCTTCATTTATCTGATAAAATAAGAAAGCAGCACGATAATCAGTATTAGCTTTTAACAGATACAAATATCATGCTGCTAAAATGTTGTCCTTGTGCAGTCCTTTCATTGGCGATTTCAGAGACCAGGACAAACATATTTTCCATATTCTAGTTCACTGCATCATCTTTACAAGTCTCAAATATAACGAATAATATAGCAGGGAAAAATTACAAAAGTCCCAATCATGCCTAAACAACCCAAAAGCGGTACTATTGATTCGAAAAACATGTCTATCATGACATTTTTTATTTTGCAAATTATAACAACAAAAAGATAGCATTCGTTACAAATATATTATTTACATCTTTCATCTTTCACCTTAAGTCATAAAACATCCTATTTATCGCACTTTCAAACCATTGACAGTTCTTTTTCAATCTATCACCCAATCTTTCATCTTTCACCACTTATCACATCAAAGAAACAGCTATTTCTTTCCTGAACTATTAATAGATAAGTTCCGTTTCATTAAATATAAACTTCCGTTTCATTAATAGATAACTTATTCCTCACCTGATTCAAACTATAAATGCAAGTTCCGTTTTTATAAATGAAACTTGCATTTATAAAAACAGAACTTGCATTTATATAATCAAAGCTTTCATTTATAGATTGCAAACAGCCAAAAGAAACTTCTCTATTAGACGAAAGAAACTTTGCATAGGAAAGAAAGGAAGTTTTCTATTAATAGCCAATGCAAGAGATAGTACATAAGAAGAGTCCAATAAAGAGTAGATTATATATTTGGAGAGTCCAATAATAAAACATACCTTTACTCGCCTTTTAAATAAAGAGACATAAACAAAAACACATCTATCATGAAACTTACTTTGATGCGGGACAACGGAGAAACGACAACCATGCGAACGTTGGACATAAACATACAAATAGAAACGATGAAGCATGAAACGAAAGCCCAGCCAGTCAGCAACCTACGCACGAGCATCCGTTACGCATCACCGGACAGCAAACTGGACGACGTCAAGAAATTGGCCAAAGTTGTCCCGGCTGCCACTTTTCGTAAAACAGTCAATGGTATACAAATGACCGGATATAACGGCATTATACAAATAGAAGTGAATCATCTCGCCAACCGGATGGAAGTAAACCGGGTGAAGCAGGAAGCGGCTGAACTTTCACATACATTCGCAGCCTTTATGGGTTCCGGAGGACATTCCGTAAAAATATGGATACGATTCACACGTCCCGACAAGTCACTTCCTCAAAAACGGGAAGAAGCGGAAATATTTCAGGCAAATGCCTACAGAAAAGCGGTCAGTCTATACCAGCCCGCCCTTTCCTATGCTATCGAACTGAAGAATCCTGCTCTGGAACAGTTCTGCCGACAGACTTATGACCCGGAACTTTATTACAACCCTGAATCTACCGTGATTTACATGCGGCAGCCATTGGAAATGCCTTCGGAAACAACTTACAAGGAAGCTGTGCAAGCAGAAGCATCTCCATTCAAACGGTTGATTCCGGGATATGACAGTTTCGACACATTATCCGCTCTCTTCGAAGCTGCTTTAAACAAGGCATATCAATCACTAAGCGAATTACAGCCAAGAATCCATATTCATTCCGATGAAGACCTGAAGCCTTTGCTGGTTCAGGTAGCAAAGAACTGTTTTCAGGCAGGAATACCGGAAGAAGAGACGATCCGTTGGTCCACCGCCCATTTCTATACAAAGAATAAAGAATTCCTGATCCGGCAAACCATACAGAATGTATATACGTGCGAAAAAGGTTTCGGAAAGAAATCTCCCTTATCAGCAGAACAGGAACTGGAATTTCGGACGGAAGAATTCATGCAGCGCCGATATGAATTTCGCTACAATACGATGACGACAGTTACGGAATACCGCGAACGAAACACGTTTTGTTTCTGTTTCCGTCCCATCAGTAACCGCATACGGAACAGCATCGCAATGAACGCACGCCTGGAAGGGCTTAACCTATGGGACAGAGACGTCGTCCGGTATCTGGACTCCGACCGTATCCCTATTTTCAATCCTATTGAAGATTTCCTTTTCAGGCTGGACATCCATTGGGACGGACGTGACCGGATTCGGGAACTGGCAACCCGGGTTCCTTGCAACAATACCCACTGGCCTGACTTGTTTTACCGCTGGTTTCTGAATATGGTAGCCCACTGGCGTCAGACAGACCGGAAGTACGCCAATTGTACTGTACCGTTACTGGTCGGTCCGCAGGCATACCGAAAATCCACCTTTTGCCGAAGTCTGCTTCCACCTGAATTACAGGCTTATTATACCGACCGCATTGATTTCAGCAATAAGCGGGATGCCGAACTTTCTCTAAATAGATTCGCACTCATCAATATGGATGAATTTGATCAGAACCGAGTGAGCCAGCAGGCATTTCTGAAACATATTCTTCAAAAACCGGTTGTCAACGTCCGGCGTCCGCATGGCACCGCTACTCAAGAGATGCGCCGATACGCATCTTTCATTGGGACAAGCAATCACAAGGACCTACTGACTGATACTTCCGGCAGCCGACGCTACATCGTCATTAACGTGACCGGTCCCATCGACTGCTCCCCCATTGATTATGAGCAGCTTTATGCACAAGCCATGCACGACTTATATAGAGGAGAGCGATATTGGTTCAACACGGAAGATGAAAATGTCATGACGGAGAATAATCAGGAATTTCAAGTCATGCCGGTTGCCGAACAGTTGTTTCACGAATATTTCCGAGGGGCAAAAGAAGGAGAAGAATGCGAGCAACTCCTTGCCATTGAAATACTGCAACAACTACAACATGACAGCAAGATTCATGTATCTATCTGCAGTATTGTCCAGTTCGGAAGAATATTACAAAAGAACAAAATACCTTCTTTGCATACGAAACGCGGTAATTTCTACAAAGTAATACGAATCAAGCCGGGAAGAGGATAAATTTGCAATAAAAAATATCCGGTGAAAGATGGCAGATCAGTGACAGATCATTTTACATCTATCACCAACGTACAACTACCATAGACAGGGAGTTTCAGCAGAAGGTGAAAGATTGAAAGATAAAAGCATAAAGAAAAGCTTTAGTGGAGGGAGTATAGATATAAGACGAAACATCGTCTAACAAATTTTCGTTCTACTTAAATTGAGAAATAGACTCATTTAAATGGAGCCTGCATTCAACTTTAGTAGAACGAAAATGGTCATGTAGATTAAATAAATTATTTATGAAAGAACCGAAAATAAGTATAGCGTCATAACAGATTACCTTTTACGATTCTCCGTTTGACAGGTTTAGACTAAACGAATAGTACTTATTTTGCTTTTTTCTTTTTCTTCGCGTTATCCTTCTTACGCATATCCTGGTATTTCTTATATTGTTCATCGGTCAGAATGCTTTTTATTTTAGCATCTATTTCCTGCCTTTTCTTTTGCATTTCTTCCCGCGTAGGTCTTTCATTCGATTTATTTTTCGCAGGTCTCATTTCTTCCATTGCAGCTTTGAAATCTTTGGCCTGTTTTTCATTCAAGCCCAGATCGGCAACAATCTGTTCCATACGTTTCTCTCTATCAGCCTTTCCATTCTGACGATTTTGAGCCATACATACAGTTGAGCCAATCAATAACGCAACTGCCAAACTTAAAATTTGCTTTCTCATCATTTTAATTCTCATATTAAATAAGTTATGTATGTTAGACCTCACAAATGGGTGAAAGTTAATTCGATGATGAGGTTAAAACTGTTTTTTCACATTATTTATCAAAGGGCAGCTAGTATCACATCGAAAAACGAATAAACGTTTTCTTATCCGGTAAAAAAACAGCAGCATCCAGTTTATCGGTTTAGAAATATTATTTTTATATTTGCAGGAAACAGATCAAAAGCTTGACATACCCTTATGCAAACCTATTACAAAACCGATTAATAATTAAAACGATGAGAACACTTTTCTTTATTCTGCCATTTATCTTTATCACTACGGGATGTATTAAACAGAATACAGAAAAAAGTGATATTTTGACAAAAGAGGATATAGCCAAATTTGACAGTTTATTTAATGCCTGGGAAAAAGAAATACACAACAATCCCAAAGTACAATTAAGTTCAAGTACCCGTGCTTACACCATTTTACCCCAATTCAAAGAGCTAAAAGCTATGGGTAAGAAAATTATCCCATGTATCATAGAACAGTTTGAAAAGGACAATAACACTTTTTTTGCTTTACCTCTTTATGACGAATTACAAGATAATGACAGCCTAAAATCTCACAGAGAAACAAGCGAACAAGATAAAGTGAGCGAGATTGTGCAGAAATTCAGAGAACAGGAAAAAAGAAAGATGTGGGAAGAAGCTAATAGCTACAAGACGTCTATAACCGACACTACTTTCCTGAAGACAAGAGGGACGATGTCGTATGCTGCAATAGATTTATTCACGGGACGAGGTTTCAATAAAGATTACGCATTTAATCAGGTTGTCTATTTGAAAGCCTTACAAAGAGCCCAGAAACATCTGTCTGTCGTAAATGGTCAGTTGGCATGCGACTTAAAGTCAGGTACAGAAATATATATTTCCGAAGATTTATACCTATTTATCACCGACCTTTTTAAGGATTGGAATACGTGGCTGGAATCGGGAAAATATGAGATAATAAAAGACGAACAAGGGCTTTATACAGTGTTACCTAAGAAAACCAACCAATCATCGCAAACGAACTCCGTCACATTGCGACCTATTCCCCGTGACATTCCGACTGGAGAGGACATAAGTCCCGCTTCGCTTTCTATAGAAACAGAACACGATCATTATCCGCTATCAACTACAGAAGTAAAAATAACCATCACCAACCACTCTCACTATGAATATGAGTGCGAATTTCGGTATGACCAACGAGTTACGAGGAGTAGAAAAGAAAAGCGGAGAAAGTATTTCTACTTTCTCCGCTTCAGTACCCAGACCCAATACTGTACCCAGATGTTAAAAGAAAGAATAAGAAACTAAGTGAATGAATATCAACGAGTAGCCCAAATAGGTACATTCTCTTACTTTCATAAAAAAGACTATGTTTTACCATTTTTGGCTACCCTTTGGCTACCCAGAGCAAAATAAATAGTTATATTTGTAACCATAGGAAACCAAAAGATTAAATAAACAGTTTAAGATATGGCTGCAAAGAAAGAAATAAGATCTGATAATACTTACATGATAAGTACAGATGATACCGATAACCCTAAGTTAGGTGCTAAGATTCTATCTGATGGTAGAGAAAGTCTTTTTCTTGATTACTACTTTGGTTACAAGATGGTATATGATGAGGTTAAAGATAAAGAAGTAGCTAAAAAAGACAGGAAAAGAGAGACTTTGAAGCTATATCTTTGGCAAGCACCAAGAACGCCAGTTGAAAGACAGCAAAATAAAAAAACACTTGAACTTGCTAAAAAAATCAGATTTGAAAGAGGGCAAGAACTTCTTGAAAGTATAAAGGGGTACAGATTAAAGAAAGATCGATCTATTAACTTCCTAGACTATTTTCAATCTTATATTGATAGCTATACAAAGACAGATATTAGGATGATGAAGATTGCACTCCAAAGGTTTAAAGACTTTCTTTCAGAGACACCAGAATACAGCAAATTTGTACTATACATTAAGCCAGAGCAGCTAACCAAGGATATGATGATAGCTTTCACAGAGTACTTACAAAGCAGAAGTGTTGGTGAGGGTGCAAAGAGTATCTACCAACGTTTCAAGAAAGTTATAAATTATGCTATTGAACACGATGTAATGATAAAGAACCCGTGTACAGGTGTTTCTATTAGAGTTGACGATCAAATACTAAGAAAAGATGTGCTTTCAATGGAAGAAGTACAAATGCTAATAAATACTCACTATGATAATGAGAACTCAAATGTAAGACGAGCTTTTATCCTTTCTCTTTATTGTGGGTTAAGGTTCTGTGATGTAAAAGAACTTACCTACAAGAATGTGGACTATTCTAATAAGTTACTAAAGTTTGAGCAAAACAAGACAAAAGGACATTCAGCAGCAAGCGGTGTAGTTATTCCTTTGAATGATGGTTTGCTTTCACTGATAGGAGAGCTACCAGTAAACGGTGACAAGAACACCCTTATATTTCCTTTGCCTACTTATGAAAGCTGCTTAAAGTCTTTGAAACGTTGGGTTAAGCGTGCAGGAATAAACAAACATATTAGTTGGCATTGTGCCCGACACTCGTTTGCTGTGAATATTCTAAATAATGGTGCTAACATTAAAACTGTTGCAAGTTTATTAGGACATAGTGGGCTAAAACACACAGAAAAATACACAAGAGCAGTAGACAAACTCAAAGAAAATGCAATAAACAGCTTACCAGAACTAAAATTATAAAACAATGGGTAGACCTCCAAAAAATAAACAGTATTCTGTACGTGAAAACGTTGTTAATGACATAATAAACACCCCCCAGAAATATAGAATATTTGAAAATACAAAAACTATTGATCTGGATAATCCAGAACTAATCAAAAGATTAAAAAAATATCAAACAGAAAAAGAGAAAGAAAGTCCATTAGTGAAAGAATCAGTTAGAGTATCTTGTATGACAGAAATCCCCTTAGACGTCATAGCAAGACTTATTAAAGGCAACGAAATAGATCCATTTAAATTAAAACTAAACGAAAAACATTTAGAATCAATCTATCCTTTTTTTAATGACTTATTAAACCATAATATTTCTTTTGAACAATTCAAGGAACTACTAAAAGGAGAAAAGTACAACACAAAATATCCTATAAAAAAAACAGAGCATTATCCCTTTTATTTAATGATTTAAGTGACAATGGCTATATCTGCAAAGAATGGCAATACCAACTAGAAAAATTAAAACTCTTTATTAGTAGAAATGGGAAAGAGTTAAAAGCATCTGACTTCGCTAAAGCATTAAGTAACACAGACAAATATGGAGGAGCAACAAAAGAAAAAGAAAACATCAAAGAACTTATGCAAACACTAAAAAAGATGGATAATAACCCTAAGTAATTATTATCTATTTACTGACTTTCATTTAGCCTCTAACTTTGCACTTGTAATCAGAGAAATAGCAAGTGCAAGATTATTTTAGACGATTACAAAAAATGATAAGAGTATACTTGCACATACTCTAAAATAACAGTAATTTTTTTTGAAATGACAGAGGAAATGGAAAAAGTAGCCGACCTTATAACGGCAAATATCATTTTTTGTACTAAAGAAGTACTTACAAGCGATGAAGCTGCAAAGTATTGTGGATTTTCAAAAAGTTATTTGTACAAACTTACAATGAGGCAACAGATACCTCACTACAAAAGCCCAACAGGAAAGATGTGTTATTTTAACCGTCTTGAGTTAGAACAATGGCTACAAAGCAACCGGGTATCTACCAATAATGAGATAAACCAAAAAGCACAGTCATACTGTATGCAGAAAGGGGGTGTTTTATGACTACTCCTAATATCCGCTACTATGCAAGAATGGAAGATTGCACAGGCAATGGCAAAACACCTAAATATAGGATAACTGCACAAGCGGGCTATTTTCCACCGATGGAAACCATAATAGGGAGAGACGGCAAAGTATCAATGTACCTGCAAGTAAGCAAAGACAGTGGTAGCAAGAAAGACAATTCACCTGCTATGAAATTACAAGCAAAAGATAGTCTAAACTTTACAGGGCTGAAAGATTACTTTGTTGATGGAAAATTGAGCGGCTTTGCCTATGGCTATCCTTTGGCGACTGAAACATATAGTAGTAAACAAAAGCCTAACCCTTTTTATGACTACAAAGATGATGGTTATCTTTTCATTATCCATCAAGATAAGAACGCCAATACAGTAAGACCTACTGTTATTGAATTAATTGTATTAGACGGTGCAAAAGTCCTAATTTCTTCATACTGTAAGCAGCTTATGATGGGTGGGTTTGATGAGGATATAAAATTTTTGAGAGAACGGGCTGAACAAGTAGATGCCTTATAATAATATGTAGTTTGTACCCCAATTTTGGTAACAATGTATGATAAGGTAAAGTTATGGACAGCAAGAACCAGAGAAACTCCAGATGTAAGCAAGTTTTTGGATAGAACAAAAGATCAGATAGACCATGAAACAGGTGAGGTTTTCACCTTTGGCAGTTTGGAGGGCTTGAAAGTGTCTATCTATACAGGTGGAATATCGATAATAGGCAGTTTGGCAAAGTATTTATACCCTAACAATATTTACCCACTGGATAGACATACCACAGCCCAAGCAATAGAAAAACTATCAGATAGTTTGCATATTAATTTAAATGATGCCAAAGTTACAGGATTGGAGTTTGGGACACAGTTTGTAATGGCACACCCAGTAGAAAACTATCTTTCAAAGTTGGGCGATATGCCAAAGCTACTAAGGTATCACTTTGATGTAGGAACATTGTACTACAAGCCCAAAGGAAAACAGCAACTCAAAGTTTTTGTTTTCTATGATAAAAAAGCTGATGCAGTAGCTAAAAATATGGCTTTGCCCGTTGGCTTTGATGAGGCTAACTTATTAAAGTATGAAATGAGGTTAAACGGACGATTGCCCCAACAGTTGGGAGTATCAGAGGTTACAGCCTCAACTCTATCAGAAAATCTCTTTTATCAATTATTGATGAAGCGATACCAAGATAGTTATTTTTCAATATCAAAGAATAACCAAATAAAAACTGATGTTATGGATGAGATTAAGACCGTTTCAGATGCTTTTTATGTGTTTGTAGCTCGATTGATGACTCAAAGCGACCAGACACAGATAGCGGATTTTTTGGAAGAATTAAAAGACGCTAAGGTATTTGACGATAGAAAATGCTACTCCAGATTAAAGAAAAAAATACAGGACGTATCAACAAAGGCAGTTTTAAAAACATCTAATGAGCTTATTAAAGAACTGGATGATGATATTAAAAATATTGGAGCTTACATCTGAAAAGTTTCATAGATAATAAATTTCATAAACTAAATATGAGAAAGCTACTCTATTAGTTAATTAGAGTAGCTTTTTACAGTTCATATAAGCTATAATATATTGGTATTTTAGCAACTTTCTCTACTCTGATGGTACATTGTATTCCTCATTCTATAAAATGGTCTAAAATAAGAGAAAGGACGGTAATCCAAGGGGGAAGGGGTGATCTATCCTACTTACAAGCGTAAAATGCAGGTTTGGTTTTTATTTTTTCTATTTTTTTTAGTTTGCCATTCTAATGATGCTCTATATTACTCCTTTTTTCTCAAAACATCAATATATCTTTGTGCACATTTAGCAAATCCAATACAATTTATAGTAAAGTTATATGTAGATTTAGAGTACTCTGTTTTTTCTTCATAGTAGCATTTAAGATTTGTTGAAACATGCAACAAGGCTAATAAGCCATCGACATATTTTTTTTCCTCAATTTCTAAGTAATTATTTTTTTGTTTTACTAATATATGATATACTTCTCCATCTTGGTCTTTGACATCTAACACGCCAAATTCTCCATTTTCAAATGTAGCGAGATTAGAGCCATATTCTAATAGTTCTAATCGAAAACTTCCTAAATAAGAAAATGAAACGATTAAATTATCTTTTATAGTGGCAGAATTACTAAACGAACCTTTTGCTATTGTGTTCATGTAATAGCATCCAGACGCATTATCTCCAAATTTATCCTTCATTTGTTTTATCGTCCAATTTTGTGCATTGATGTTTATTGCCACAATTATTGAAATTAATATGAAAAATAGTTTTTTCATAAATCTAATTTTTATAGTTAAACATTATTCTACTAACTTTCTTCTGTTAGAGAACTCTTAAATAAATTATTTGTATTAATAAAATAAGACAGCAAACACCAAAGTTACACAGTATTAGTCTTATATAACTTTGGATTATACCGGAGCGTTTTGCTCCGGTATTAATTGGTTGCTAAGATGATAGATTATTTTAATCTACGACTATTATTTCTTTCCTGTTAATCCGTTAAATAATGTTATTCCACCCCAAATTATAAGGCAAATAATAAATGGTAGTGACATAGTTTGCTCCTTTCTTATTTCTTCTTAGCTTTAACTTCTAAAGTTTCTCCAGAACCATCAACAGTCATTGATAGTTCTGCAATATTATTAGATAATGATTTAACTTCATATCTTAAATACTCCTTATTATTTACATAGGTAATAATTGTTTTTCCTTTTGCAGTGTAAGTTCCAGACCCATTTCCAAAATATCCTCTACCGGAATAAGTTCCATCCGAGTTAAAACTAATGGAAAAGGCAAATTTTGTATATGGATATTCGGTTATATTTACCCAACCTCCATTTACATTGATGCTAATGCCTTCCCATGAACCATAAAGAGTGTCCATTGGATAATCAAAATCATCGTCATCGCTTGAACACGCAGAGAACGTTAAAAACATAGCTGTAAACAACAGCGTCATACTTAAAAACTTTTTCATAACTTTTCTTTTTATAGTTAAACATAAAGTGAATAATTCAATCTCATTTCACGTTCAATATAAAAAGAACGTGGGCTAGCGTCTATTTGTCAGATAGGTACGACCAAGCACCACGATACGAATAGACACCGCCCACGCTATTGCGTAGACGTTTTGAGTGTCTATTATTCTCGTATCTTTAAAATTGGTCGTTTTATCTGACAAGAATAATAGCAAAACGCTATATTTCCAAATGTATAAATACAACACTCCTGTTGATTCAATCACAAATATAAAGAAAAAAATCTGATACGGTTTAGATTATGCTGATAATTTTAAATATCATAAAATAATCAACTTACCTTATTCATATTACCATAATGCTTTTAATCATTTTTCTGCTGGTTTAATGAAAGATATTCTAAACCAATGGAAGGTAATCAAAAGAGCTTTTCTTATCTCTGAAAATGATTGTGATATATATATTATAATATATAATACTATTATGAAGATTATATATTACTTGAAGCTGCTCACTCACCCTTATAGTATTGCATTCTAATGGGAATATAATACTTTTCAAAAAGTAAGTAGGGAGTTACATGATATACAGAATACCGAGCAAAGAAATACTCCAAATAATCAGCCTTGCATTCATTAGGCAAACTGATTAGGTAACAACTACCAGCCTAAAAAGTGAGGGTGAGGCTGCTTTTGGCTACCCTTTGGCTACCCGACAAAAGAAAAGTAGCTGAAAATCAAACGATCAACAGCTACTTTTTGTACCCAGACCCGGGGTCGAACCGGGATGGAAGTGAATCCACTGGTGTTTGAGACCAGCGCGTCTACCGATTCCGCCATCTGGGCGCATACTTGATTTCTCAATTGCGGTGCAAAGATACGACATTATTTTGATTCCACAATAGTTTGGCAAAAAAAAGGAGAAAAAAATAATAAAACATATCTTAAACACTTCTCTATTCAGAGAATAAACCGTACATTAGCAAAAACATTTAAAATAGAGTCACTATCATGACAAACATGAATAATTATTGCGTGATTATGGGTGGGGGTATCGGAAGCCGTTTTTGGCCGTTTAGCCGTAAAACACTCCCCAAACAGTTTTTAGATTTCTTCGGGACCGGGCGTTCACTTTTACAACAAACTTTTGACCGCTTCCAAAAAGTTATTCCAACAGAAAATATTTTCATTGTCACCAATGCAATGTATGCGGACTTAGTGAAAGAACAATTACCTGAAGTAAACGAAGATCAGATTCTGCTGGAACCGGCAAGACGGAACACCGCTCCTTGTATAGCATGGGCTTCCTACCACATTCGCGCATTAAATCCAAACGCTAATGTCGTAGTCGCTCCTTCCGATCATTTAATTCTGAAAGAAGACGAATTTCTCGCTGCCATTGAAAAAGGGCTGAACTTCGTATCGCGTTCCGAAAAACTATTGACACTGGGTATCAAGCCGAATCGTCCAGAGACAGGGTATGGATATATACAAATAGACGAACCTGCCGGAGAAAATTTCTACAGAGTGAAAACATTCACAGAAAAGCCGGAGCTGGAATTAGCCCAGGTATTTGTAGAAAGTGGAGAGTTTTATTGGAATTCCGGTCTATTTATGTGGAACGTAAATACAATCATCAAAGCCTGCGAATATCTGCTACCTGAACTGGCTTCAAAATTAGCGCCGGGAAAAGACATCTATGCCACCGAGAAGGAAAAAGCATTTATCGAAGAAAACTTCCCCGCATGCCCCAATGTATCTATCGACTTCGGCATTATGGAAAAAGCAGACAATGTATATGTATCTCTAGGAGACTTCGGCTGGTCGGATCTCGGAACGTGGGGATCACTCTACGATTTATCGGAAAGAGATCAGGATGGCAATGTCACTCTGAAATGCCATTCGCTTATCTATAACAGCAAAGATAATATGGTAGTACTTCCGAAAGGAAAACTTGCCGTAATCGACGGTTTGGAAGGATACCTGATTGCTGAGTCGAATAACGTGCTGTTAATCTGTCGTAAGGATGAAGAACATGCCATTCGTAAATATGTAAATGATGCCCAAATGCAACTCGGTGACGACTTTATTTAGAATTACACGATAGCAGAAATTTAATTAGAACAGAATAAAGGTAACAATATAAATAGCAAACGGCGAACTCCCTGTAACCTAAATACAGTTTGTTCACCGTTCACTGTTTTTTATAATGAAAAACTTTTGTGTGTCTAAACTATAAAGACTTAAATTATAAGATCTCTAAATTATCTCAATTCCCTGTTCCTTACAAAGTTTCAGACCGAGATCCTTCAATCTGAACTTCTGAATCTTTCCGCTACCTGTCATCGGAAACTCGTCCACAAAGAAAATATATTTCGGTATTTTGTAACGGGAAATCTTGTTTCTGCAAAAGTCACGTACATCCTCCGCCTGTATCGTGACACCTTCCTGTAAAATGATGAACGCTCCAACAGCCTCACCATACTTCTTAGAAGGAATACCTGCAACCTGTACATCCTTCACTCCATCAAGTTTATAAAGGAATTCTTCTATCTCACGCGGATAAATATTTTCGCCACCGCGAATAATCATATCCTTGATACGTCCGGTGATGCGGTAATTGCCGTTTTCGTCCTTAATACCCAAATCGCCGGAGTGTAAGAAGTTATTTCTATCAAGCACTTCCGCCGTAGCTTCCGGGTTCTTATAATACCCCTTCATGGTGTTATATCCACGGTTGCACATTTCTCCCTGTACACCCACCGGGCATTCCTCACCTGTTTCCGGATCAATGACTTTCACTTCCGTAAATTCGAAATCGCGCCCAACCGTGTTACAACGCACATCAAATGAATCGTCAATACGGGTGGCAGTCATGCCGGGAGCCGTTTCCGTCAAACCATATACACTGGTCACCTTCATATACATCTTTTCCTCAACCTGTTTCATCAATTCAACAGGACACAGAGAGCCTGCCATAATACCTGTACGAAGACAAGACATATCAAACAAGTCGAACATCGGATGATGCAACTCGGCAATAAACATAGTAGGCACTCCATAAAGCGCCGTACAACGCTCTTTATGAATGGAAGCCAGCACAACCAACGGATCAAAACGCTCTACCATTACCTGCGTGCAACCATGAGTCAGGCAGTTCATGGTGGCCAATACAACCCCGAAACAATGGAACAACGGAACACAGCAACAAAGTTTATCATCTGCCGTAAACTTCATGTGCTCACCGGTCAGGAAACCATTGTTAGCTATATTATAATGTGTAAGCATTACCCCTTTCGGAAAACCGGTAGTTCCTGATGTATATTGCATATTTACCACATCGTGACAGTCAACTTTACTTTTAAGTTCATTTAGGCAACTATCCTCGATATTATTTCCCAGCAACAGGATTTCCGCCGTGTTATACATTCCGCGATGTTTCTCCTGTCCGACATATACTACATTTTTCATATATGGGAAACGTTCGCTTTTCAAATACCCGCGTTCGCAAGTTTTCAATTCGGGAAGCATAGTATACGTCATTTGCACAAAATCACTATCTTTCTCGCCATTTACGATACAAAGTGTGTGCATATCCGAGTTCCGGCAAAGATATTCCAACTCTGACTGTTTATAGTTCGTGTTCACAGTGACATATACGGCACCAATCTTAGCACAAGCATAAAGCAATGTAAGCCAATCGGGAACATTAGCAGCCCAAATACCTACGTGGGTGCCTCGTTCCACGCCAATGGCGATAAGTCCTTTCGCCATATCATCTACGCGACGATTCAATTGGCTCCAGGTAAATCGAAGATTGCGGTCGGAATATACGATATATTCCTTATCAGGAGTCTCTTCAGCCCAGTGTTCCAGCCACTGTCCCAAAGTACGGTCAAATAATTGCATACGATATACTTAAATCTTGGTTCTTACATAACATCAAATCGGTGTATAAACTACTGCCAGAATCTTTGCAGCCTGTCCCTCGTAAGCATGTACATGGTGATTCAATG
>OGYS01001233.1_pt1 | contig 15423 bp, 9 predicted proteins | sample 1576611 | NCBI WGS metagenome assembly OGYS01 (sample SAMEA3541571, study PRJEB24748) | human gut metagenome | biome: human gut; feature: human-associated habitat; material: faeces | place: China | collected 2012
TGATGCGTGCCGATGACGATATCATCCGTCTGAGAACATGTTTTTAGGGAAACCTACAGATGTCATTGTTGTTTTGTGGTCGTAACTGCTGGATACTTCATGACCTAACATGACATTCATTCTGTGGTTCAAATTGAACATCTTATCGTTATTATATGTTACAGTATTGGCGTTTCTCCAGTTCTTGTTGATAAGTTTGGTTAATAACGCTTGGGGCATTCCCGGATTTCCATATTTACTGTTGTTTGTAGCTTCCACCCCCCATACTTGGTCAGTATTATTGTATTTCCATCCATATCCGAATTCGCTTCTGAATTTAAGTCCTTTTACGGGTTCCCAGTTCACTCCGGCATTGTAGTTTTGTTGGAAGCGGCTAACACGTTTGTAAGTCGCGTTCAATATTTCGATAGGCGTGTAACGTGCGTTATTTACGTTTTCATCATCGTCACTGCTGCCGCTGATTAATTTTTCAACAGGAGCAAATACTACAGAGCGTGCGTTTACAGAAGTGGTTGCACTCGATTGATTGTCGTCTGCACCGCTTCCGGTTCCTTTTACTTTTTGATAGGATAAACGGGCATTGAAGTCAAATGTTAGCCATTTGTTGATTTTTGTATTTATTTTAGCATTGATGTTGTCTTTGGCAAAACCTGAGTTCAACATGATACTTTTTTCGTCGTTACGTGAATAACTGATATTGAATTTGGTATCTTTGTTTCCACCACTGACACTAATATTGTATTGTTGTTGATTACCGGTGCGACCAAATATTTCTCCTTGATAGTCGGTGTCTGTGTATGATTTATAAATCTCCAGATCGTCAAAGGTGCCATAATTAAAACTTTTTTGGTCTAATTCTTGTTGCCACATCACAAACTCATACGGATTGAGTACATCGACCATCTTGGTCACTTTGCGCAAACCGTAAGATGCACCGAAGTTTACCTGCACCTTACCTTCCTGACCGGATTTAGTAGTAATGATGATAACACCGTTTGCACCACGGGCACCATAAATAGCAGTAGAAGAAGCATCTTTCAATACATCTACCGATTGAATATCTGTTGGAGCAATATCAGAGATACTTGATACGGGAAATCCGTCTACAATATAAAGCGGTGAATTATCTTGAGATAGAGAACCGCCACCACGTACGCGGATTTTTACGTCTGCATCAGGAGAACCTTCAGTCGTTGTGATAGATACACCAGCCATTTTTCCCTGTAATGCTTCTGATGCAGAAGATACCGGAATGGCAGCTATCTGTTTGGCACTAACGGAAGATACGGAACCAGTCAAATCCTTTTTTGCAACGGTTCCGTAACCAATTACCACAACTTCATCCAATGCTTGTGTATCATCGGAAAGAGTGACATTAATTTGACTTTGTCCTTTTACAGCAATATCCAGAGTTTTCATTCCGATATAAGAAATTGTAAGGGTTGCTTTTGAAGGAACCTTGATAGAATAGTTACCATCTAAATCGGTAATTGTACCATTGGTAGTATTACCTTTCTCTACTACAGAAGCTCCGATGATCGGTTCTCCTGTTGTGTCTTTCACATTACCTTTTACGGTAATTGTTTGCGCTGATACGCCAAGCGATATCGCTGCAAATAGCATTAGCAGCCAACTGCGCATGTTTTTCACCTTGTTAGACATTCTTTGCATGTTTATTAATTAATGGTTATTGTTTTGATTCTGTACTCACATTTAGAGTTAATTCCTCGGTACAAAAGTATATGAATGTGAATATAGATATGTGCAATATTTGTTTTTCACCTAGTATTTTTTGTTTTTTAATAGCCGGCAGGCATTTTTAGAATAGTTTTAAAACAAAAAATACACATACTAGCTTGAAAAGCCTTGTTTTATCGATTTTAATGATTTGGAAAAACAAAATTTGAACAAGACTTTTCTTTATCCTGCCTACTTTTGCCCTCATTAATCTAATAATGTATGAAAATGGATATAATTCTAAGTAAATGGTGTTTGGCCATTTTGTTTGCTTTTGGAATCCTGGCGTGTACTGATGGTAGTGACGCTAATGAGTTGCCTAAAGAACCTGAAGGGACTGGAGAAACTCAAGATGAAAAGATACCAGCTTTTCCTGGGGCAGAAGGACATGGACGCTACACAACCGGTGGGCGTGGTGGCGATGTATATATTGTTACTTCATTGGAGGACAAGTTACAGAACGGAACTTTACGTTATGGTATTGAGAAACTAAGCGGAAAACGTACAATTATTTTCCAGGTATCCGGAACTATTCATTTAAATGGTGATTTAAAGATTAAGAATGGAGATTTGACCATTGCAGGCCAGACGGCTCCGGGGGATGGTATTTGTTTGGCTGGTTATCCGGTTTTCTTGGAAGCAGACAATGTTATTGTCCGTTTTATGCGTTTTCGAATGGGAAATAAAGAAGATGTCAGTGCAGACGGAGCCGACGCCTTTGGCGGTCGGTATCATAGAAATATAATGATTGATCATTGTTCTATGAGTTGGTGTACTGACGAGTGTGTTTCTTTCTATCAAAATGAGAATTTTACACTGCAATGGTGTCTTATTTCTGAAAGTCTGCGTTTAGGTGGGCATACAAAAGGTCCTCATGGCTATGGTGGTATATGGGGAGGTATGAAAGCTTCTTTTCACCATAATCTATTGGCACATCATGATAGCCGTAATCCTCGTCTAGGTCCTGGAGTTAATTCGACAAAAGAGAATGAAATTGTTGATATGCGTAATAATGTCATTTATAACTGGTGTGGAAACTCTTGTTATGGTGGAGAAGCCATGCATGTAAATATTGTGAATAATTTTTATAAGCCGGGGCCTGCCACTCCTACTGGCACTTCTAAACGTGGACGTATTATCGCCATTGACAAAAAAGTGAGTGATTCGGATAAGAAATCATATCCGGCCATTTTTGACACTTGGGGAGATTTCTTTATCCAAGGAAATGTGGTGGATGATGGGCAAATTAATGGTGCGGCTGATTACGATCGTTGTATGAAGGCTACAAAGGATAACTGGGAGTACGGAGTTTATAATCAGTTTGATAAAAAGTATGGAACGTTGGATGAAGGTACAAAAAAAGCTCTTAAACGTACCACTCCTGTAGAAACAGGTACTGTTACCACTCATGATGCCCGTACGGCTTTTGAGCGTGTTATGGATTATGCAGGTTGTTCTTTGCACAGGGATAGAGTGGATGAACGTATTGTTCAGGAGACTCGTACCGGGACTGCGAACTACCAGGGAATGAACGAGCACAATGGTCAGGGAGTTGTTGAAGGTATTGATTGGAAAAGCGTGGGGTATCCAAAGAAAGGTATCATTGATAGTCAGGATGATGTGATTCCTGTTGGAGAATCTTCAGCATGGCCTGAATTGGTACAAGGTGTTATTCTGAAGGATTCGGATAATGATGGTATGCCTGATGAATGGGAAAAAAAGTATGGTTTGAATCCGAATGATGCTTCTGACCGAAATGGTAAAACAGTAGATGAGGAAGGAACATATACAAATCTGGAGATGTATATGAATAGCTTGGTACAAAAGATTGTTGAGGAACAGAATAAAGGAGGAGTGCAATAAATAAATTTGGTGTATTTTTGTATTATTCCATAAATAAAAATATGAATTTGATCTTTCGTTGTTTAACCGTTTTATTAACTCTGATCGGAAATGAGGCTGCTTTTGCCTCTTCTGGTATTGGTAACACTCTTGATTTTGGAGAGTTGGCTGCTTTTCCCGGAGCAGAAGGATATGGACGTATGACTACAGGCGGACGTGGAGGTGAAGTGTATATTGTTACTTCTTTAGCAGATGATGGGATGCCTGGCACTTTACGTTATGGTATAGAAAAGTTGGATGGTCCTCGTACTATCATTTTTCAAGTGTCCGGTACAATATTTCTGCATAAAGACCTAAAAATACGGAAAGGGAATTTGACTATTGCGGGACAAACTGCACCGGGAAACGGTATATGCATAGCGGGTTATCCGGTGACAAATTATGCTAGTAATGTAATTCTCCGTTTTTTACGTTTCCGTATGGGTAATAAAGAATGTGTGCATCCTGACGGTGCAGATGCTTTAGGAGGAAAAGGGGCAAGGAATGTGATTATAGACCATTGCTCTATCAGCTGGTGTACAGATGAATGTGCCTCTTTTTATGAAAATGATGATTTTACTATGCAGTGGTGCATTATTTCTGAAAGTCTTAGATTAGGTGGACATACCAAAGGTCCTCATGGATATGGAGGAATTTGGGGAGGTGAACACTCTTCTTATCATCATAATTTATTAGCCCATCATGATAGCCGGAATCCCCGTTTCGGATTAGGAGCTAAGGTACGTAAGAATGGAGAATGTGATGGTGATTATGTAGATTTTCGCAATAATGTGATCTATAATTGGGGTATGAACAGTTCGTATGGTGGCGAAAGGATGAATATTAATATAGTGAACAATTATTATAAACCAGGTCCTGCAACGGTGACAGGCTCTAAACGTGGACGGATTTTTGCTATAGATGCAACAGAAAATAGGAATGGGGGGTATCTGTGGGGAAAGTATTATATCGATGGTAACGTTGTAGATGGAGGGGCAGATGATAAAAACAGCCAAAAGGCTACAGCTAATAATTGGGAATATGGAGTTTACAATCAATTTTCGAATAATTATAAGAAAGTAGTTACGCAAAAAACTAAAGACTCGATTCGATTGGACAAACCTCATGAATTTGCATCGGTAACGACACATTCTGCTTTCAATGCTTATAAACAAGTGTTGGATTATGCGGGGTGTTCATTGCATCGAGATGATGTGGATGCACGTATTGTGAAGGAAACACGTACGAGAACAGCTGGATATAAAGGTTTGAATGTTCATAATGGAGAAGGAGGTATTTGGAAAAGTGAAGGATATCCGAAACCAGGATTGATAGATAGTCAGGATGATTTGCTCTCGTTAAATACTTCGGAAAATGTTTCCGCATGGCCAGTTCTTTTACAGAGAAGTACCTTGATTGATTCTGATAATGATGGTTTGCCTGATGCATGGGAGAGAAAATTCGGATTAAATCCTCATGATGCTTCTGATGGCAATGGAAAAACGATAGATAAATATGGCCAGTATACAAATCTGGAAATGTATATGAATAGTTTGGTGCATGACATTATTGAAAAACAAAATAGCGGTGGAAAGAAGTAATCTGCAAACATCGTATTAAGAATTATCTTTATCAGGTAAGATACTTTATAGTCAGTTTTACCGGTTTTTATCCGGCATTCATCGGAATTTATACCGGAAATCAACAGAAAAGGCTGTAGAAGCAGTGGGAAATGATGTATCTTTGAACCATTAATCAATTAATAATAGAGACAATGGAAGAGAAACAAAAATTTCCCACTGCTACAGGCTTTTCCGGTAAAATACTGATAGCTTCGCTTTTTATCCTTTCCGGGATTCTGCTGTTTGCCCGTAATATGGGATGGATTACATCTGAAGTCTTCGATATGATCGTATCCTGGCATTCACTCCTTATTATATTAGGTATATATTCTATGATTCGCCGCCATTTCATCGGTGGAATCATCCTTTTGTTGATAGGTGTGTATTTTTTGATTGGAGGACTTTCATGGTTGCCTGAAAATTCGCAGGCAATGGTATGGCCTATCGCTCTGATAACAGCAGGTGTCTTATTCTTTTTTAAATCCGGCAAGAATAGGCGGGGGCATTGGGCGCATCATCATGCCATGCAACATCGTCAGAAATGGATGAAGATGCATCAGGGACAACCCGGCATGAACTTTGAAAGTGAGCAACAGCAGTCAGAGTCAGTAGATGGTTTTCTACGTGCCGAGAATGTTTGGGGAGCTGCCCGTCACGTGGTACTTGACGAATTGTTTAAAGGAGCTGTCATTCGCACATCTTTCGGAGGAACGACGATTGATTTGCGCCATACCCATATTGCACCCGGAGAAACATACATAGATTTGGATTGCAGTTGGGGAGGAGTTGAGATATATGTCCCTTCTGACTGGAAAGTCGTGTTTAAATGCAATGCTTTCTTTGGAGGATGTGATGATAAACGTTGGCAGAATGGAAATATAAAAAAGGAGAGTGTGTTGGTAATTCGGGGAACACTTTCTTTCGGAGGCTTGGAGGTTAAAGGCTAGCGTATGAAAGCACATCCGATTATAGAATCTCCTTTTCGTTGGATTCCGATGCTGGTGCTGGCATTGATTCTGGTTGTATTCCAAGTAGCTTTAGTCTGTGGATACACCGGAAACGATTATCTTCCCGCTTTGGTAGATGGAATAGTAACGATCGGTTGGTTGGCGGCTATCGCCTATCTGGCATGGTTTGTGGTCGGTCTTGTCTCGTTGTTCCAGACGGATGTAATTATGATTATCGTTGGAAGTCTGCTTTGGCTGGCAGGGAGTTTTATGGTCTGTGATATAATGGTGAGAATTGTAGGAGTGTCCTATGTTCCTTTTGTGCAGACAATCCCTTTCCGGTTATTGTTCGGACTACCGGTTTTAATTGCCATTACTCTATGGTACCGCTTGATAGTCACAAAAGAAGAAGTACAAAACCAGGAACTGGAAAAAGAACTGGCTGTACATCAGGTGAATGTGGCTGAACAGCAGGAAGAGTCACCCATGGAATGGATAGATCGTATTACAGTGAAAGACGGCTCCCGGATTCATTTGGTGAAGGCAGACGAATTGATTTACATACAAGCATGTGGAGATTATGTGATGCTGATAACTCCCACAGGCGAATACCTGAAAGAGCAGACTATGAAGTATTTTGAAACTCATCTCTCTCCGGATACATTTGTTCGGGTGCATCGTTCTACGATTGTGAATGTTACGCAGATTTCCCGGGTCGAGCTTTTTGGAAAAGAAACCTATCAGTTACTATTGAAGAATGGAGTGAAACTTCGGGTTAGTCTTTCCGGTTACCGATTATTGAAAGAACGATTGGGGATATAAAATTTGGTCATTGATCGTAAAAACTAATTTATCCCCATTATTGGTCAAAAAATGAATATAGATATGAAAGGCTTCCACTACTTTTGTTTCATTATCTAATAATTATGAACGTGGAAGTGAAAAGAAAATTAGTTTATGGTTGTCTGCTGATAATGGTTGCGGTAGGAATGATGTCCTTTTCTTATGATATGACCGGAGAGCAGGAGGCAAATGTTCAGGAAGATAAAGTTGTGGCTTTCCCCGGTGCTGAAGGACACGGCAGATATACGACAGGCGGGCGTGGAGGAAAGGTGTATCATGTGACTTCTTTGGAAGACGATGGTTCACACGGAACTTTGCGTTGGGCTTTGAAACAAAATGGACCTAAAACCATTGTTTTTGATGTGGCAGGTACCATCCGGTTGAAATCGGAGTTGAGAACAGGCAGAGACAATCTGACCATTGCAGGACAGACTTCTCCCGGTGGCATTTGTCTGGCTGATTATGGCTTTTCCATTAATTCTAATAATGTAATCATCCGTTTTCTTCGTTTCCGTCCCGGAGAGGCAAGTGGAAAAGAACCCGATGGGCTGGGCGGCTGTGATAAGAAAGATATTATGGTAGATCATTGCTCTATCAGTTGGAGTGTGGATGAATGTCTTTCTGTTTATGGAATGGAAAACTCTACGGTGCAATGGTGTATTGCGTCTGAAGCATTAAGAAAGGCAACTCATGTAAAAGGAGCGCATGGATATGGAGGTAATTGGGGAGGACATAAAGCTTCCTACCATCATAATTTGATTGCCCATTGTGAAAGCCGGGTACCGCGTCTGGGACCTCGTCCTTCCACACTGGCTCTTGGCGAATGTGTTGATATTCGCAATAATGTTTTTTATAACTGGGCCGGAAACGGTTGCTATGGCGGAGAAGACCAGCACGTCAATATTGTCAATAACTACTATAAACCCGGACCGGCAACCAAACAAGCCTCCAAACAGGTGCAATATCGCATTGCCAAAGTAGGAGTTTATCCAAAATCTTATGTCTACGTTGATGGAGAACCCAAAAAGAACCTGGCTTTTCAACCTTACCTGCAGAAATGGGGAACTTTCTATATCGATGGGAATAAGATAGAAGGTAATAACAAAGTGACTGCCGATAACTGGACGGATGGAATCTATGCCCAACTGAAAAATGATGCAAAAGTAGATTTCCTGTGGACGGAAGAAGCCAAAGAAGCGATTCGCCTGAAGGAACCTCTTGATTTTGGAGTGATCACCACCTATTCGGCTGATAAGGCTTATGAACAAGTGATGAATTTTGCAGGTTGCAGCAATTATCGGGATGAAGTAGATAAACGTATCATCTCTGATACCCGAAAAGGAAAGGCGACTTTCACCGGAGAAGGAAACAAACCCGGATTTATCAATAGCCCCAAAGATACAGGTGATTCTCCCTGGCCGGAACTATCAATAGCAGGTTTTTCGGCACCGGTAGATTCGGACGGTGACGGTATGCCTGACGAGTGGGAAATAAAAAACGGACTTGATCCGAATAATCCTGCAGATGGGAATACAAAAACGAAAGATCCGAATGGACAATATACGAATCTTGAGGTATATTTGAATAGTTTGGTGCAAAATATAGTCAACGCACAGAACAAATAGGTAATCAGCAACTCTCCGTTCAATGCGGTGAATTTAGATGATATGCCCTTCAGGTGTTTGATGATAACACTTGAAGGGCATATCGTTTGGATACATGGCTACACTGGAGGGGCACTTTTTTGCCCCAGTCCGTTTTTTACTCCTTTTCTACTAAATCTTACTCTATCTTCTCTTGCTTAATTCTCAATTTTGCACTGGTGAAAGAACAAAGAATTCACTCTAGCGAAAAACATCATTAATATACAATGAAAATCTAAATAAATGGGAAACATGAAGTCAGCACTTATAATAGCCAATCCTCCTTAGGCTTGCATCTGCCTTTTACAGAAAAAGGGCATAGAATTTTTATTCTTTTAATAATTGTATATCTTTAAATTATATATAAACTAATATTTATGAAACATCTAGCAAGTTTATTTCTTCTGTCATTTCTGCTTTGCTGTTCTTGTTCACAGCAAATGGATGATGAATGGAAACCGAATGAACAACTTCCCAATGTGCCCGAAACCCATCCGGTGGGCGTTTCTTTCAGTAGGGCTAGTCTTGAAACTTTTGCCGAATATGGAATTACCGAGGTCGGTGTTTATGTGTACCTGCAAGATTCCATGGTGTATGGTAAAAATCTCCCTTTAAATGATGGATCTTTAAAAGTAGACCTTCCTTTAGGAGAAAATCTGCAAACCTTTATTGTGGCAAATGCCGATCACCTGGTAGATACAGATAGTCTTTCCAAAGTGGTGGTTTATCAGGATGCATACGCTCAAAAACCGGTTTATATTTCGGAAGTGGTAGGTTTTACTTCAGATAACTCGGTCAGTTCGCTGAATGTAGAGTTGAAGCGTTTGGTAGGACAAGCCGTCTTCCAGCCGAAAGAGACGGAAGAAGAATTGAATGCAATCACCCGTTTTGACCAGTTGAATGTTACTTTTACGAATGTAGCAATAGGCTATAAAGTAAAAAGCAAAGAATGTATTACAGAAAATGTAACCATCTCCACTAATCTCTCTACCGGCTTTGGCGCTTCGGTTTATTCGTTTCCCACAGTGAATGGAGATTCCAGAACATCTATCGATGTGGTATATCTGAAAGGAGGCGAGGAGGTGAATCGTATTATCAGTCCTCTCGATACCGGTATAGGCTTTGAGTCTTCCAAGCGTTCTACCGTACATATGAAAATTACGGATGAGAATTACCTGGATGAGCCGTGGCCTTCAGTACGCACAATGGTGTATAAAGGTACATCTACTCAACCGTTTACAATAGAAGTTTCAGAATTTTAAAAACAGGAGTTATATGAGAAATATATTCTATTCGCTGACAGGATTCATACTCCTGTTGGGAATAACAGCTTGTTCGGAAGAAGAACGATACGGCACCTCGGTAGTAAAAGAGATAGAACTGTTTTTGGATGACCAGCCATGGGCTGTGAACACTGGTGCATCTAACAAACCTCTGTTTATCTATACGGCTGATGGTGAGTATGTAGCCAATTATTCGTCGCTTTATCGTTTTCAATTGCCCAATGGAAGTTATAACATAATTTCCACTACACAATCCGATTCTATTCCCAGCCCGAGGAATCTGAATGACATTGTGATACATCAGGATCCGACTGCTAAAACAAAATATGCCATTTCGGCACCGGTGACGTATAAATCCCCGTTCGACGAACCACTAAGTGTGCGTATGTACAATCGTACAGGTGTGCTTCGTCTAAAGGCTACTGATCGTAAATCGGATAAAAGCTATTCGAAATTGCGCGCAGTTGTTTCTTCACCCATTTCGGGCTATAAACTTTCGGACGCGACTTTTGTAAAAACTCCGATAGACGTACAACGTGAGAAGGAAACGACTACTGGCGGAGTGAATTACACCGATGACTTTGTCTTGTTTCAAACTCAAAGTGAAGGCGAACAAGTATCCGTGCGTATCGACTATCTGGATAAAAACAATACAGTGGTTCAATCTAAAGCTATTGATGGAGCATTTTCCATCTTGCCCGACGATACAGTGCAAGTGGCATTTGCGTTGAACAACGTAGACGAACCAGTCATACAAGATTACACGGTAACGATTGCTTCGGAAGGCTGGAACGAAGAAGACATCAATCCGGAAGCTCCGATGAGAATTCCTGACGGATACAGATATGTAAGTCCGGAAGAGAACCTTGAATCGATTTGTAAGTCAATGTTGGCAGATGTTTCTGTGAATGAGGTGAAACTGTTCCTGAAAGCAGGTGCTACCTATAAATTAGGTACACAGACCGAAATACCGAAGGCTCTCTACATCATGGGACAGGCACCGGGTGATGGTGAAGAATTGGCATTTATGGAAATGGGTAACATGAGTATCAACTGTCCTGATGCCATTATTGAAGCCTTCCACTTCGAGAATCTGAAAATAAAGGTGACAACTTCCGACTTCTTTAAGTTTAAAAACCAAGCTTTCCATGTATCTACTATCTCTTGGAAGAACTGTGAAATCAGCGATTTGGTACGTACAATGTGGTATCAGGAAGTAAACGCTGCACAGAAACAGATTGCCGATCATATTGTGATTGAGAATTGTCGTTTCTTAGGCTTGAATTCCGGTGGAAGTGGCCTGTTCGGTCTTTCTACCAAGCAGGACGCGCCGGTACACAACTTTGTGTTCAAGAACTCTACGTTCCATGCCAACAATCTCACAAAAGCTTTGATAACCGGTTTGGGCAGTATGACAGGCGAATTGAATGTGACAATAGAGAATTGTACATTTGTGAGTATGGCTCCTGCTGCAATGACCTTCTTCGACTTAAATCCGAAGAATACCTCTTCATTCCACTTGGTTGTCCGTAATAATCTCTTTAGTGGTGTTTGTGAAGCCGGTCAGGGAACCTGGTTTACTACAAGAAACGTCACAAGCAAGACTTTCGAGAATAACTATCGCACCAATGGCTTTGTCGTGGCTAATTGGGGAGTCGATGCTGCTGAGATACCGGTAGAAACAACTCTCCCGATGGAAACACTCTTCAAAGATGTGGCTGGTAGAGACTTCACGATCACCGATAAAAACTCCGAAGTATATACCAACGGAATCGGTGACCCGCATTGGATTAAATAATCAATAGAGTATTAACAATATAAAGATATAAAACATGAGATATTTTCTATTCATATTGTTGGCCGGATTGTTGAGCGCATGTAGTTCGGATGACGAATCCAATGCGGCTGCGACAGCTGCCAAACTGGAAGTGTCGAAGAATGAGGTGAAATTGAGCAATGTGGACGGTTCGTTTACAATCAACGTAACGGCTACCTCTGCATGGACTGCCGAAGTGACCTCGACAGACGGCTGGTTGAGTATATCAAAGAACTCCGGAGAGGGAAATGGTGATCTCCGCTTGTTTTTCACCAAGAATACAGAGGGTCCTAAACGTACAGGGACAGTAAAAGTGTCCATGTCGGGCGCAGGTTCTGCATTGGAACAGGAGATTAGCGTAGAGCAATTGGGGGCCGATCCTGATATATTGTTCGATTGTTCATCCGACCCTTTGTCATTCAGAGAAGGTATATTTATCTGCAAGGTAGTGGCAAATGTGGAATGGGAACTGGAGATAGCAGAAGAGTACAACTGGATTAAGTTGCAGGAAACAACTCCCAGAACTCGCAGTTTTGTGACAGACGAAGTAACATTTGCAGTAGATGCCAATACGAACAAAACCAGAACAGCTGTCCTGGTATTCAAATCCGTAGGAGACTACACCTTGCAACGCGTTCTGAAAGTGACACAAGACGGTGTAAGCGGTGCGGTGACTATAGAGCAGGATGAGTATATCATTCCTTATAAATGTCGTACGTTGGTTATCTCGGCTCCACAAGGAGAAAATCCGGTAGATTACGATGCTGTAATATCCGAGAGTTGGATTACGCAGGATAAGAAAAACTCTACTGCCAATGAAGTCGTATTGAATATCGAAGATAATGAAACAGTCTTCCCACGTACGGCAACGGTAGAAATGTTGGATAAAGTAATTACCATCTTCCAATATGGTAAACCCGATACAAGCATCGGTGACGATCATTCTACTTCTATATTGGCCTTCCCGGGTGCCGAAGGTGGCGGCCGTTTTACTAGCGGTGGCCGTGGGGGAGAAATCTATCGGGTGACAACGCTGGCAGATTATAACAAAAACGAAACTCCTATTGAGGGCAGTTTGCGCTACGGAATTGAAAAGTCCAATCAACCGCGTACCATCATCTTTGATGTATCCGGTATCATCGAATTGAAAAGAGGATTGTATCTGAATGAATTTCCTAATTTGAGTATCATCGGTCAGACTGCACCGGGTGACGGTATTACACTGAAGAATTACAACTTCACCTTTAATCTTTCTAAAGACCCGGCTATAGGTGCAGGCTCCAGCCTGAATGCTATTGTTCGTTTCTTGCGTTGCCGTCCGGGCGATCAGTTTGCCGATTATGGAGAAGATGCTATTGGCGGACGTTATTTCAAAGATGCCATTATCGATCACATTACAGCCGGATGGAGCGTGGATGAGACACTGACTTTCTATGGCGTACAGAACTTTACGGCACAATGGTGCATTGCTTCTGAAAGTATGAACTTGTCTAACCATGCTAAGGGTGCCCATGGATATGGTGCTATGTTTAGTGGCGACAATGCTTCGTTCCACCACATACTGTTAGCGCATCACGGTAGCCGCTGTCCGCGTATCTCCGATTTGTCAGCTCCCGGTACACAGGAATCTTATGATTTTACCGGATATTTTGATGTACGCAATAACGTTTATTACAACTGGAGTGGAAGAGGACAGGGCAGTTATGGCGGAAAGTATGCTACTTTTAATCTAACCAATTGCTATTATAAGCCGGGACCCGCTACCGGAACAAACAATCGTTCTTACCGTATCCTGTCAAGTGATCCTACTGCCAGAGCTTACATCAATGGCAACTATGTATTGGGTAATACCAGTGTTACGGCTGATAACTGGACAGAGGGTGTTTGGGGACAATTTGATTCCTCATTGGGCACAGTTCCTGAAGCGGAAAAGCAAGCGATGAAGATGGCAAATTATCAACCTTATAGCAAACTGACCAATCATACCGCTGAACAGGCTTACGATAGAGTGCTCGAATATGCCGGAGCTTCTTTGCGCAGAGATGTGATAGACCAGCGTGTGGTTCGTGAAGTGAAGAATGGTACTTACACCTATATAGGTTCCAAGCCCGAAGAAGATGGTAAAGCCAAACAACCGGGTATCATTGATACGGTATCAGATACCGAAGGTTACATTGATGTGAAATCATTGAAACCCTGGCCCGATACGGATGGTGACGGTATTCCTGATATTTGGGAAGAAGCTTACGGGCTGGATCCTAACGATCCGAGTGATGCACAAAAGATCAGTTCGTCAGTTGATCCTAACGGACGCTATCCGAACATCGAAGTTTATTTCCACAATCTGGTTCAGCATATCATTTACTATCAGAACCAAGGCGGAATAGTGATGGAAAAGAAATAATGGTGTGGAGCAAATAAATCTATTTACAATAAAAGCATAGAATGATGAATAAAATAATCATAAACATATTTATCCTGCTGTGGGTAGCGGTGAGTGCTATGGCACAGACTGCTACTGTGACCGGTACGGTGACCGACGACATGGGGCCGGTGATTGGTGCCACAGTAACGGTGCAAGGCACTTCGGTAGGTGCTACGACCGATTTGGACGGTAAATTTACATTAACTGGTGTGCCCAATGTAGCTAAGGCTGTGTTGATAGTTCGCTATGTAGGTATGGAAGAAGCAAAAGAGCCGTTGAAAGGACGCACTTCAAACATTAATATCTATATGAAAGAAGCTGTCGGAATGTTGGACGACGTAGTCGTAATTGGCTATGGTACGCAGAAAAGAGGTAACCTGACCGGTTCTATCGCCAGCGTATCCGGTAAGATATTGGAGAAAGTACAGACCACTTCTGCTGCTGAAGCCATCGTCGGTAAGCTGCCGGGCGTACAGGTGACAGCTGTGGACGGCTCGCCGGATGCTGAAATCAAGATTTTGGTGCGTGGTGGCGGTTCTATTACACAAGATAACAGTCCGCTTATCATATTGGACGGATTTGAAGTGGGCAGCCTGAACGATGTTCCTCCTACCGATATTGAATCTATCGATGCCCAGTTCAGCCTTAAAGTTCACGTCAGATAAAACGTGAACCCGGGCAATCCCTTGTCCGTAGTACTTTTCAACGTTACGTAATTCGATTGCAGTCATAACGCTTCCTCCTTAGTTCAGGGCATCTAGCGGGTCAATCTTTTTAATCACCCGGACGGGCAAGAGGGCCCCAATGACCCCCATCACCACCAGGGCCACCGCTACTCCAATCGTTAGCGGCCAGTTAAAAAGCATTGGCACCGCGGTTGGTAATACCGCCCCGGTCACCACCGTTAATAACAAGGCAATGATCACCCCGACCACCATCAGGATCAAGGCCTGCCCCAAGGTGGCATTAATCAGGCGTTGGGCTGGGATTCCCTGTGCCCGTAAAACCGCGTAGTTGGCCAATTTTTGCATCGTCAGGATGTATAAGAAGACGGCAATGATAATCACGGAAATCACCATCAAAAAGCCGATCATGAACTCAAAGACCGTATTTTGAGCGGAATGGCCCGGCAACTTCTCAATGAAGGTGTTGACCGAGTAGGACGCTAGCCCCGCCGCCCGCGCCCCGCCCCCGATTCCATGATCAACCGGGTCGCCATCATCCGC
>OGYS01001235.1_pt1 | contig 15410 bp, 8 predicted proteins | sample 1576611 | NCBI WGS metagenome assembly OGYS01 (sample SAMEA3541571, study PRJEB24748) | human gut metagenome | biome: human gut; feature: human-associated habitat; material: faeces | place: China | collected 2012
ATTACAAGTAGATTATAACATGTATGTACTTAATATTTGTCTCAAGTTTGTCTCACAAATGTCTCATTTCTTATACTTATTTTATCTTTCAATTTTTACTATTTCAATGGACATTTAGTCCAAAAAAATATGAGGTCCTCTCGAACCTCATAAGTGACTGTTATTGTTTAACACCATGTGTTGTATTTTCATCATAATGATATGTATCAACTATTTGATGAACTTCTTTTCTAATATTACTATCTTCATCATAAGCCACTTGATAAAGATGATCTAATTGATCAAAGAAATCATGAGATAACTCAATAGGTTTACCAATATGAATCATCTTATTAGGTGTTGTTTGCATACCTTCTTCTTTCATCAACATTTCTTCATATAACTTTTCACCAGGTCTTAACCCTATAAATTTAATTTCAATATCTACATCTGGTTCTAATCCCGATAATTTAATTAAGTTTTTAGCCATATCTAAAATCTTAACAGGTTTTCCCATATCTAAGACAAAGATTTCCCCACCATGAGCATACGCTCCTGCTTGTAATACAAGCGAAACAGCTTCAGGAATCGTCATAAAATAACGAATAATATCAGGATGAGTAATAGTAATTGGCCCTCCATTTTGAATTTGTTTTTTAAATAATGGAATAACTGATCCATTAGATCCTAATACATTTCCAAAACGTACAGCTACAAATTCTGTTTTTGATTTCTTATCAAATGATTGAACAATCATTTCACATAATCTTTTTGAAGCACCCATAATATTGGTTGGGTTAACAGCTTTATCTGTTGAAATTAAAATAAACTTTTTAACTCCATATTGATTTGCAGCTTTAGCAACATTTAAAGTTCCAAAAACATTATTTTTAATTGCTTCATGTGGTGCATCTTCCATTAAAGGTACATGCTTATGAGCTGCTGCATGATAAACAATATCTGGATGGTAATAAGCAAATAAATCATTGATCTTATTTTGATCTCTAACAGAAGCAATCATTGTTTCTAAATTTAATTTAGGATATTTACGTTGTAATTCTAATTGAATATCATAAGCATTATTTTCATAAATATCTACAATAATTAATTGTTTAGGATGACTCTTAGCAATTTGTCGGCATAACTCACTACCAATAGATCCTCCACCACCAGTAACCATGACAACTTTATCTTGAACATATCCCATAATTTCCTCTAAGTTTACTTTAATAGGATCTCTTCCAAGTAAATCTTGAACTTCTACATCTTTTAATTTTTCTAAAGTAATTTCATCATTTAAGAATTAATAAATACCAGGTAATTTTTTTAATTTACATTTAGTTTCTTTACAACTATTTAAAATTTCAGAAACTTCTTTATCATCAATAGAAGGTAAAGCAATATAAATTTCATCTACATGATATTTTTCAGCTTGTTGCAAGATTTCATTTCTTCCTCCAACAACAGGTACATTATGGATTCTTCTTCCTTTTTTAGATAAATCATCATCAATAAAACATACCACTTCTTTATTGATTTTTGGTGTAACTAATGTTTCTCTTAAAATCTTTTCACCAGCTGAACCAGCACCAATAATCATGACACGACTTTCTAATGTTCTCCTCTACCTAATAAATGGTGTCTAGAAGCATATAATCTTAAAAAACGATATCCAAATCTAGCTCCACCAACAAGCATAAGCAAGATAAGTAAATAAAGGAACACCGTACTAATAGGTGGTGTCATCGGACAAATCGTACATAAAATACAATAAACAATCGTACTTAAAAATGATGCTATAATAACATTTAATAATTCATTGACAGAAGCATATCTCCATAAACTGTCATATAATCTTAATAAGACAAAAAAGATTAAGCTACTTACAATTAAACCACTTAATAAATAATAAGAATATCGTAAAAAGCTTAATTCTATATGACCATTATAAGCAATAATAGATGATAAAAAGAAAGCAATAATAACACTTAAAATATCAAAAGCGACTAAGCAAGTTTTTCTTATTAAAATCCGACTTCTTTCTTTTGTCATAAAATCCCCTCTCTTAATTTTTGACATTTTTATTTTCACTTTCTAAGCAGAATAATAAAACATTAACTATAGTCAGTATAATGTCCAAAATAAAAATAATAATAATTATTTTGTTCTTTTTACTAAACGACACTATCATTCATTTTTTTTGTATTCAAATACTACCATATCAATATTCTTAATACAATTCATTTCTATTGGTTTTTCAAACTAATTGATAGATAATATCAATTAGTATTGGAGGAGATTTCATGTCTTTTATTGATATACATGGTCATTATGCTTGGAATATTGATGATGGTATGCCATCTTATGAAGATGCAAGAAAAGCTTTAGAGCTTGCTAGAGAAAATAGAATAAGTGCAATCGTTGCTACACCACATGTAACTCCTGGTGTTCATACTAAAGATGATATTCATGATTTTATTCAAAGAATTGATGATTTAAGAATGCTAGCAACTGAATATAATATTGATATATTAGATGGCTGTGAATTATTTCTTAATCATAATTATCAAAAAGCTCTAGATCAAAATCTTTTTATTCCTATCGAAAACACACAATATGTATTAGTAGAATTTGATGTACGAAAAGAAATAGGAAATGAACAAGAAATAGAAGAAAGATTATATGATGTACAATTTAAAGGTTATACTCCTATTATTGCTCATGTTGAAAGATATTTTAAAAATGGACTAGATATTGAAAGAGTAAATGGTTTTATTGAAAGTGGTTGTATTATTCAAGTAAATGCTACAAGCTTTTTAGGATATCATGGTAAACAAGCTAAAAAAATAGCTTTTCAACTATTAGATGAAGGCTTGATCCATGTAATTGCTACAGATACGCATCGAGCTACTGGTTCTCGAAAACCTTGTTTAAATAAAATGTTTTATTTACTTGAAAAAAAATATAATTATCATGCTATTCATACTTTAATGTCAGAAAATCCTTTACATATTTTAAAAAATGAATGGTTAGAACCTGTCTATGCAAGAGAATCATTTTTTAAAAAATTAGCTAAAAAACTTAAATCTAAATAATTCAAAAGGAGTCAACAAAGACTCCTTTTATTTATTCCTATAAAAACTTAAAAAGTAAGCGTCAATTTATAAGCATAGAATAAAAGAAGTTTAACAACTTTTATTGTTTAAACTTCTTTTGTAATTTATTAAAATACTTTTTTCTTTTTTAAGATAATAATTGCTAGTAATGATACCAAACATCCGATTGTAAGTAATTCAACTGGTGTTTGATCACCTGTTTTTGTACTCTTTTGAGTTGTATTTTTGACAACAGTCGTCGTAACATTATTTGTTTTATTGTTTGCATCATCTTTTTTATCAGTCGTTGGTTTTTGATTTGTATTGTCGTCTTTAGAATTATCTACTGTAAATGTTGTTTCAACATTTCCTAATGTAGAAGTAATTTTAATAGTATATTCTCCATTATCTAATGTTTTTAAATATTCTTCACTTAAAATAATGTTTACTTTGTTAGAAACATTTTCAATTGTATAGTATTTTGTATCTAATTCTTTACCATTAACAAATACTTTTAAAACATTTTCTTTAGAAACATTCATTGTAATTTTCAATGGTTTTGAATCTTTAACATCATATTTACTATTTTCACCAGCAATAATTTGTGCTCTTTCTTGAACATTAATTAAAGCTGTTCCAACTTTACCATCAATTTCTGAATATTTAACACTTACTTCTTTTGTATCTTTTGTGATTTTTTCTTTTGGATTTTCAAATACCCAACCTTCAGGTAATTTAATTGTATCTAATGTATCACCAACGAAACCATTTAATTCTAATCCAGATTTTTCTAAATCTTTTTCGAAAACTCTTTCTTCAACTGTAAGTAAAACTTCTCTTCTTGTTCTTGCCTTTGTTGTATTTCCTTTTTCATATACTGTGTAATATAAATTATATGTTCCTGGTTTTAATGATTTTAAGGCTTCTTGATCATCTTTACCTGTACATAATAGTGATACATGTGTATTTCCACCAACATTTGTGAACATTGGTTCATCATTAATAGAGTAATCAACAACAGTTCCTTCATCAACAGTAATACCTGCTAATAAATCTGGCATGTCTCCTTCTGTCATCGTAACATCTTTTTCACCACTAATTTTATAAGCATTTGCATAGAAAGTATCCGCATCTTTTTGTTGTTGTTCATTTCTAGCATAGCGAACATAATCTACTTCAAATTTTGTTCCTGCTAAGTTTTCACCTGCAGCACCAGGCCAAGCTCCACCTAAAGCCAAATTAAATTCAATATATTGCGGTCTATCGATACATTCTAAAGCTCTTTGATCATCACTATAATCAACTGTTCTTACAATTTGATCATCTACATACCATTCAATTTTTCCTTTTGACCAATTGATTCCAAAAACATGATAATCATCATTAAAGATACCACTTGGTAATGTATAACAAGTACCATGTCCAGCATACTTTCCATCATCTTCACCATTAGTACCATAATGAAGTGTTTGATAAACTTGTTTATTACCATTAACCCCACCAGCAGTTCCATTACCAATTAATTCCATGATATCTATTTCACCACTATCGGGCCATCCAATACCTTGAGCAATGTTACCATCTAAATGAAAATCAGAACCTAAGGTCCAAAACGCTGGAAATACTGCTTGACCTTTAGGTAATTTAGCTTTCATTTCAATTCTTCCATATAAGAATTCTTGTTTACCATGAGTTCTTACACTTCCTGAATCATAAATAACTTTTCTTGTTGTATCTCCTTGTGTTACTTCATATTGATCTTCTGTTTTTCTATTTGTTGCTTTAATAACTAAATTTCCATCTTCAAGATAAACATTATCTTTACTATTTGTATAATGTTGTTGTTCTAAACCACGAATATGTCCTAATTCATAACCCCAATTCTTTTTATCTAATTCACTTTCATTAAATTCATCAGCCCATACAAGATTATAATTTTCATCTTCATTTGTCACTTCTGTTAAAGAAACATTATCAACAAATACTTTTCCTTTATATGTAGCATCACTTGTTGATTCAGTCCATTTCATAAAACAAACTGTTAAATCAGTAGAATTTTTACCATTAAAAATACTTTCTTGGTCTCCTGTATCGATATCTAATTCAATATCTTGATATTGTCCTTTATTTTCTTCTGTACATTTTACTGTAATTTCATTGTTATTTACAAGATATTGTGCATTCTTTTTTAAGTTGACAAACATTGTTTGTCCTACTTCTGTTAATTGCACTTTTGCTTTTAGTTTATATTTTGTATTTTTCTTTAAATTAACTGTTTGATAAATATTAGCATTTCCATTATTTTCTGGTAAAAAACCACACCAGCTTCCTTCATATGAACATCCTGGCCATTTTGTAAATCTTGCATTTGTGACTTGCCATGATGTACGACTGTTTATTTCATAGCCAGATGAAGGATTTGTTCCATTTTCAAAAGAACCATTTTTAATAAGTTCTCGATCTAATTCAATTAAATCTTGTTTACCATTAGGTAAAACAGTAAGTATAACTGCTCTTCTTGTTGATGGTTTTGTAGAATCAGTACTACTTCTAGCTGTATAGTATAAGTTATATTTACCCGGTTTTAATTTCTTTAAACTTTGTTTATCATTTTTACCTGAACAAACTAAATCAACAGAAGTAAGTCCACCTTTTGATTTAAATGAATATTCATTATCAATTGAATAATCTAAAATACTATCTTGATCAGAAGTCACACCTTCTAATAAATTAGGTGTTTCACCTTCTGTCATTGTCACATCATGTTCACCATTGATTTTGATTGCATTTTCATAGTATTCCTTAGAATCTGCTTTTTGTTGAGCATTTTGACCATAATAAACATAATCAATTTCATATTTTTGCCCTGCAAGATTATCTCCAGCATCTCCAGCCCAGTTTCCACCAGTTGCTAGATTCATTTGAATATATTGTGGTCTGTTAAAACATCTTTTATATTCTTCATTATTGCTATAATCAATAGATCCTACAATTTTATTATCAACATAAAATTCCATTTTATTTTTAGACCAATTAAGACCAAAAATATGATAATCATCATTAAAGATGCCTTTTGGTAATGTATATGTTGAAATAGATTTTGAATGATCTACATCTGCAGCTGAACCAGCATGTAAAGTTTGATAAACTTTCTTATTGCTTTTTCCATTTAAGTCTTCATTTTCTGCACCAATCATTTCCATGATATCGATTTCACCGCAAACTGGCCACGAAGCACCTTGTTCACTGCTAATTCTACCATCTAACGTAAAATCTGAACCTAATGTCCAAAAAGCAGGGAAAGCACCTTTTCCTTTAGGAAGTTTTGCTTTCATTTCAATTCTTCCATATAAAAATTCTCTTTTCCCATGAGTTCTAATACTTCCTGAATTATAAATAACTTGTCTATTGCCTCTAGGATTTTTATATTGATCTTCTTTATCTCTATTAGTTACTTGTAAAACTAATTGTCCATCTTTTACATAAACATTTTCTGGATCATTTACATAATGTTCTTGTTCAACACCTCTTATTGAACCTAATTCATAATCCCAATTTGAAGTATCTAATTGACCTTTATTAAAATCATCAGCCCAAACCATTTCATATTGATCATCTTCTGAAGCATTGCTTACTTCTTTAACGGATACATCATCGATCCACACTTCTTCTTGAATAATATCTTGGTTACCATTTTCTTCTGTCCATTTAATAAAAGCAATAGATCCAGAAGTATTATCACCTGAATTAAAAGTAAATTCTATATCTTGATATTGACCTGCTTTATCTTCTGATGAAGAAATCGTCGTTTCAATCGTTTTTCCATTATTATCTTTTAATCCTGCACTTAATTGACCATTTTTTACTGCTAAAAATACTTGACCTTTCGCATTAGAAATTTTTACTTTTCCTTTAACAACATAATCTGTATTTTTCTTAAAACTTACTACTTGATAAACTGCTGCATTATTAGAATTTGATGATAACTTTCCATAATAATTTCCATCACTTTCTCCAAATGTACCTGTTCCTGTTTTTTTCCATGAACCACCATTATTATCAAACCCACCATTTGTAATTAAATCGCTTTTACGTTCTAATTCGATTAAATCATGTTCATGTGCAACACCTGTTTCTTGACTTGGTGTTTCAGCAAAGATCGTTGCTGAATACGAACTAAGCATTGACATTGATGTCAATACGGATAAAACAACTTTACTTATTTTTTTGTTTTTCATAAAATTTTCCCTTTCTCTTGTTGTTACCGCTTACATTAGAGTATTATCGCATAATTTTAGTAAAAGTCAATCTATTATTTATTATTTATAACTATTTTTTTACTAAAATAAATTCTAATGGGCTATTTTATAAAATTTTATATCAAATAAGTTCGATTGTTCTTTAGTAAATACATTATATTTTTATTATCTTTTAGTAAAAAAAGAACTCCCGTTTGGAAGTTCCTCTATATTATAATTCTTCACCATTAGAAGCAATAACTTTCTTATACCAATCATAAGAATCTTTTTTACTTCTTTCTAATGTTCCATTACCTTCATTATCTCTATCTACATAGATAAATCCGTAACGTTTTTTCATTTCACCTGTTGTAAATGAAACACAGTCAATACATCCCCATGGAGTATATCCCATTAAATCAACACCATCTTCTTCAACAGCTTTTTTCATTTCTTCGATATGAGCTCTTAAGTAATCAATACGATATGGATCATGGCATGAACCATCTTCTTCTTTAACATCAATTGCTCCAAAACCATTTTCTACAATAAATAATGGTTTTTCATATCTTTCATAGAACATATTTAATGCATATCTTAATCCTTCTGGATCAATAGCCCATCCCCAATCTGATTCTTTAATATATGGGTTTTTAACTGAATGTTCACTTGAACCATCTGTTGATTTTGAAACATCTTTTGTGACTGTTGAATCTACAACATTTGTCATATAATAACTAAATCCAATATAATCAACAGTACCTTCAGCTAATGCTTTTTTATCTTCTTCTGTAATATCAATATTGAATCCTTTTCTTTCAAACATTTTTAAAGCATAAGCAGGATAATGTCCACGACATTGTACATCACAGAAGAAGAAACGATCATGCATTTGTTGTTGTGCTAATACTTGATCAGCTGGACGACAACTAAATGGATAAATTGGAACCATTGCAATCATATTTCCAATTTTGAAATCAGGATTGATTTCTTTACCAATTTTAACAGCTTTAGCTGAAGCTACTAATGTATGATGTCCACAGATATACATTGCTTCTTCTGGATTATCATAGTTTCCAAAATGAGCTCCACTGTTTGTCCAACCAAAGATATCATTTTTAAAGTTCATTTGGTTATTAATTTCATTGAAAGTCATCCAATATTTAACTTTATTTTTATATCTTTTAAAACATACTTCTGCAAATTTCACAAAGAAATCAATTGTTTTACGGTTCATAAATCCACCGTATTCTTTAGCTAAATGATAAGGCATTTCAAAATGTGATAATGTAATAACAGGTTCAATACCATATTTTAATAATTCATCAAAAACATCATCATAGAATTGTAATCCTTCTTCATTAGGTTCTTCTTCATCCCCTAATGGGAAAATTCTTGTCCATGCAATTGATGTTCTAAAACATTTAAATCCCATATCCGCAAACATAGCGATATCTTCTTTATAATGTCCATAAAAATCAATTCCTACATGATTAGGATAATATTTACCTTCTACCACACCATCAGTGATTTCTCTAGGTACTCCATGTGCTCCTGCTGTCATAACATCCGCTACAGAATATCCTTTAGAAGTATTTAATACTCCTCCTTCAAATTGGTGAGCAGCTAACGCTCCACCCCATAAAAAGTCTTTTTGTAAAGCCATATACTACCTCCGTCTTCTTTTTTATCATTATACCATAAGGTTATAAATCTATAAAATATTCTCTTATCATTTAAACTAACATTTACAAAAATCAGCTTATAAAAGTAATCATTGTAAATAATATTTACAAAAAAAGCCAGAGAATATTCTCTAACTTTTAGCCCTCGAGAATATCCCAAGGTTTTCTATCAATGATTGTGAGTATATTTTGATATCCTATAAATTAGAATACCCCATTAAATCTTCATCAACTGCACGTGCCACTTCACGTCCTTCTCTAATTGCCCAAACAACTAAAGATTGACCTCTACGCATATCACCAGCAACATACAATTGTTTTTGATTTGTTTGGTAATTTTCATCTGACACATTTCCTCTTGGTGTAAGTTTTACATCAAAAGCTTTAGCAACATAATCTTCGCAGCCTACAAATCCTGCAGCAATTAAAACAATATCTGCATCTAATGTTTTTTCGCTTCCTTTAACAGGAACCATTTGCATGCGACCTTCTACTTGTTTTGATTCAAGTGAGACAATAACGACTTGTTTTACATTTCCTTTATCATCTTTAATAAACTCTTTAACAGTTGTTTGATAAAGACGAGGATCATGTCCAAAGACAGCAATAGATTCATTTTGTCCATAATCTGTCTTTTTCACACGTGGCCATTCAGGCCATGGATTTGAATCCAAACGTTCATGAGGTGGTTCTGGCATCATTTCTAATTGAATAACTGATTTACATCCTAAACGAATAGCTGAACCAACACAATCATTACCAGTATCCCCACCACCAATAACAAGTACATTTTTACCTTTTGTTTCAACAAAAGTTTGATCTTCTAATTGACTATTAAGTAATGATTTAGTAATTTCAGTTAAATAATCAACAGCAAAGTAAATACCTTTGGCATCTCTCCCTGGTGCTTTAATATCTCTAGCTTTTTTACTACCACAAGCAAGAATAACACGATCAAATTCTTTATATAATTGTTGAACTTGTTTTTTATTTTCAATACCGGCATTTGTTTTAAAAACAACACCTTCTTCTTCCATTAATTCAATACGACGATCAATAATATGTTTTTCAAGTTTCATGTTAGGAATACCATACATTAATAGCCCTCCTAAACGATCTTCTCTTTCAAAGACTGTTACTTGATAACCTCTTTTATTTAATTGATCGGCTGCTGCAAGTCCTGAAGGGCCTGACCCAATAATTGCTATTTTTTTATCAATACGATGTTTAGGTGGATGGGGTTGCATCCAATTGGAAGCATAAGCTGTTTCAATAATTGCATTTTCATTTTCTCTTACGGTAACGGGATTTCCATTTAATCCACAAGTACATGCTGCTTCACATAAAGCAGGACATACTCTTGATGTGAATTCTGGAAAATTATTTGTTTTTAAAAGTCTTTTTAAAGCGGCTTTATAGTTTTTATGGAAAATAAGATCATTCCATTCAGGTATCAAGTTGTTTAGTGGACAACCTGATACCATTCCTTGAATCATTTTTCCATTTTGACAGAAAGGAACTCCACAATCCATGCAGCGAGCTCCTTGGCATGATTGTTCATCACGAGATAATGGTTTATGAAATTCATTAAAGTTCTTAATACGTTTTAATGGTTCAACTTCTGTTGATACTTGTCTTTCTATTTCTAAAAATCCTGTTGGCTTTCCCATAATCTACATTCCTTTCTTAAAAGCATTGAATGCTTCTACTTTTGCTTGTTCATTTGTAAGTCCTTGTTGTTCAAATGAACTAATAAGTGACATCATACGTTTATAATCATGAGGAACAACTTTTTTGAAGTGTGCAACTTCATTTCCAAAGTCATCTAAAATCTTTTTCGCAACATTTGAATTTGTATATTGATAATGTTTTTGAATCATTTCTTTTAATTGATCTTCATCATAACGTGATTTCACATTTTTATATTCTACGAGTTCTTTATTGACATGTTCATAGAATGTATTATCTGGATCATAGACATAAGCAATACCTCCAGACATACCAGCAGCAAAATTACGTCCTGTTTTTCCTAAAACAACAACCATACCACCTGTCATATATTCAAGCCCATGATCTCCAATACCTTCAACCACAGCATGTGCTCCTGAATTACGAACTGCAAAACGTTCTCCAGCAATACCATTAATATAAACTTCACCTGAAGTTGCTCCATATAAAGCAACGTTACCAATGATAATATTATCTTCTGGTTTAATTGTTGAATCTTTTGGTGGTACCACAATTAATTTACCACCTGATAAGCCTTTTCCAAAGTAATCATTACTATCTCCATAAAGATGTAATGTTAAACCTTGAGGAATGAAAGCACCAAATGATTGACCACCTGCTCCATAGCAGTTAACTTTGAAAGTATCTTCTTCTAATGATGTTCCATATTTCTTCGTAATTTCTGATCCAAAGAGTGTTCCAAATGAACGATCGATATTTGTAACACGGACATCAATTTCTTTACCTTGATGTTTATCTAAAGCTTCTTTAAATTGTTTATAAAGAACTGTTGTATCTTTGACTTCATTTAATTTGAAATCATACTCATTATTCTTTTCATGGCGACTATGTTTACTAGATGTAAATGGATTATTTAAGATTTTTGATAAATCAATATTTTCAACATCATCCTTAGGTTCTAATAAATCACTACGACCAACCATTTCATCAACTGTTTTGAATCCAAGCTGAGCCATATATTCTCTTAATTCTTGAGCAATGAAACGCATAAAGTTTTCAACATATTCAGGTTTACCTTTAAAACGTTTTCTTAAAATAGGATTTTGTGTAGCAACCCCTACTGGACATGTATCTAAGTTACATACTCTCATCATAACGCATCCCATTGTTACAAGTGGAGCAGTCGCAAAACCAAATTCTTCAGCACCTAATAATGTTGCAATGGCGAGATCTCTACCTGTCATGAGTTTACCATCTGTTTCAATAACAACACGGCTTCTTAAATCATTCATGATCAATGTTTGATGAGCTTCTGCTAAACCTAATTCCCATGGAAGACCTGCATTATAAACTGAGTTTTTAGGAGCAGCCCCTGTTCCTCCATCATATCCTGAAATAAGGATAACACCAGCACCTGCTTTAGCAACACCGGCAGCAACAGTACCAACACCTGCTTCTGAAACTAATTTAACAGAAATACGTGCATCTTTATTCGCATTTTTTAAATCATAGATTAATTGCGCTAAATCTTCAATCGAGTAGATATCATGATGTGGTGGTGGTGAAATTAAACTTACACCTGGTGTAGAGTGTCTTGTTTTGGCAACCCATGGATAAACTTTACCACCTGGTAAGTGCCCACCTTCACCTGGTTTTGCTCCTTGTGCCATTTTAATTTGAATTTCATTGGCACTACATAAGTATTCACTTGTTACTCCAAAACGTCCTGAGGCAACTTGTTTAATAGCTGAACATTTACTATCACCATTAGGAAGTTGTTTAAATCTTTCTGGATCTTCTCCACCTTCACCACTGTTTGACTTACCATGTAATCTATTCATAGCAATCGCCATTGTTTCATGTGCTTCTTTTGAAATTGATCCATAAGACATCGCACCTGTTTTAAATCTTCTAACAATTGATTCCACAGGTTCAACTTCTTCAATTGGAATTGATTTTGTCTTTTTAAATTGCATTAAACCTCTTAAATTAAGATGTGCACCTTCTTCATCAATCATTTTTGAATATTCTTTAAATAATTGATAATCACCTAAACGTGTTGCTTGTTGTAATTTATGAATCGTTGCTGGATTATATAAATGTTCTTCTTTTCCTGATCTTTCTTTATGATCGCCGGCACTGTTTAATGAGATGTCTACATCTAATCCAAGTGGATCATATACTTGATCATGTCTATATTCGACATCTTTTTCAATATCTTTAATTGTTTTTCCTTCAATACGACTTACTGTTTTAGAAAAATATTTATTCACTAAATCACTTGATAAACCGATTGCTTCAAAGTTTTGTGATCCACGATAAGATTGAATTGTACTAATTCCCATTTTAGAAGCAATTTTAACAATACCATGTAAAATACCACTATTATAATCATCAACGGCTGCATAATAATCTTTATCTAATAAACCTTGATCAATTAAATCAAAGATTGTATCTTGTGCTAAATAACCATTGATAGCTGAAACACCATATCCAAGCAATGTCGCATAATGATGTACTTCTCTTGGTTCAGCTGATTCAAGAATTAAAGCTAAACTGTTACGTTTTTTAGTTCTTACTAAATAAGAGTTAACAGCTCCAACAGCTAATAATGAAGGAATTGGTAAATGGTTATCATCTACTGCCCTATCTGATAAAATAACAATATTACATCCTTCATGATAACGTTTATCTACTTCTACAAAAACACGATCAATTGCTTTTTCTAATGAAGTATTTTTAATATATGTAATATTAACTTCACCTACTTTAAAGCCTTCTTTTTTCAAGTTTTTGATTTTTAAAATATCTGTATTACTTAAAATAGGGTGATTGATTTTTAATAAATGACAGTTTTCTGGTTTATCTTCCAACATATTTCCATCTCGACCAATACAAATGCTTGTTGAAGTAATGATTTCTTCACGAATAGCATCGATTGGTGGATTGGTTACTTGTGCAAATAATTGTTTAAAATAATTAAAAAGTGGTGGATGTTTTGTTGATAACGCTGCTAAAGGTGTATCATTTCCCATTGCTACAATATTTTCATTACCAGTTAAAGCTAAATTTTTAATATAGTTTGTATCTTCATAACTATAACCATGAATCTTTTGTAATTTAGTTAATTCTTCTCCTTCGTATCTTTCTACTCTAATACTAGGAATTCTCATATCTTTTAGATTAATTAAATTGCTTTCCAACCATTCTCCATAAGGTTGTTTTGTTGCATACGTTTCCTTTAAAACATCATCTTCAATAAGTTCACCTTTAACAGTATCAACTAATAACATTTTTCCAGGTCTTAGTCTTTCTTTTAAAATAATATCTTTAGCTGGAATATCTAATGATCCTACTTCTGAAGATAATACTAAATAATGATCTTTTGTAATGTAATAACGTGATGGTCTTAAACCATTTCTATCTAAGATAGCCCCCATGATGTCTCCATCACTAAATAAGATAGAAGCTGGTCCATCCCAAGGTTCCATAAGTGTAGCATTATATTCATAGAAATCTTTTTTTGCTTGTGACATGCTTTTATCATTTTCATAAGGTTCTGGAATACACATCATAACAGCTCTTGGAAGTTCCATACCTGACATTACTAAAAATTCCAATGTATTATCTAACATAGCTGAATCGGAACCATTGACATCAACAACTGGATATACTTTTGAAGTATCCACAACATCTGTTTGCATGTTTTCTTCTCGACAGAGCATGTTATTCGCATTTCCTTTAATTGTATTGATTTCACCATTGTGAACAATAAATCTATTAGGATGGGCTCTTTTCCATGATGGCATTGTATTTGTTGAGAAACGTGAATGAACTAAAGCAATGGCACTTTTATAACTTTTATCTTGTAAATCTTTAAAGAATAATCGAAGTTGTTGTACTAAGAACATTCCTTTATAAACAATTGTACGACTTGAAAGTGAACATACATAAGTATCTTCAAATTGACTTTGTTCAAAAATTCTTCTCACTTGATATAATTTTCTATCAAAATCTAAACCACAATTTACGCCATGAGGTTTTTTAATAAATACTTGGACAATATATGGCATGGCATCTAATGCTTTTTTCCCTAAAACACTAGGTACAGTTGGTACAGCACGCCAACCTAAAAACTCTAATCCTTCTTTTTTAACAACTGTTTCAAACATTTTTTTGACACGTAAACGTACTTTTTCATCTTGAGGCATAAAGAACATTCCAACTCCATAATGTCCTTTTTGAGGTAATGTAAAATCTTTAATAACCTTTTGAAAATATTCATTTGGTATTTGTGTTAAGATTCCTACACCATCTCCAGTTTCCCCTGCTGCATCCTTTCCAGCACGATGTTCTAATTGTTCAACGATTTTTAAAGCATCATCTACTGTTTTATAAGTTTTTAATCCTTTGATATTAACAACGGCCCCTATTCCGCAGTTATCATGTTCAAATGACTGATCATATAAACCTACATTTTCTTTGTTCATAAAGGTTCCTCCTTTTTTTGTACAGTTAGAATAGCATATTTAGTAATATGTGTAAAGATTAGCGCTTTTTTTATGATTTTCCTAAAAAATAGCTATATTGTATACATTTTTTAATGTTTTATCAATGATTTGATAATCTTTTTTTAGCAAATTAATAAATTTATTTCAAAAGTGAGAAAAATTTTTTTTATTTTTTTTTACAAAAAATTTAAAGAAAGTTAATAACGGTACAAA
>OGYS01001243.1_pt1 | contig 15323 bp, 17 predicted proteins | sample 1576611 | NCBI WGS metagenome assembly OGYS01 (sample SAMEA3541571, study PRJEB24748) | human gut metagenome | biome: human gut; feature: human-associated habitat; material: faeces | place: China | collected 2012
AATGCTACGGTATATCCTGTGGGCAATCAGGAAACGGCGGCTTTGGCACCTGGCATGACCTTTTCTTGTCGGTCTTTCTGTTTCTTGTTCCTTCCAGTCTCATCCATTCCTCATACTCTTTTAACCTGCCAGATGTGAAAGCTTCATCTATTGGCACAGGTGTTCCTTTTCCTCCGTAAAACTCCGTAACGGATTTCAGTGTATAAGTATATGTATGTACTGCTGACCATTTTTTGTCTATTTCCAACTGTTTGATTACTACTTGCATGTAAGATGCCAAGTCTGGTAATTTTATGGCTTTTGCCACTTCTGCATTTTTTTCTTTGTCATCCATAATACTTTGATTTTAATTTCGCATCGTGCATAATTTCTGTAACAGCTGTGCCGATGGGAAAGTTTTGGGATGCGAAATTTTTATTTTGACCTAATGAATTTAGAATATCACTGGTTGAATATATCGAAAGATAAGCATATATTCTCCGGAAGTTATCTTTCTTTTTGATTAAGGTATAGAAGAATTTCTCTAAATGTATTATTATGAGATGAAATAATCTTCGAATCAAATAAAGAAAGTCTGAATCTATAATAAAAGTAGGCTTATTTTTTTGATTCCCCCAAGAGAAGTATGCGTTTTTTTATTCGTTTATTCCAGTGAATTGATTACCTTTGCATTTCATTGAAGTTGAACTGAGGTAAATAGATTAGGCATTGAATTACAAAGATTTATTTAAACGAGTAATATCGCTGATTTCATCTCCGGCAAAAGCATGGGAGGAAATTGGCAAGGAAGAGGATAGGCGTAAAGTGCTGGGAGCATTTGTTTATCCCATGATAGGTTTATGCGGATTGTCCGTTTTTATAGGTACATTCATTGGGAATACGGCAGGGGTCGCTGCTTTCCAGATAGCAATGACACGATGTTGTGCTATATTTGTATCCTTGTTCGGAGGATATTTTTTGGCGGCATACGCCATAGACCAGTTGGGCAAGAAACTGTTAGGACGTGAAGACCAGTATGAACTAAATCAGCAGTTTGTAGGTTATTCTATGGTAGTGACTTTTGTGCTCGATATTGTCAGTGGGTTGTTCTCTATTTCCATTCTCCATTGGATATTGCAATTTTATACTATATTCGTGGTGTTCGAGGGGGCGCGTACCCTGATGAAGGTGAATGAGACGAAACTGACACGATACACCTTGATTGCTTCAGTTATTATAATTGTTTGTCCGGCATTGATTGCCGCTGTGTTTAATGAGTTATCTGTTATTTTAAATTAATGAAACCGACTCCTATTAATATAAAGAATAAGCGTGCATCGTTCGATTATGAATTTATCGATACGTACACGGCAGGTATCGTGCTCACGGGAACCGAGATAAAGTCCATCCGTTTGGGCAAAGCCAGTCTGGTAGATACCTATTGTTATTTTGTGCAAGGCGAGTTGTGGGTGAAGAATATGCACATAGCCGAATACTTTTACGGCTCATACAATAACCATTCTGCCCGTCGCGAACGTAAATTGTTGTTGAATAAGAAAGAACTGCGGAAATTGGAAGAAGCCGGAAAGAACCCCGGTTTTACGATTGTCCCTGTCCGTCTGTTTATTAATGAGAAAGGACTGGCGAAGCTGGTTATCGCATTGGCTAAAGGTAAGAAACAATATGATAAGCGCGAGTCATTGAAAGAGAAGGACGACCGTCGCGAAATGGACCGTATGTTTAAAAGGTAAGTGAAATCCGTGTTATCCGTACCCCAAAAATAGACTTATGGCTACATTAAAACAACTAATTGACGAGAGAGTTCTCATTCTTGATGGTGCAATGGGAACTATGATACAAAGGTATAATTTGTCTGAACAGGATTTCCGGGGAGAGCGTTTTGCTGAGATGCCCGGACAGATGAAGGGCAATAATGACTTGCTTTGTCTTACCCGCCCTGATGTGATAAAGGATATCCACCATAAATATCTGGAAGCAGGGGCTGATATTATTGAAACAAATACGTTCAATGCCCAACGGGTTTCGATGGCAGATTATCATATGCAGGATTTGTGCCGTGAGATTAATCTGGCCGCTGCCGGACTTGCTCGCGAAATGGCTGACGAATATACCGCGAAGACCCCTCATAAACCTAGATTTGTAGCAGGTTCGGTAGGTCCTACCAACAAAACTTGTTCCATGAGTCCGGATGTCAATAATCCGGCCTTGCGTGCTTTGACATACGATGAACTGGCCGCTGCCTATCAGGAACAAATGGAAGCTTTGCTGGAAGGAGGAGTGGATGCGCTTCTGATAGAAACCATTTTCGATTCCCTGAATGCCAAAGCGGCCATTTATGCTGCGGAAACGGCAATGAAGAAGATAGGGCATGAGGTTCCTCTTATGCTTTCTGTTACTGTTTCGGATATTGCAGGACGTACTCTTTCGGGGCAAACATTGGATGCTTTTCTGGCATCCGTACAGCATGCGCCTATTTTTTCTATCGGCCTGAACTGCTCGTTCGGAGCGAAACAATTGAAACCTTTTCTGGAAGGGCTGGCTGCACGGGCACCTTATTATATAAGTGCCTATCCCAATGCCGGACTTCCTAACAGTTTGGGACAGTATGACCAGACTCCGGAGGAAATGGCTTCAGAAGTGAAGGAATATATCGATGAAGGATTAGTAAACATTATCGGTGGTTGTTGTGGTACAACGGAGGAATATATTGCAAAATATCAGGAATTGATCGTTTCCGGTTCTGCCTGGGTATCTCCTCATATCCCTGCCACCACTCCTGAGAGGCTGTGGCTTTCCGGGTTGGAGCTGTTGGAGCAGACTCCCGAAATGAATTTTATTAATGTAGGCGAACGGTGCAATGTGGCCGGATCCCGTAAGTTCCTCCGTTTAATCAATGAAAAGAAATATGAGGAAGCGCTAAGTATCGCTCGCAAGCAGGTGGAAGACGGTGCTTTGGTGATTGATGTAAATATGGATGACGGTTTGCTGGATGCCCGGGAGGAGATGACTACTTTCTTGAATCTGGTCATGTCCGAACCCGACATAGCCCGTGTACCTGTTATGATTGACTCTTCCAAGTGGGAAGTCATTGAGGCCGGACTGAAATGCCTGCAAGGAAAGTCCATTGTCAATTCTATTTCTTTGAAGGAAGGGGAGGAGATATTTATAGAACATGCCCGTCTGATAAAAAAACTGGGAGCTGCCGTTGTAGTGATGGCTTTCGATGAAAAAGGACAGGCAGATACTTTTGAACGTAAGATTGAAGTCTGTGCCCGTGCTTATAAAATATTGACAGAACAGGTGGATTTTAATCCTCATGATATCATTTTCGACCCTAATGTACTGGCTGTGGCTACGGGTATTGAGGAACATGATAATTATGCGGTGGATTTTATCAAGGCTACCGGATGGATCAAAAAGAATTTGCCCGGTGCACACGTCAGTGGTGGCGTGAGCAACCTGTCGTTCTCCTTCCGTGGAAATAACTATATCCGTGAGGCGATGCATGCCGTGTTTCTTTATCACGCTATCCGTCAAGGTATGGATATGGGTATTGTAAATCCTGCTGCTTCGGTGCTCTATACGGATATTCCTGCTGATGTGCTGGAACGGATAGAGGATGTGGTCTTAAACCGTAGGCCCGATGCTGCCGAACGTTTGATAGAGACTGCTGAGGCGTTGAAAAATACGGCGACCGGAACAGAAGCGGTGAAACAGGATGTGTGGCGTGAGGAACCGATGGTAGAGAAACGGCTTCAGTATGCCTTGATAAAAGGCATTGGCGATCATTTGGAAGAGGATTTGGCAGAAGCGGTTAAACTGTATCCTAAAGCAGTGGATATTATTGAGGGTCCGCTAATGGAAGGTATGAATAAAGTCGGAGAATTGTTTGGAGCAGGGAAAATGTTTTTACCGCAAGTTGTGAAGACTGCCCGTACCATGAAAAAGGCGGTAGCGATTTTGCAGCCGCTCATTGAGGCCGACAAACAGGAAGGTGTCCGCAGTGCAGGAAAAGTATTGATGGCTACCGTAAAAGGGGATGTGCATGATATTGGGAAGAATATCGTATCAGTGGTCATGGCTTGTAATAACTATGAAATTATAGACCTTGGCGTGATGGTTCCTGCCGAAATGATAGTCAGGAAGGCTATAGAGGAAAAGGTGGATATAATAGGATTAAGCGGGCTGATTACTCCATCATTGGAAGAAATGGCGCATGTGGCTGTAGAGTTAAAGCGTGCGGGGCTGGACATTCCCATTATGATTGGAGGAGCCACTACTTCCAAGCTGCATACTGCCTTGAAAATAGCACCTGTTTATGGAGGTCCGGTCATTCACATGAAAGATGCTTCACAGAATGCCTTGGTAGCCGCCCGTTTGCTGAATCCGGAATCTTCTTTTGAGTTTGTGGAAAGGCTGAACAAAGAATATGAGGATCTTCGTCTGAAAAACAGTGCCAAGCAGGTAAAAACGGTATCTTTGGCAGAAGCTCAGAAAAATAAATTGAACCTTTGGTCATAAAGAAGTGCCCCCTAAAAAAGTTAAACACAAAACTTTTGGGGGGCACTTCATAAAATTACGACTTTTTTTATCTGCCCATTTTATTCGAAAGAATAAGAAGCTGTTTGCTAGCAAAACAAAACAGTATCCCGCCTGAAATAATGGGTTATTTTAGGCGGGATACTGTTTTATGTTATGGATATATTTTTAGGACTGCTTAGAATTTACTGAGAAACTCTTCCGCTTTTTCCAGATTTTCGGGTTTGCCGATATCAAGCAATTGCAAGTCATCTTCTACATAGCACTGGATGTCGACCCTGTGACATATGGAGAGATAGAAATCGATAATGGAATATTTTCCTTTGGGAAGGAGATGTAAAATTTTAGGGGTGGTCACTTGTATTCCGCTATAGGCGTATTCCTGGTATTCCCCTTCTCTATACCGGAATCCTGCCGGTTTGGTTTCCATGGTGTCCTTATTGACCCAGCCACATAACAGATTGTCGTCATTAAACAACAGGTAACGGGAGGTCTTGCGCTGGCTGACTAAAAGGGTGGCATTGATGTTAGGACTGTGCTGGTGATAATACATCAGACTTTCAAAATCGCAATTGGAAAGGATATCTACGTTGTGGAGCAAGTAGCATTCTTTCCGCATAACTCCTAAGGTTTTTTCGATTATCTCTTCCTCATCCATCCCTTTGTTCAGATTTTCGAATATCAGTTCATACGGGGTTTCGCCTTTTTGGGTAAACATATTCTCAGGATGGTATAATAAATGGTATGCTTTTTCCAAACCGCCGCCGGTATCAAGCAGGCAGTCTGTTTCGTCCGAGATTTGTATGTTGACTCCAAAGTTCTGGTTAGCTTCCAGAAAAGCAAGAATCTGATTGGAAAAGTGGTGTACATTGATCACTATTTCATCAAATCCTGCTGCTTTCAGCTTTAAGATGATGTGCTCTAACATGGTTTTTCCACCTACCGTTACTAAAGCTTTGGGACGGGTGTCTGTTATAGGTTTAAGTCGGCTGCCTAGTCCGGCGGCAAAAATCATTGCTTTCATAATGTTCTTTCAAATGTTTGTTCTATATTCTGCTCACGGTGTATGAGTTCTACTTTTACACCGAATTTTTTATTGATATGTTCTGCCATGTGTTGCGCTGAATAAACAGAACGGTGTTGTCCGCCTGTACAGCCGAAACATACAGACAGATTGCTGAAACCTCGTTCCATGTATCTTTTTACTGAAGCATCCACTAAAGAATAGGCAGCATTTAAAAATGGGAATATTTCCCCGTCTTCTTCCAAAAAACGAATAACAGGCTCGTCTAACCCGGTGAAAGGTTTGTAACGTTCATATTTTCCGGGATTGTTTACGGCACGGCAGTCGAAAACATACCCGCCACCGTTGCCTGTGGGGTCGTTGGGTATTCCTTTTTTGTAGGCAAAACTCATAACCTTCACAGTGAGTTGCCGTTTTTTTAAGTCATCTTTAAATTGTTTCAGTTCGGTCAGGTCTTTTAGTACGGAACACAGGTAGGAATATTCGGGGTATTCATTATGAAGCAATTGTCGCAGGTTCTCGATGGCGTATGGTACACTTTGGATGAAATGTGGCTTCTTTTCGAAATAGCCACGGAAACCGTAGGCTCCCAATACCTGCAAGGTGCGGAAGAGTACGAAGTGACGCAACTGGCTAAAGAAATAATCACGGTCTACTGGTTTGTATTTGGAGAGGGCGTCTATATATTCTTCCAACAGTTCGTTGCGCAGGGTTTCGGGAAATTTAGCTTTAGCCTGCCATAAGAAAGAGGCTACGTCATAGAAAAACGGTCCTTTACGTCCTCCCTGGAAATCAATGAACCAGGGTGCTCCATCCTTTATCATCACGTTTCTGCTTTGGAAATCCCGATACATAAAAGTGGCGGAAGAACTGCGTAGCAGTACATCACTCATTTTTTGAAAGTCATCTTCCAGCTTGTCTTCTTGAAACTCCAGGCCGGTAGCTTTCAAAAAGCAGTATTTAAAATAGTTCAAGTCCCAAAGGATAGAACGTTGGTTGAATTCGGCTTGGGGATAACAGTGTGAAAAATCAAAGCCGTCTGCTCCGGCAAATTGGATAGAAGGCAGTAGGCGGATGGTCTTGCGCAGCATTTCTTTCTCCTCTTCGGAGAAGACGCTGGTCGCCCGCCCTTTTTCAATAGCGTTGAACAACAGGATATCTCCTAAATCTTCTTGCAAATAACAATTCTTGTCTTCAGAACAGATGTATACTTCTGGAACAGGAAGACCTTTCTTGCGGAAGTGTGCTGCCATATAAAGAAAGGCTTCGTTTTCTTCTTTGGAAGTGCCGTATACGCCAATCAGTTTTTGGGTTCCGGTCAGCCGGAAATAACGCCTGTTGGAACCGGATGAGGGTAATTCTACAATCTCTTCGGGTACTTCTCCGAGATAGGTTTGATATAGGTTCTGTAAATCCTCTGTAATCATAATCATATTTTGGAACAAAGATATATATTATTCTCCCTTTCTTGGCTGATTTGCAAAGAAAGTTAATGCTTTAGTTCCAAATTATGAGAAAATTACTTGTTTTTACTCTTTCATCCGTATCAGTGCATTTGAAATGATAGCAGTCACTCCGCCTGTTGTAATGCCGGATGAGAAAATATTCTTTATTGATTCCGGAAATTGACATAGTATTTCAGGAACCATTTCTACACTTAAACCTAAAGCGAAACTAAGTGCGATGACTAATGTTGCTTTCCGGTTGTTGATCTTCTGTGCTGCGATAATGCGAATGCCTGCTGAAGCTACTGTTCCGAACATCAGTAAAGTAGCGCCTCCCAATACAGGTTCGGGCATTAGGGAGAAAATTAATCCTACACTGGGAAATAATCCTAATAGAATAAGAAAACCTGCAATGTAATAGCCTACATATCGGCTGGCTACTCCTGTCAGTTGTATCATACCGTTATTTTGCGCGAAAACGGAGTTTGGAAAAGAGTTGAGAATACCTGCCAGCATCGAATTGAATCCGTCTGCCAAAATTCCTCCTGAAGCACGTTTGATGAATGTTTTTCCTTCTACAGGTTCTCCTGATATCAGTGAATTGGCAGTAATGTCTCCATAGGCTTCTATGGCTGTTATCAAAAATACTAACCCCAAAGCTATGAATGCGGAGAAGTCGAAATCCAGTCCGTATTTGAATGGGAGGGGAATATTGAAACCACCAAAACTTTGTACTGCCGAGAAATCAATTCTACCGAGACCCCAGGCAACTAAATATCCTATAATCAAACCGATAACGATGGAACTCATGCGTAGGTAGCGGTTGGAACTTCTATTAAAAAGGATGATGAGGATAAGTACTAGCAGAGCTAGACCTAGATTCTCAAAACTTCCGAAAGTGCCGTTGCTTTGAGCAGAGACACCCCCGCCACAAGCTGTGATACCTACTTTTATCAGGCTCATTCCAATCAAAGTGACTACAATGCCCGATACCAGAGGGGTGATTATTTTGCGGGTATATTTTAAGATGCGGCTGATGACCATCTCTACAGATGATGCCACGATGCAAGTGCCGAAAATCAGTGGAAGTCCGCCCAGCATACCTGCCGAGATGATGGGACCGATAAATGAAAAACTGGTTCCTTGGATACATAAGAGACCGGTGCCGATGCCTCCTATCCGTCTGCATTGGATAAAGGTAGAAATACCTGAGGCAAAGAGAGACATGGATACTAGGAAACTGGTGGTTTCCAAATCCAGTTTTAATGCTCCAGCGATGATAAGAGGCGGAGTGATGATGGCTACAAAAATAGCAAGTAAATGCTGTATGGCAGCAAAAATGGCCTCTCGTACAGGGGGGCGGTCGTTCAATCCGTAAATCAGTCCGGTATTGGATTGGGCGGTTTGAGATTCCTGCATGGGGTTATCTTATTTTGATTTCACAATTGTCCAGACTTTCAATGATGGCCAATGATTCTACGCGGATACCTGCATTACGCAAATAATCTCCGCCATGTTGGAATGCTTTTTCGATGATGAATCCCATTCCGGACAGTTCGGCTCCGGCTTTTTCTACCAAATCGATGATACCCTTGGCTGCATTGCCGTTGGCGAGAAAGTCGTCAATAAAAAGAACACGGTCTCCTTTGGACAGGAAATCTTTGCTGACACATACATCATAAGAACGGTCTTTAGTAAATGAATATACACTGGTGGTGAGCATATTTTCCATTGTGACGGGTTTCTTTTTCTTGGCGAAGACAACAGGAAGTTCCAGTAAGTAGCCTACCATGATGGCGGGAGCTATACCACTGGCTTCGATGGTCATAACTTTATTGATATTGGTAGAGGCGAAACGGCGTACAAATTCTACAGCAATGGATTTCATGAGGATAGGATCCATTTGGTGATTGATGAAATTGTCTACTTTCAGTATTCCTCCTTCGAAACATTTTCCGTCCCGTAAAATGCGTTCTTTTAATGCTTTCATTCAAACTGTATTTTATAAATGAGTCGCAAAAGTACGTATTTTGCTGCATTATGCCAAACGTTTGTACAACTATCTCTACAGAAGCCTATTTACTTAATGATCAGGAAAGCCGGAATAAATAAGCCTGTGGAAGCATAAGCTGGTGTGGATTAAAGAATGTTTATTTCCACAAACTTTAGTTTATATATTTGGTATGTACTTCTTTTCTTGATAATTTAGTTCTCAATATAATTTTCTTAGTTTAGTATTCTTACTTGGCGAAGATATTCTAATGGGAGGAAATGACTGAATATGATGTATATTTTTCTTGTCTTTTATGATATCTGTCGGTAGGTAAACATTTAAATTTAACCATTATGAAAAAGATATTTTTATCACTTGTATTCCTTTTTGGTGTAGGAACTTTTGTCATGGCTGATGATACCATGAAAGTAAAGAATGATACAGTTGCCGTTGAAGACGGATTTAAAAACATAGACCTGAAAGAGGTTCCTCAATCTGTTAAAGATGCCATAGCCAAAAAATATCCCGAATCAACTCTTAAAAGTGCTTCTCTTTCTCTGAAAGAAGAAGGGGTGAAGGCATATAGAATAATATATGTAACCAAGGAAGGGGTTGAAAATAGTATTCTTATTAATATAAAGACGGCTCCTGCTAAAACGGCTCCTGCTACAAAGTAGTTTGACAGGTAGTATAGAATTGAATGTTTTATTAATATATTGAAAGCCACCTTGCTATGGTGGCTTTTTTTGATGGGATAAGTTTTTTTCCTGTCGGATTTAGATTTTATATGTATCAAAGAACAGGTTGAATTTGTAAGAAATAGGCTATATGCTTATATTTGAACATAGTTTAAAATCAAGTTTATAATCAAATAGAAAAAGTATGAAAAGACAATTATTTACAGTGTTAGTGTGCATGACGGTGTTTGCTGTTACATCTTGTGGCGAAAAGAAAGGAAAGGATAAATTCGAGGAGCGTATAGAAAAAGCCAAAGAATCGGTTGAAGATGTGGTGGATGATGCCAAAGATCAAATTGAGGATAAAGCCGATGAGGTTGGGGAAACCTTGGATAAAGCTAAAAGCAAGATAGAAAAAGCCAAAAAGAAACTTGATAAGGCTAATAGAGATTGAGAAAAATTGATTATGGATGAATGGAAAGAGATTGTCGGCTGATTTATATTAAACCAGCCGACTTAATTTATATTTCTAGACCTTTGTTCACCATTTGTTATAATGGATATTTTCGGTCTTGAATTTGTCTTTAGCTTCTTCCCGATGTTGCGGATAACCTACCGGAATCAAATTGAAAGGAATGATATGGTCTGGTAAAGACAAGACTGACCTAACCTTTGCAATGCGGTCGTTCTCCGGATAGACCGCAGTCCATACCGCTCCCAACCCCATTGATTCTGCTGCCAGCAACAGATTTTCGGATGCGGCAGAGCAGTCCAGCATCCAGTACCTATCTGTTTCTCCGTTCAGGGCTTTGCTTAAATCACCACAAACCACGATGGCTAGCGGAGCCTGTGCCGTCATTTTGGCATAAGGCAGTTCGGCGGCCAGTTTATCCAATACTTTACGGTCATCCACTACCACGAAAGCCCAGGGCTGCTTGTTTACTGCTGTCGGTGCAGCCATGGCAGCTTTTACTAATAAATCCACTTTTTCTTTTTCTATCGGTTGGCGTGTATAGGTCCGGACGCTCTTTCGGGCAAAGATATTTTCTATAGCCGTGTTCTTTCCTGTTTCTTCTTTTTTTGCTTCCATATTGTTACAACCTCCTGTAATTAGTAATGTTATTGAAAGAGTAACAGTTGTCAGAGTTTTAAAGATTGTTGCCGCATTCATTTTTATTATTGATTAATAATTGAGATGGAATTCTACCACAGCTTCAATTCCTTTGCGGAATATATCCAGAGAGAAGTTTTCATTGGGCGAATGGATGGCGTCACTTTCCAATCCGAATCCCATGAGAACGGTCTTTATACCTAGGATTTGTTCAAAATCGCTGATGATAGGAATACTTCCTCCACGGCGTACGGCAAGTGGTTTTTTTCCGAATGCCTTAGCAAAGCCTTTTTCGGCAGCCTGGTAAGCGGGCAAGGTGATGGGGCATACATATCCTTCGCCTCCGTGCATCGGGGTTACTTTTACTTGTACATATTCCGGAGCGATAGACTGGATATAGTCCACAAACAATTGGGAAATTACAGCGTGGTTTTGATGTGGAACCAGTCGGCACGATACCTTGGCATATGCTTTTGAGGGAAGTACTGTTTTTGAACCTTCGCCTGTATATCCGCCCCAGATGCCACAAATGTCAAAAGAGGGACGGCAGCTGTTACGTTCTAAAGTAGAATATCCTTTTTCACCTTTCAGTGCTTTTACACCGATGGCTTCCATGTATTTTTTTTCGTCGAAAGGAATTTGTGCAATCATCTCACGTTCGGCTGCCGGTACTTCCTCTACATCGTCATAGAAATGGGGGATAGTGATGTGTCCGTCTTCGCCAATGACTTGGGCTAACATACTGCACAGGGTATTGATAGGATTGGCTACCGCTCCGCCGAAGTGTCCGGAATGAAGGTCACGGTTCGGACCGGTCACTTCTATTTCCCAATAAGCCAGTCCTCGTAAACCTGTGGTCAGAGAGGGAAGATCCGCGCCTAGCATACTGGTATCCGAAACAAGAATTACATCGGCTTTCAGCAATTCCTTATGTTCTTTGATGAAGGTATTCAGACTGGGAGAACCTATTTCTTCTTCACCTTCGAAAATAAATTTCACATTGTGTTTCAGCAGTCCGTTTTTTACTACGTATTCGAATGCTTTTACTTGGATCATGGCTTGTCCTTTATCATCGTCAGCTCCACGTGCCCAAATGTGTCCGTCACGAATTTCAGGTTCAAAAGGCTGGCTTTTCCACAGGTCCAACGGCTCGGCAGGCATTACGTCATAGTGGGCATAAATCAATAGGGTAGGAGCATCATTGCTTACATGCTTTTGTGCAAACCTATTTGTCCTTTTGGACTGCCGCCACGAGGCGCAAAAGATCGATCTGGAGTTTATGGAATGGCTGGGTGAGAGCGGGGTTCCTTTCTCTATCATCTTCACGAAGATCGACAAGATCAGCAAGGGACGCTTGAAAGAGAACCTAAAAGTCTATACGGATAAATTACTGGAGACTTGGGAAGAGCTTCCTCCGATCTTCCTCTCTTCCTCGGAGAAGAAAGAGGGACGGGATGAGATTCTGGACTATATCGAGTCTATCAACAATAGCTTGAATAATTGAAAATTAGTTGAGTTGATATGGGATTAGCTTCGGTTCTTCTGGTTTTATCTCCGTTTACGCAGATCAATACGCCTTATCCTTCCACGGCTTACCTAAAAGGTTATTTGGAGGCAAAGGGTGCTTCTCCATCTCCGAACGTTGCAGGCTATAGAAGAATATCTCTATCTGCAGAACGATAATCCAGTTCCACGGCACTACCGGCAGGGAGTTTCTCAGGATATGCCAGAAATTTCCATGCCCGCCCATCAGCAGGAAGTTCAAGATGTACGTCAACAGAACAGCCAGTGCAGTGGTCAACACAATATCCACCAGAATCCTCACCGCATTGTTGCGCTGTTTCAGTCTTTTATATATCAAGTTGATAACCCCAAAGTCGATGAACCCCAGCCCTATGCACAAAGGAAGATTCAGAAAGAACTGCACCATGATATTCGCATACCACGGCTTACCGCTGATGACGTTATAAACGCACCCTATGACAAGCAACGAGACGGAAACCGTCAGTATAAAAAGGAATATGTATCTCTTATGCCTCATAACTTATAACTCATACCACTCCGTCCACCCATTTCAAGAAATCGGCCACGCGACTGCGGCTCACCAATACCTCGTGCGGGCACTCCGGCTCGAAGTAAAGCTTCAAGCGACTGCCGAAGTACCTGGAACTCTTCCGGATGGACCTAATGTTGGATATGCAGCTCCTTGAAACCCTAAAGAAAACATCCCTATCCAGCATTCCCTCCAACTGGTCCAGCGAGTAGCTGATGATATACCGTTTCCCGGAGAAGAGGTGCAGATAAGTCAGCTTGTCCTCACTATAAAAGAAAGCGACATCCGGAGTTTCTACGTAGCGGAAGGTATCGCCCACCTGCACCAGAAAACGGTTTTTCTTGTTGGCTGCCAAGTAGCCGAGTTCCAGTTGCCGATATTCGGGAGCCGCAGAACGGAGGGCACTGTTGCGCTCGAACTTGCACAAGGCTGCTTCTAGGTCGCTTTCTTCAATGGGTTTCAGCAGATAGTCGATGCTGTTTACCTTGAAAGCCTTGATGGCATATTCGTCGTAGGCGGTGGTGAAGATAACGGGCAAATCGACGGGACACTGCTCGAATATCTCAAAGCTCAACCCGTCGGACAAGCGGATATCTACAATCATCAAGTCCAGGCTGCCCTGACGCAAGAGCAGTACAGCCTGCTCCACGCTCTCTGCCCAGCCCGCCAACTGCCAGGAAGGGCGCAGCCGTTGCATCATACGCTTCAGCTCTTCGTAGGCGAAGCGCTCATCTTCTACTAATAAATACTTTACCATAAAACGTGTCTGTTATTGCGACAAAGATACTATTTTACCTCTTGTCTTTACTAAAATGGCATTTGTCATTTCAGCGTATACCTGAATCCCACCGTCAGGCGCAGAGTCGGTCTGAAGCAAGGCTCGTCCTCATCGTTCTTGAAGTTATTGAGAAAACCTTTCAAACTACGGTCCGACATACTTATTCCGCGTATCCAGTTACCGCCCACTCCCAGATAAACAGCCGTCTTCCTACTCAACTGGTACGAAGGACTGATGTATGACCTCAGCATGACGGTAGAATAGATTTTCGATTTCCCGTCGACTTCCATCACGGCAGACATGCCGTCCATATCGAGGGCGGTCAGTTCCAGCTTCAGCTTCTTGTTCAGCCAGGTGGCGACGGACACTTTCATGCCGCTGGACATATCCACTTTCAGCTCATACCTGCCGGCATTCCTCCAACTGAAGTACATCATGGGCAGTATCATCGGGATACCGTAAGAGTTCGTCAACCCCGCACCGATGCCCAAGTCGAGGTTCTTCCGCAGTTTATAGACAAAGATGATTGCTCCATTAGCCAGTAGGGTCTTCATGGAAACCCCATCCAACGGGGCATAGACACCGCCGCCCACAGAGGCTATGATACTCCACTTGTCGGACAGGGGACGGATGTGGGAGATATTCAGACTGGCATTCAGCAGATTGTCCGGATTCAACTCCCGCGCCTGCCCCTTATTATGGAATACGCCATAGGCAGCATTGACGGTTGCCGACCACGCCACCAGCCTGCCCTTGTCGTCATGCCTGACGGAAAGCGGCAGGTTATACCTTCCCGATACCATCATCAAGCTGCCCGAACCATACTCGTTGCCGAGGTCATCCTTCAACGAACTTTCGGGCAGATAGTCGTAACTGATATAGCCTTGCCCCCGGCAGCAGAACGGCCACGCCGCAAGCCACAACACCAATAGAATCACAGAGTTTGTCTTCATGGGAATATGCAAATGTTTTCTGCAAATATAGTCCTGCGGCAAGTAAGCGGGAAGCATTTACGGACGGGGTGCGGAATGGGGAGGACGAAATGCGGAAACCGGAAGGCGGAATGATTCCATGTTTTACGTTACGCATTTCACGTTACGTAAAATACATAATATTTTCGGGATAAAACAAATATCAGGTGAAGCACCCATCAATCTCCAAACTAATTGTACCTTTGCGGAACTTTAAACAAAAAAATGATGAAAGAAGAAACTTTCGATTATTCCAAAGTTCCCCATAACTTCGGCTTATGCGCTACTGACACATGCCCTTATACTGACACCTGCCTGCGCCGGATTGCATATACGTATGCACCCTCAAACAACATCTTCCTATATGTACTGAATCCGAAAGCAATAGAGTCCACAGCGGGAAAATGCAAGTATTATTGCTCGAATAAGAAAGTGCGCTATGCCAAAGGCTTTATCCATACGGCAGAAGCCATCTCTGTCGGCCAGTCCGGCACGTTCCGCTACCGGCTCATCGGCTTATGGGGTATCCGAAGATATTATCAGAAGCGGAAAGGGGAAACTTTGCTCTCACCAACCGAGCAGCAACAAGTCATTGCAATTGCCCGTAACTTAGGACTCCAACGGACGGAGTACTTCGACGCTTATGTAGAAGAGTACGACTTCACATGACGGCTCCGGTCACTGTCTTATCCTGATATAGGTAGACACATTTACAAACTAATAAATGTGTTA